>SL_3KL_010_SEDDRAFT_10004248_pt1 | contig 12943 bp, 14 predicted proteins | sample SodLakKL_010_SED_2_FD_10381 | JGI IMG/M metagenome (IMG submission 10381)
AGGAGTCAGGTGCAAACATTCAAGTATTGCACGCTCAGCCGATGATATTCGAAGTTTTATACCATCCCGGGAATATTCAGATAAAGCAGAGTTTGCAGGAAGAAACTTAGTTTTTACATGTATTATCCGGGTACTCCATTCCTGGTTTAGAAACCACTTTGGTAGTTTAACATATTGTGGTGAGAACAGATAGAGTGGCTCCTTTTCCGTTCGGAAATAATGGGATAGTCCCTGCAGCGATAAGGATGTCACACCACCTGCATGTACCAGCAATTCGGTTTGTCTCTGTATAGAGTTTAAAGCTCCGGGCCATTGAACGTTTTCATTTGGCCGTTTGAATGCTCCAACCCCATAGGATGCAAGCCAGCCACTCTTCAGGTAATATTGTTGCAGATCCCTTGAGATACCGTTTCTTTCCAGCCATGATGCAAGAAGAGCAGTTCCCGGCACATGATTGTCCAGGAGACCCATTAATTTTTTGTCAGAATTAGTAGTCATGCTACCAAAATTAGAACAAATTTAATGAAATACAAAATATTGATCAATATTTTCATTAAAAATGTATCAAAACAGGTAGTAATACTACCAGTATTGGATAATATTTAATGAACCTACCTGGAATCGAATTCTGATAGGTTAGTTTTATAGCTTGCCTGATGAGTTAGTATTGATCACCTGGTACCAGGGCATAGATCCGTTCCCTTGTGAACAATCCATGGAGGAGGTGTCTAGGGTAATTCCTGCCATCAATCTCGAAATGAGATAAGCCAAGCTTTTCCCATCTTTCACCGGCTGAGTACCTGTCCTCAAACTGAAGGTGGCAGCCTCCGCTTGTATCGGTTATAAACCAGCCATAGTCGATCAGGGCGCGGGCTATAATCCTTGCAGCTTGGATTGTATTGTCCGGTAGCCCCCTGTCATGCAGTTCCCCGATCCATTCATCCAGTTCATCGTCTGACATTCTTAATGCAAACCTCATACCCTCAGGGATGCCCTGCGGGCGTCCGGGGTGTTCGAGCTTAGTTGCCGGCGGCACAAAAACCTCACCACAGGTATTCCTTATGGGATTGGATAATGCATGTTCAATAACTCCCTGCTCAATTGACCGGGGCCTGACCAGCATGGCCAGGTATTGTATTCCAACTCCGCGGGATGGGATAAACCCGTTTTCCTTTGTCCAGTAATTACCCGGATCTGAGCCATCTCCAGGGGTTTCACCTGCCTGGACAAGGTTTCCGTTAGTGATGAAAACCGTGTCGCGTTCAAATCTTACCTGCCAGAGATCCCATTCATACCCGTTGATGGAATCAAGAATAATAACCTGTCCGTCTGTGCCGAATGCCGGGAGCCATTCCGGGTTCCACGGAATCTCCTTGCCGTTGATATTGGTAGTCCACCTCGACCGGCAATGATAGTATCCCGTTGCATCACAAGTATAGTAAACAGGGTACGTGTACCAGTCAAACGACAGATGTACGCTCCCCGGGGAGTTCGACGCACCATACCAGTAAAGGTCGGCATACTTGTCAGACTCCGGGTGTTCACTGATATTTTTTACCGGGATATTCCAGGGGGCGTTGTCGCCGAACGGCCTTCTGAACCTGGAAGCATTTCCGGTATTCTCTTCCGGGCCGGGGACTGCACAGGAGGCAGCAAAAATGCAACAAAGAACAAGGGTCGATATCAAATAACTGCGATAGCCTGATTCGGGTTTCATTTTAATAGAATTTTGTGAAGGATCGGTTGAACTGTTATATTTGTCTGGTAATGCCTGCAATCTACATTTTTTTTTCAGTAGAAGGCAGTTTTGTCAACCTGCTAATCTGGGTTACTGATATTGCCGTCCCAAAAAATTGAGCTTATGAGATTGATAGTATTTTTGTTGTTAATACTGCCTGTAATTGAATCATGCAGGCAGACTGCCGAGTCACCCGGCACTGTTTATACTGGCAATCCGCTTTTTGAAGGCTGGTATGCCGATCCAGCTTCCCGCATTTACAATGATACATTCTGGATCTTTCCAACCTATTCAGATTATTATCACCGGCAGGTCTTTTTTGACTGCTTTTCATCGCCAGACCTTGTCAACTGGACCCGGCACGAGAGGATCATTGACACCGCCGGGGTCACCTGGGCAGACAGCGCCATGTGGGCCCCCGCTTCGGTTAAGAAGGACGGCAGGTATTATTTCTTCTTTGCAGCCAATGATATGTATGAAGGGGATATAGGAGGAATAGGGGTTGCGGTATCAGACCGGCCTGAGGGGCCCTACAGGGATTTACTGGGAGAACCCCTTATCGGGGAAATTGTTAATGGCGCCCAGCCGATAGACCAGTATGTTTTCAGGGATTCTGACGGGACCTGGTACATGTACTACGGGGGATGGGGCCGGTGCAACGTCGTAATTCTGAATGATGACTTTACCGGACTGGTGCCTTTTGAGGACGGGACTCTCTACCGGGAGGTTACACCGGAAGATTATGTTGAAGGGCCTTTCATGTTTATCAGGGACGGTAAATACTACTTCATGTGGTCGGAAGGGGGCTGGACCGGTCCGAATTACCGGGTAGCATATGCCATTTCCGATAATCCTTTCGGCCCATTTGAGAGAAAGGGCGTTATCCTTCAGCAGGATCCCGAAGTTGCCAGGGGGGCCGGACATCATTCAGTCCTTGAGGTACCCGGTGAAGATGAGTACTACATCATTTATCACCGGAGGCCCCTGGAGGAGACTCACCGCAATCACCGGGTAGTATGCATTGAAAGGCTTGAATTTGATGCTGAAGGAAACATAAAACCGGTCAGGATAACCTTCGAAGGTGTGCCCTCAAGAACCCTTACCAGCCGCTGAAATTCTTGCACCCTGTTTCTTTCCCATTGATGGCCGGGGTAAACCGGCAGGTGGGGTGATTCTTACTATTCCCACTCAGGAAATTGAGTAGTGTTTAAATCCAGATCGGAAATAATCCTCATATCGAACTCATTGAGCTCAAAATCAAATATATTCAGGTTCTCTATCATGTGTGCTTTTTGTGATGTTCGCGGGATCGTAACAATCCCTCTCTGGTAATGCCACCTTAAGCTCACCTGGGCATTGTTTTTATTGTATTTTTCACCAATTGCTGCAAGAGTCTGATTTGTAAAATGTCCATTCCGCCCCTGTGCAAGAGGAGACCAGGCTTCTAGCTGGACTTGATTATGGTTTAAAAATTCGTACGCCTCGGGTTGCTGGAAAAATGCGTGTGCCTCAATTTGATTGACCGTTGGTCTTACCTGACTGTATGCAATCAAATCTTTCAGCTGGTCCGGTTCAAAATTACTGACACCGATTGCCCTGATTTTATTTTTCTTATAGAGTTCTTCCATTGCTCTCCATGTACCTTTTACATCACCACGTGGCCGGTGGATCAGGTATAGATCCAGATAATCTAATCCCAATTTATTAAGGGATGTTTCAAACGCTTTTTTTGTATTTTCATAACCTGAATCGTCAACCCAGACTTTTGAGGTTACAAAAAGTTCTTCTCTGTTTATTCCGCTTTGCCTGATCCCTGACCCTACTGCTTCTTCATTATTATAGATCGTAGCTGTATCTAGAAGGCGATACCCAAGAGAAATTGCATCAGCAACACACTTTTCACCAACAGAACCATTAAGATATAAAGTTCCAAATCCAAGAATTGGCATTTTAATACCGTTGTTGAGGGTAACATTTTCAATGGGGGTTTCTATTTGATTAATGTTTGCAGCACCAAATACTTTGGATGCTCCAAAACTCGCAAACATGGCAGATGCTGCATACTTTGCACTAGTTTGTAAAAATTTTCGACGGTTTATTCCATCAACCTGATTCTTTTTTATCATTTTTTTATCCTCCCTGTTTTTTGATTAAATAGATAGATGTTTTAATGAAATGTATCCACAAATATACGATTATCCGACGGATGCTTATGGCAGTGAAACAACTCATTGTAAGGTGAAGCACCGGTCGGGGCGATGTGCCTGAGTTATAGAATACCGGTTATTCTTTTAGATACTTAACGTACACTAGTTTATCATCGCCATCATCATAAAAGTCTTCAAAACATGCTTTAATCTGATAGTTATTCTTTTCATAAAATTTCGTGAAGGGAATACCTGGAATGTGTCTATCAGGATCGACCTTGTCTGAGATAGTTTTCCACAACCGGTATATCTGCCCCGGCCCAGTCCAATGACCTGAGATCAGATATTCTGACCCACATTATCTGCCGGTGTTCCCTGGCGACCGGCGAACCCGCCTTAATGCGGCACCTGAAGGGTACCAGCTCAAAGGTGCTGCGTCCCGGGTAGCTATGTTCGTTTGAAGGCAGTCTCCCGGTTATTTCAACTTCTATGCCCAGCTCTTCGGAGATCTCGCGCCTGAGACAGGCCTCGGGGCTTTCACCTTCTGTTTTCTTTCCCCCGGGGAACTCCCATTTTAAAGGCAGGTGCATCGACTCGCTCCTCTGGGCACACAGTACCATTCTATCTTTTTCAATTATTGCGCATGTAACGATGATCATGTGGCAAAGATAAGGCTGATAATACTATATTTGCCAGAGGTAACCAAATATCAGCAGTCATGATATCAAAAATTATTTATCAATCTGTTATTATTTTATGCCTGGTTTCAATGATCCCGGCCCCGGCTACAGCGGCCGACAACCTTTCAGAGTCTGAGAGTTCAGTAAGCCTGCCGCTGATCTCAGTTGAGGGCAACCGGTTTGTTGATGAAAATGGAAACACGTTGACTTTCCAGGGAGTGAGTGTTGCCGATCCTCACAGGCTGGAGAATATCGGGCAATGGAACCGGGAGCTCTTCAGTGAAATATCTGACTGGGGAGCAAATGTGATCCGTCTGCCGGTGCACCCCAGGTGGTGGAGGGAGCGAGGTACCCCCGCATACCTTGAACTGATCGATCAGGCGGTTGAATGGGCAAGGGAATTTGAGATCTATCTTATCATAGACTGGCATTCCATTGGAAATTTACGGACCGGACTATTTACCCGTGATATATACGAGACTTCACTGCAAGAAACATTTGAATTCTGGCGCATTATTGCATCCAGGTATGCAGGCGAGCCGGTTGTTGCTTTCTATGAGATCTTCAATGAACCCACTACCAGCAGCAACAGGTTGGGAGCCGTTTCATGGGAGCAGTGGAAAGAGATCGTAACCGATATAATCATCATAATCTGTGCCAATAATCCTGATGCAATACCGCTTGTGGCCGGGTTCGACTGGGGCTATGATCTTACGCCGGTAAGGCATTCACCACTTGATATTGAAGGCATTGCCTACGTTACCCATCCCTATCCCCAGAAAAGGAGTCAGCCCTGGCTGCCGAAATGGGAAGAGGACTTTGGCTTTGCCGCCGACACCTACCCCGTATTTGCAACTGAGCTGGGCTTCATGCAGGCAGGTGAGCGGGGCGCCCATATCCCGGTCATAGGTGACGAGGAGTATGGCCGCACCCTGATGAGATATTTCAGGGAGAAGGGCATATCATGGGTGGCATGGGTATTTGACCCTCAATGGTCGCCCATGCTGATAGAGGACTGGGACTACACGCCAACCCGTTCCGGCAGGTTCTTCCGCGATGTGATGCTTGGTAAAGAGAAGCTGGATTAACCCGGGGGAACTGACGAACCTGCATGCTGCCAGCTATGAAGGGTTTTTTGCCGATGGCTGGATTAATCCGGCTAATCTGCCGAACCTTCAGGATTGGTCCTGTCAGGGCTTTATCTTTTCAAATAGAGGTAGCAGCTTTTCTTTGTAAACGGCTGTAATCTGTTCATGATGGTCACCAATCGGCTTTACCGGTATCAGATCATTTACCGCCTCGGGGTCAAGCCCTGATTTAAACAGGATGTTCATGGCGGCTATTATTGTCTGGTAGATAGCCTCCTCTGATTCGCCCCTGTCAAGTCCCATCTTTTCACCAAGTCCGGCAAGTGTTTCCCACTGGAACCAGAAATAGGTGGGCAGCATTGCCGAAATGATGGCATAGGCCTCCAGCTTGTGCTCGGGAACTTCAAAGGTCTCTCCGAGGATCTCCAGCATCTCAAGGAGTTCCTGCCTGGATGCCTTGAATTGCGGGGCGAAACATACAGGGTTGTAACCCTCGTTAATATAGGATGTCGCATTTGGTATCAGCCTTGCAATGTTTGATGTGTTGAGCTTTCCTGATATTTTTTCAATGCTGATCTTTGGTGCAAGGGAGACGACAATAGTATTTCCGGTTATTGCCCCGCTTATTTTCTCCAGGGTTTCCATTATGACCGGGGGGTGGAGGGCAATGAACACAATATCCTGGTCAGACACTGTTTCCAGGGAACCGGCCTTCTCAACGACCGGAAACCGGCTGACCAAATTGTCTGCAACATCATCGTTGGTATCGTAAACCACAACTTTGCCGGGAGTGAATTTTCTGTTTTCAAATGCTTGCAGAAAGATCCTTGTGATCCTTCCGGCTCCGATGAATCCTAATGATTTATTATTCATGTTTTTGGATTTAAGGTCATTATACTTTGTTGAGATTGCCGGGGGTTGCCTTGAAAAGATAGCTTGTCAAAGAATTGTATCAAAGGTAGAGAAAATTTTGCCCTGGAGAAAATCCGCCGGTCCGGATAACAACCCGGTCCGGTTCACATTTCATGCAGGCCCACAACCCGGTCCGGTTCACATTTCATGCAGGCCCACAACCCGGTCCGGCTTGTTTGAGGAGTTAGCCTATGCTTTATTGACCTTCGGTCGATCTCACATGCAATTGGCTTTTCATTTATGGATGCAATCCAGATGCGACAATCATGTTATTTTATCTGGCGAAGGCTGATGAGGGTTTCACCGGTAAAATTTCATTGTTTACCGATTTTCTCTTTTGCCGTACACAGCGGTACCATACCTTTGTCCCGTGAATCATAAAATATTATTAATCAAACGCCCTGCGCCACCCGTGCCGGGGCAGATAACAGGAGGAAATCAAAATGGAAAGAATAGATGAAAATGGCAAAAGGCATGACTTAGGCAATAAGCATGAAATAGGCAAAAGCGCTGTTACACTCATCGGTGCCTTGCTTGTTTTGGCCGGAATGCTTCTGATAGTTGATCATCTTAACCTGTTACCCTTCAGGTTAAGGAGCATAATCTTCACATGGCAGATGCTGCTGATCAGTCTGGGGTTGGTCTTCATGACCAAAAGAGACGGAAGGCTTGCAGGGATCATACTGTTGTCTATAGGGGTGTTTTTTTTGCTACCCAAATTAACAATTCTGCCGGTTAGCGCGGGCAGGCTTTTCTGGCCGGCTCTGCTTATTTTTGTAGGGCTGCTGATAATATTCAAGGGCTCCTTCAGGAGGGGGCTCGGGTATTCGGCCAGTAAACAGAATGGCAATGCCATTGAAGATGTTAATGTTTTTGGTGGGCATGACCGGATAATTGAGACTGAAAATTTCAGGGGTGGAGAGATAATCAATGTTTTCGGCGGGGGTAATTATGATCTGCTCCAGGCCAGGCTGGCACCGGGCAACAACGTGCTCGAGGTGGTAATGGTTTTTGGCGGATCAAAGATCATCGTGCCCCAGGACTGGGATATCAAGGTTGATGTGGCTGCTGTATTTGGCGGATTCAGCGACAAGCGGATAAAGTCGCCCGAAGTAACAAGGGATCCCTCGCGCACGCTTATTATAAAAGGAGTGGCTATATTTGGAGGTGGAGAGCTGGTCAACTTTAACTGATTGCCGATGCACCCTATCCTGATGAACAGGACCAATCTGATAATATACACGCTTGCCTGGATATTTGTAATAACCGTCCAGGCAGGTGTGCTTGTTTTATATTTCGGATTGGAGGTGAGGCCCGCGATGGCCGACAGCATTGTTTTCAATACAATATTCTTTTTAATGGGGCTGCTTATCTGGTACCCGGTAAGGTATATCCCCCTGAGTGACCGAAATATGATAACCGTATTAATGAATTTTTTCGCACTCGGGATACTGGTTGTTGTTGTATGGATGTCGTCGGGATACCTTATCATGCGGCAACTGTTCAGGGGTGATGAGGTCCTGATAAGTTCACTTGTTGCATCCGTCCCTTACAGGGTCATTTCGGGTGCGCTGCTTTATATTATGATGCTACTGGTTTACTACCTGGCCGTATATTCCCGCAACCTTAAGGAGAGAATCCGAAACGAGGCAAAAGCACAAACTATGCTGAAGGAGGCGGAACTTAACATGCTTAGATCGCAGATAAATCCGCACTTTCTCTTCAACTCACTCAATTCAGCAAGCGCTCTTACCCTCAGCAATCCCGGCGCTGCCAGAGAGATGATAGTAAAACTTTCCGAATTCCTGAGGTACTCTTTGAGGCTTGCTGAAAAGGAATTCAACATTCTGAAAGATGAAATCGGGAATATCAGAAGGTACCTTGATATCGAAAACGTGCGCTTCGGGAGCAAAATGAGTTTTGAAATTGATTGCCCACCCGAGTGCAAAAACTATCCGGTTCCGAACATGATACTGCAACCGCTCTTTGAAAATGCCCTGAAGCACGGAGTTTATGAAAGCACCGAACCGGTGGTCATAAAGATGAAATGCAGGAGAGAGAACGATATGCTGGTTATAAGCATAACAAATGATTATGACAGTGAAAGTCCACCACGCCCCGGAACCGGCATTGGGATGAGAAACATAAGGGAAAGGCTCAGGCTGATATATGGACGTGAGGACCTTATGCTTTCGCGGAAGGAGGACGGAATGTTTGTTGTAAACCTGTTTATACCTTATCATGACGATAAAAACGTTGATAGTTGATGACGAGGAGCTTGCCAGGAGCATCCTGATAGAGTACCTCAAAAGCTATCCGGATATGGAAGTAGCCGGGGAGTTTGCAGACGGTTTCTCAGCCCTGAAGGCTATCAGGGAACTTAATCCCGACCTGGTTTTTCTTGATGTGCAGATGCCTAAACTGAACGGGTTTGAGGTGCTTGAACTGCTTGACGAAACGCCCGGTATCATTTTTACCACGGCTTATGATCATTACGCCCTTAAGGCCTTTGAGATCAATGCCGTTGATTACCTGCTGAAGCCCTTTTCAGAGGAGAGGTTCAGGGAAGCTGTGGAAAAAGCTGCCGGCAGGCTGAAGTCAGACAAAAGGGGCGGTTTTGCCGGACTGCAGGAACATATTGATAAAACTGCGGGTACCATCTCACGGGTAGTGGTTAAGACCAAGGGAGAGATCAGGGTTATCCCTGCTTCAGAGATTATTTTTCTGGAAGCCCAGGATGATTATGTTATGATCTGTGCGAATTCAGGAAAATTCCTGAAGCAGAAGACCATGAAGTATTTTGATGACCATCTGTCAAAGGATGAGTTTACCCGGGTACACCGGTCATATATTGTCAGGACCGACCAGATAATCAGGCTTGAACCGTACGGGAAAAATTCGTGGATCGCAGTATTAAAAGGCTCGTACAAGGTGCAGGTAAGCCGTTCCGGGTATGCCCTGCTGAAAGAGATCCTGGATATTTGAGATCAGGAGAAACATGAAACTGAGTTGGTATACAGACATTCGTATTCACCGGTTGTGATGCCGGGGATATCTGAAGCTGGAAGAACTATTATAACGGCAACCGGGTGATAACCGGGTAAGATCATTTTCTTATACAGCGAACTGAGTATCCGTTGCCTTTGGGTGAGTGGCTACTGTAAACACTGCCGTAACCAATTAAGATGATCTCTGAGAAGAAGCTGTCAGGATAGTATAAACAAAACAACCCAGGCAAAAGCCGAATACTCCTTCAAGAAATGCGCAGAATATAAGAATTGACGCGGTTATCATAGCTGCTATCGGCAACTGAAATAACAAAAGCAAACCGGCAAGCAGGCTGAATGTCATTCCAAGAAATGCTGCAAATTTTTTAGGTGCTGCATCAATGGACTTTTTATTCCGGATGTTCAGAATTCCGGCAATGTGATTTGATAATATTTTCAGTGGACTGCCGACTCCTGAAAAGAACGATCTTATTGCAAAGTCAGCTGAAAGCAGAAACAAAATGAGGTAACTGTTTACCAGTACAGCAGCAGCGGTTATAAGAACTGTTAATATGGCAGAAGTACGAACTATGTTTTCATCAGCCTTTGCATTCGAAACAGGGCATATTATATTGATCAGGTTACTCATTTTATCTTGTTTTGTAATCACCATAGGGATACCTTTCGTAGTTCCTGCTATATCCGGTGTTAGTTGAAAGAACCATGGTTTCCGGATACATGTCTTTCCATGTATCCCAGCGTGTTTCAATCAGTTTGCAGGTATCGGCCGGGGTCCCCTTTAACTCACCGTTAACAGCTTTTAGCAGCATTTGTGACCAGTAACTGTCGGTTTCGCGGTCGTAAGGTATTATGTTTGAGTTATAAAGCATACCGGAAACACCAAATGTGGTGAGATTGCCCATTATCTCCCGGTGAGCGAAATCACACGTATACTATTAAATTTATTTGCACGGGTCAAAAATATTTACGAAATTTACACGTATTAATTAATAAAAATAAAGAAGTGTTATGAACACAAAACTGACATTAACAATTGAAAAGACTGTGATAGACAGGGCTAAAAAGTATGCCAGGGAGAAAGATAATAGTTTATCAGACATTGTTGAAAATTACTTAAAGGTAATAACCAAAGAACAGGATAACCCTGATATTAAATTAACTCCATTGATCAAATCATTAAAGGGTTCCTTTAAAGTGCCTCAAGACTTTGATTATAAGAAAGAACTTTCAAGGGGGTTATCAGAAAAATATCTTTAGCATGGATAATGTATTAGTTGACACCGATGTCATACTTGATTTCTTTTTTGACAGAAAACCTTTTTCTGACCAGGCATCACAACTTTTCGCTTTGTGCGAATCCAGAAAAATAAAAGGATTTATTACTCCGGTTATATGCAGTAATACCTATTATCTTCTCAGACAGGTTGCCAGGCACGAAAAAGTAATTGAAAAGTTACGAAAATTATTGACAATTCTGGATATCCTTTCCATGGACAGAGAAACTGTTATGCAAGCCCTGAATTCCGGCTTTAAAGATTTTGAAGATGCTCTGCAAAATTTTGCTGCAAACAGGGCAGGATTTATTGACGTAATTATTACGCGTAATGTTAAAGATTATTTAAAAAGTGAGATTGGTGTATTGACACCTGAAAACTACATAAAAGCAATAACTGCCAGCCGTTGAAACATATTGCGTATTCCTGTGATTTCGGACAGTCAATCCCGCTGAAAGCCGACAGTCAGTCCTGTTTTAAACGGACAGCCAGTCCTGCTGAAAGCGGACAGTGAATCTTGTTTGTAACCCCCCTGATGGTGTGTTCTCCGGGGAGAGCAGGTATGATGAGGCGGGCTACTCCCTTATACAGCGAACTGAGTATCCGTTGCCTTTGGGTGAGTGGCTCCGGTAAATGCTGCCCGAACCGGCGTGGATCGATCTGTGCCAGGCTTCTGCCGATGATTCTGCACTGGAGGTCCACCAGCGTCCTGTACGCCCCTCATAGTAGAAAAAACCTCCGGAAACCGACGTAGTCTTCCCCGAAAGGGAATGAAGCCTTACTCCCCCGGGAAGGGCATCAAAACCCGTTTCACCGGCAGCTTCGGCGTTTGTGCCATTCCAGCCGCCGCCGGATGCTTTCATTTTGCCCCCTGCAGTGACGACAATGTGACGGTTTATTTCTGTCCACTCCTCATCGGTGGGAACGCGCCATCGTGGGGGACAAAGCCTGCCCGAGTTGACAGCGTGCCAGTTGTAGAGGGCTCCATACTTTTCGCCGTAGGTCTCCCGGTCATTTTTGTGCCAGCTGTAGGCCCCGTTCCTGTTTCCTGCCCATGCTGTACCGTTGGTTCCGGGGCTTTCAATGGGGGAACCATCATTGTACTTGGTGGTCCTGAGGTTCTCTGCCATCCATTCCTGCCCGTCTATCATCACCGTCCTGTACCTGTTGCCGTCGGCGTCGGTAACTGAACCGTCGCCGGTACCCGTGCCCACAGCATCATCTTTCCTGCAGGCACCCGCAACAGCAAGTAATACCAGCATAATTAAAGGCAGGCGGAAAGTTGTAATATGTTTGACGGATATCATTTTACCGGGCGAAAGGTTTGAATTCTGCCTGTAAAATTAATAATTTTACAATTACTGCAAAGCAGGGACATTAACCGGAGATTTTGTTGCCGGGGTTCAATGTTATTTAATAATTTTGGATCATGGAAAATCCAGTTTTTACAATTATCAGCAACCGCCTGTCTTCAGTTTCAGGCCCTCTTTTATTCCTGGCAATTGCGGCCTTCACAGCATGTTCGGGCAGCGAAGATGCCGACCTGGTACTGCATAACGGTGTGGTCTATACTGTCGATGAAGCCCGGCTGCGGGCGGGAGCTGTTGTCATAACCGGAAATAAAATAACGGCTGTTTGCGAAGACATTGATGAGGCAGGCAGGTATGTTGGCAGTAATACCCGGGTGGTGGATCTGGGTGGCACTTTTGTAACTCCCGGCATGATTGACGGGCATGTGCACTTCAACAGGGCCGGGGCGCTTATCAACGATGCCAACCTGATGACCGTATCTGATGAGAAGGGGCTGAGGAATGAGATAGCAAGGGTTGTTGGCATACTTGACGACGGCGAATGGATTACAGAAGGGTTATGGGGTGCTTATGAGCAATGGGTGCTGGGTGATGCGGGACAGGGAAGGGGTGGTGCTGCAGAACCATGGCGGCCCCACCGCAGGATGATAGATGATATTACCCGCGACAACCCCGTCTTTATCTGTCGGTACGATTACCGCGAGTGGCTTGCCAATGAGGCAGCCCTGAGGATCGCCGGCCTGTATGACAGTCCGGCAGAAGGTATGGAGACCGGCGTCGATGGTA
>SL_3KL_010_SEDDRAFT_10004249_pt1 | contig 12942 bp, 6 predicted proteins | sample SodLakKL_010_SED_2_FD_10381 | JGI IMG/M metagenome (IMG submission 10381)
CTACGCCCGCTTCCTGCAAATGATGCTCAATGGCGGTGAGCTGGACGGACATCGTGTTCTGAGTCCACGCACCGTTGAACTCATGACCGTCGACCATCTTGACGGCGTCGCATTCCGTCCCGGCCTGGGTATCGGCCTTGGTTTTGATGTGGTTATAGATCTTGGAAAACGTGGGATCCCCGGGGCAATGGGCGATTTCGGGTGGGGCGGAGCTTACCATTCGACCTATTGGACAAGTCCGCAGGACCGGCTGGTGGTCGTCTTCTTCACCCAGCTGATCCCGTCACGCGGATCCGACATCCACGGCAAATTGCGCACGCTCCTCTACCAGGCCCTTGTGGATCCATGATGCACTCCTCGACCGGTTTTTTTGCACCTATGGTGCGCTCCCTTACCAAAAACTAAAACCGACTTCTTGAATTAAAAAGGGTTGCTTGAACTGAAACCGACTGCTTGAATTGAAACCGACTGCTTGAATTAAAAACGACTGCTTGAATCAACGGCCGCCAACATGCCCAACGTTCTCGAAAAAAAATCCGAAAAGAAGAAATATCCGGTACTCGATCTGGATGCCTACTCCTCCGAAGAAGTTGCCAGGCGCGTAATGCATATCGGGGTGAAAAAAATCAGGTTGCCCGGTGTCGTCACCCTGATGCTGGGCATTCTGGGTGGATGTTTCATCTCACTCGGGGCGCTGTATCATGCAGTGGTCCTGGCCAATCCGGACATCAGCAACAGCGCATCCGCGGTAGTAAGCCCGATGCTATATGGCATGGGGTATATCATTGCCTTTATCGCCGGAACGGAGATTTTCACGACCAACAACCTTGCCGTGATGAGTCTGGCATCACGCAAGATCACGGCCTGGGAGCTTACCCGGAACTGGACGATTGTGCTTGTCGCCAATATGATCGGTGCGGGTGGACTCGTTTTATTGTTTTACTACTCCGGGCAAATCCACCTTTTTGACGGACTTCTCATTGAAGAGGTGCTCTTTTTTACGTCATCCAAGCTGGACTATACCATCCCCCAGATGTTCCTGCTCGGCTTGTTCGGCAATCTGCTGATCTGTTCCGGTGCATGGCTCGCCATGGCTGGACGCTCTGTAACCGACAAATTCCTGGCGCTGTTCCTTCCTCTTTCGGCTGTCCCCGCCATCGGTTTTCAGCATGGTGCCGGCAACATGTTCTATTTTTTTCTCTCTTTTTTCATACTTCAGGACGGGCAGGGACTGGAACTGCCCACTGATATCACCGTTGTGAAAATCACCGTGAGCCTGATCATGGTGGCTGCAGGTAATATTGTCGGTGGCGGCATCTTTATAGCACTCACCTACTATTTCACCTACGTTCGCATCAAATGATGAGATCGCGGCCAAACGGCAATATCGCGGCTTTTGGCAAGACTTCAGCTACTTGCAAAACCCCGGCCGCAGTCAGACCGGACACAGCCATTGCCCGGTCCGCTGCTGGATCTGTTTCTATTATTCACTGGCGAACCAGGTTCTGGAAGCCCATTTCTCAAGCTCCACTACCAGGAGAACGACCACTCCCGCTCCGATTACATACATCCACTCGCTGAGTGAAATCGGCATGGTCTCAAACAGTGTATTCATAAAAGGGGCGTATGTGAAAATCAGCTGAAGGACAATCAGCGCACCGATGGCGAAGAAGACATATTTGTTCCCGAAGAAATTCCCGGCAAATACGCTCTGATAAAACTGACGGCAGTTCAGAAGATAGAATACCTGTCCGGCCACGATCGTGTTCACGGCCAGGGTCCGCACCCGGTCCATATCAAGCACTTCGTAGAACATATTGCTGATCAGAAACGTGAAACCGCCGATGAGTACAGAGACCATCAGGATCCGCCACAGGAAATATCCACCCAGAATAGGTTCATCGGGATCACGCGGGGAGAGTTCCATCACGCGCTTCTCCATCGGCTCGAACGCCAGGGCCAGGGCCAGGGTCACCGCCGTCACCATGTTCACCCACAGAATCTGCACCGGTGTAATGGGCATGGTTATGCCAAGAACGATGGCCGCAACCAGGACCAGCGCTTCAGCACCGTTTGTGGGCAGCACAAAGAGGATGGTCTTGCGGATGTTATCGTAGACTGTACGGCCTTCTTCCACCGCATTGACGATGGAGGTAAAATTGTCATCGGCCAGGACCATTTCGGATGCGTCCTTGCTTACCTCGGTGCCCTTGATGCCCATGGCCACACCGATGTTGGCGCGTTTCAGGGCGGGTGCATCATTGACCCCGTCACCCGTCATGGCGCATAGCTTGTTGTTCTCCTGCAAGGCTTTGACCAGGCGCAGTTTGTGTTCCGGACTCGTTCGGGCAAAAACACTGTGCTTCATGACCACGTCGATCAGGTCATCATCCTCCACCTTCTCCAGTTCGGCGCCTGTAATCGTGCCTTCATCGTTTCCTATGCCAAGATCCCTGGCAATGGCTTCCGCCGTAATGGCATGGTCGCCGGTGATCATGATCACCCGTATTCCAGCGCCTTTGCACTCTTCAATGGCATCGTAGACCTCCTCACGCGGCGGATCGATGATGCCTATCACCCCCAGGAAAACCATGTCGCCCTCGACATCATCGTGATCAATGCTGTCGGTCCCTTCCTTCGCCTCCCGGAAAGCCGCTCCCATGAGCCGCTGTCCGCGCCCGGCAATCTCTTCCATCTGCTCCTTCCAGAAATCCTCATCCAGATCCTCTTCGCCATCGGCCGTCGCCTGCTTTTTGCACACTTCCAGCAGTTTTTCGGGAGCTCCTTTCAGGAAAACATACCGTTTGTCATCGACGTCGTTCAGCGTAGCCATGTACTTGTGCTCGGACTCGAACGGGATGTCATCGATACGTTCGGGTTTGAAATCCTTGAGCCCGGCTTTGAGCGCCAGTGTGACCAGCGCACCTTCGGTGGGGCTGCCGTTGAGTTTCCATTCCCCTTCTTTCTCTTCCACCGCAGCATCATTGCAGGCACGCACACACTGGATCAGCCGCTCCAGCACGGGTTCCGTGGACAAATCCTCGATTTTACTGTCATCTTTTTTGATGTCGCCTTCCGGTTTGTATCCGGATCCATCCACGTCAAACTGCGCCCCGGCAATACGCACAGTGCGCACCGTCATTTCATTGCGGGTAAGCGTGCCGGTCTTGTCCGAGCAGATCACGCTCACGGATCCAAGTGTCTCGACCGACGGCAACCGCCTGATGATGGCATTGCGTCCGGCCATGCGCTGCACGCCCACGGCAAGCGTAATGGTGATGATAGCCGGCAGACCTTCCGGAATCGACGCCACAATCACGCCAATGGTCGCCATGAACAGCTCCATGATCTCGTAATCGCGGAAAAAGAATCCAAAAGCAAAGAAACTGGAGGCAAAGACCAGGATTACCACCGAGAGCCGGATTGCAAACTTGTCGATTTTCTGCAGCAGCGGCGTGGTGAACTCCTCTACCTCGGAAATCATTTCGGTTATCTTGCCGATTTCGGTATTCGAACCGGTCTCCACGACCACCCCTGTTGCAGTGCCATAAGTGACCATGGTCCCGGAAAAGCCCATGTTCAGGCGATCGCCGACCACGGCATCCTCCTCCACCGGATCCGTAACTTTTTTGACATCGGTCGACTCCCCGGTCAGCGGCGATTCCTCCACCCGGAAATTCTTCACCTCCAGGATACGTACGTCAGCCGGAATTTTGTCCCCGGACCTGAGCATAACGATATCCCCCGGCACCAGTTCCTCGGCATTCACTTTCTGTTTTTTTCCGTCGCGCATGACCTGCGCTTCCAGCGAGAGCATCTTCTTGATCCCTTCCAGCGCTTTCTCCGCTTTTCCCTCCTGGATGTATCCGACGAGCGCGTTGGCAATGACCACCGCCAGGATCACAAAGGTGTCAATCCAGTGTTCCATCAGGGCCGTGACACCTGCCGCGACCAGCAGCACGTAAATCAGCACATTGTGGAAATGCGACAGAAACTGCATTATCGGGTGCTTCCCCTTCTTTTCGGGCAGCTTGTTTTCCCCGTAATTTTCCAGCCGTTTCTTTACTTCCTCCTGGCTTAGTCCATCGCTCTTTGATGTGTCAAGATCCTTGAGAACGGCATCCACCTCAAGATTGTGCCATTTCGTGCGCGTTTCCTTTACTTTATCTGTCATAGGATTTCTTTTGGATGCGTTTAACTGCAAAATAAATTGTCGTGCACCCCAAATCCGGCTGAGAGGAACCTGGGTCATCCGCTCACAGGCGGACAGGGCAGCTGAAAACGTGCTACCTTCATCGCAATAGAAACGATGCTGTAATTGTAACGCCTGAGGTTAAGTATACATTCCGGGAAACTGCGATAACTTGCGGGCAAACAGATTCAGAAGGGCAGATCGTCGTCAACATCATCCAGATCGCCATCGATCATGGAATTGTTTTTTGAACCCGGGTCCTGCGAGGCCGGCCGGCTTCCGGATTGGCTGGTGTCCTGTCGGCTGGTGTCCTGATCGCCGAAGCCCGGTTCATCCGGATATCCGACTGCACCGGGCTCCCCGCCATCCTTTTCAATGCGCCATGCGCGGACATCGGTGTACCACCGGCCGTTGTATTCACGGCTCTGAAGGTTAATGTGCGCCTTGATGGTTTCACCGACGGACACGGGGTCGTTGTCGATCGAATCGCCCCATTGGGAGATGCAGACCTTCCGCGAAAAGCGGTCGTCCATCTCAAGGATGAAATCACGCCGGCGCCATGGGCCATTTCTTCCTTCTCCTGATTGCTCTTCCAGTATTTCTGCGACTTTTCCCTGAACAAATAACTCCATAAAATTTAGTACTTTATTTTTAGATCGTAGGGTTAGGGCCGGAATTCGCACCCTTAATTATGCCTTTTCTGTTTTACGCATGGACAAGATAACAATAAAAAAAGCCCATTCTAACTTCTCCCTTGCTAAAAAAAGTTAAAACTATTCATAAGTCGTCCGATAATAGATGCAAGAACCCGGAGAATAGCCATTTATAATTACCCATATATGAAGGCCGCTGCACTTCTAAGCCAGCCAAAAGGCAATATCTGTGATGACAGGATATCTGGCACTGCTGCATTGAGTGAACAATACAAGCTGATTTTCAGCAAATCGCCCACAGGTATACTCTATTTTGACCATAGGGGGATCATCACGGAGTGCAATGAGAAATTTGTCACTATTCTTGGCTCCCGAAAGGAGCGGCTTATTGGTTTACCTTTGCTATCGCTTCCGGATAAAAACATTGTAGCGGCAATTGAACAGGTTCTTGATGGAAAGGAAGCTGAATACGACGGACTATACCGATCAGTCACTTCCGACAGCGCGAAAACCACCCCCGTTTTAGCACTTTTCTCACCAGTTTTAGATGAAGATCAACGGGTTCTGGGAGGTATTGGCATAATTGAAGACAACACCACACGATACAACTACCAGAAAAAAATTGAGCGAAGCGAACAAGCATTCCGGTCATTGTTTGAGCATCATCCTGATGGTGTGCTATCCGTTGACCTGGCTGGTAAAATAACGGATCTCAATTATGTCGTCGAACATATCACGCAATACAAAAGAGAACAGCTTTTAGGATCCGACATCTCAAAACTTATCCGTCCACGGGACAGGCTTTCATTTGAAGACTTTTTCTTTAATCCGGGTCAAACCACCAGCAATACATTCAAAACCGGGCTTTCAGCCAAGAGCAGCAGGACTGTTGCTATTGTAATTACGAGAATCCCAATAGTCATCGACGACAGGACAGAAGGTTATTATGCTGTCATGGCAGATATAAGCAAGCAGGTTGAAACAGAAAACCTGCTGGAAAAAACCTACAAGGTGGCTAAAATCGGACGCTGGGAAAGCAATATCCAGGAAGAGACTTTTTACTGGTCTAACATAGCCCGGGAAATTTTTGAAACCGGCAGCAATACAGCGGCAAGCTACTCTCAAACCATGTCATTCTTTTCCGACAAAAATGGGCATGAAGTGATCTCCAGTGCTATGGAAGCGGCCGTAAATAACGGGGAATCTTTCGATCTGGAACTGGAAATAACAACGGCCGCAAACAACAAAAAATGGGTTCGGGTTATTGGTGAACCAGAGTTCCATAACGATGCCTGTGTAAAAGTGTATGGGAGCGTTCAAGATATCAACGATCTGAAACGGGCTCAAATCGCGTCTGAACAAAGTCGTGAATTGCTTCATGCTTTTACAGACAGGGTTAGCGCACCGATATTCATAAAAGACAACGAAGGCCGCTACCTGCTGGTCAATAAAGAATTCAGGAAACATTTCTGCTCTGATAATTCCGATATAATCGGTAAAAACGAGTTTGATCTCCTTGACGAATCAACAGCAAGGTATGTGCATGAAAATGACAAGATCGTTATTGAAACAAACAAGTCCATGGTTAAGGAACGCAAGGTTAGTACGAACGCCGGCATCCGCCATTTTCTGACACATACCTTTCCCTTGACCAATACGGCTGGCTTATATCGCGGTATTGGTGGCTTATCAACGGATATTACGGAATTACAGGAAGCAAAAGACCGCGCCCAGAAACAAAGAGAAGCAATATCTTATCTTTCTTCTAACAAAAGATTGGCTGAATCTGCAAGAGAGCAGCGCTTGCGGGCTATTTCCCGGGTAATAGTCAAGACACTGTTTTGTGACACTGCCATCATCTGGATAGAAAATGACGCTCTTTACTCCTGCAAGAGCACCTTTCAAGAAGGCAAAATAGCGTTCAAAAATAAAATGGCCCGGCTGGAACACCGGTTTACAGGCATTCTGCAACATTTGAAGCTGAACCGAATATTTGTTTCTCCCGACATCAGACATGACTCACGAATCAAAGAGTTGCTGGCAGCCGATATTATTCCCGAAGACGCTTCTTCAGCTTTGTTGTCAGGCATTTACCTCTCAGGGGAAATTATTGGTTTCATTGGTGCCTATAGCAAATCCAAAGACAAAAACTGGGCACCTGATGAAATGAACTTCACTATGGCAATGACAGATCAGGTTTCCAATGTGATCATTGATGAAGAAAGAAAAGCAAAAGAGAACTTGATACTTGGGTCTCTTAAGGAAAAAGGAATCCTGCTTGCAGAAATTCATCACCGGGTAAAAAATAACCTGGCGGTTATTTCCAGCATGTTACAATTGCAGGCAATGCAGAGTGCAAACCAGGACCTGCAGGATCAACTCATGAACAGTGTTGGCAGAATAAGTGCCATGGCTGCAATACATGAACAGCTTTACCGCAATGAAAACTTTTCTCAACTGGACTTTTCCGACAATCTTCAAACCCTTGTTGATTCTATCATAAAAGCTACTCCCTGCGAAACCAACGTATCCGTAGCCTTCGATTGCTCCCCTGTCACTCTTTCTGTACTGCAAGCAATACCATGCTCATTGATAGTGAATGAAGTGGTCACCAATATTTTGAAGTACGCCTTCAAAAACAGGAAAACAGGATTGATTACCTGCAAACTTCAGGCCGATAGAGATTTGGTTTTTCTGAAGATACTGGATGATGGCAACGAGCTTCCCCGAGAATTCATGACCCATAAAAATGAAATTACAGAATCAAGCAACTCCCTTGGTTTGAAGATCATTCAGGTTCTGGCGGAACAGCTTTATGGTGAATATTCATATCAATCCAACCAATCAGGAACTGTTTTCCGGCTGGACTTTCCCCTAAAGTAAAATGGATCAGCGTTTTATACACAAGTAAATACCATGTAATTCAACATATGACGTGCTATCACTTCCTTTTTTGAATAAATCCCGGAAAAACCATTCAATAAGACAATGCTCACTGTGAATAACAAGAATATTCTAATTGAAGTGGTATGGTTATTGCCTGAAAACAGAACAATACATGATTTGATCTTTATTATTTCGTTTCTCCCACGCTGTAACGACTAATTTCAGCCAAGAATGATTTTATTTTTCCAAAAAAACATATCGACAATAGCTTTAGTCCTGCTTGGCCTTGCTCTGCTGGTCCCTTCAACCAGGGTGCTGTCACAAACCAAACCAGAGCTTAAATTTGAGCATATACCGTTCCAAATGACGACCAATACGGTCACCGCTATTGCAGAAGACACATTGGGTTTCATCTGGGTGGGGACAAACAGCGGCCTGAACCGGTTTGACGGTGTACAATTCCAGCACTACCACAGTTCCCTGAAAACCAATACACTGAGCGATAATGTAGTAGGCAGTATTTACGTCGATGCAAAAGGAGACATTTGGATAAGCGGCCGTAGCAGCATGAGCCGTTACCAATGGGAAACCGATGATTTTGTACGTTACGAACTTACCGACCCCACCGGAAATGGCACATTCCGCATAGTGCGCACGATAACCGAAGACCACCAGGGAACCCTGTGGGTAGCCGGCGGACATCACAGTCTTTATTACCTCGACCGAAAACATGATGTTTTTGTCCCCTATGAGCCACTGACCACTCATGATATCACCAACATTCTTGTTTGTAATCAGGATTACATATGGGCAACAACTGAAAAAAATGGCTTGCTGCGGATTAATAGCCGCACCAATGAGACCACCCGGTTCCTTCACGATCCGGAAGACCCGAATTCGTTATCCACCAATCAGACAACCGGCGTAGTTCAGGACAAAATGGGCCGTATTTGGGTTGGTTCTCATTTTCAAGGTATCAACCGGTTGGTTAATCACCCGGACGGCAGTACCACATTTGTCAGATACCTCAACAAACCCGGCGAACCGAAAAAACTCGAGAATAATCACATTTATACTATGTATGTGGATCCTAAAGGTCAGCTCTGGCTTGGAAACGACAATGGCGGACTGCATCTTTACGACTATGAACATGATATATTCCACCATTATGACAGTGACCCGGACGATCCCCACAGCCTCTCCCATCCCTCGGTATCCGCTATTTTCCATGATAGCAACGACAGGATCTGGGTCGGTACCGCACTGGCTGGTTTGAATGTTTCAGACCCCTTTGCTTTGGGGTTCCAGCACTACCACACGCGCTCACGATTCAGCCACCGTCTCAGCAATAATATTATCCGCGATTTTCAAGAGGATAAAAATGGTAACATTTGGATCGCCACAGATGGCGGCGGACTCAACTATTTCGACAGGGATTCAGGCTATTTCAAAGCATTCCAGCACAAGCCCGATGATCCTGAAAGCATACTTTCCGATGCTGTAATAAGCATCACCCATGATCCTGAGGAACGTCTCTGGGTAGCCACTTACAACGGTGGCATACAAATGCTGCATGATGAACGCAAGGGATCTTTTATATCCCTGGAGGATAAGTACGGCATATCATCCACCTCGTTCAAGAACTCTTTCGACCTGCATTTCGATAACGAACATCCCTATCTCTGGGTGGCTGAACTCCGACGTGGTGTCTTCCGGCTCAACCTGGAAACAGGTGAATTGTTGCATTACCATACTGATTCCGACGACTCTACAAGCATAGTTTCAAATTTTGTATTGCACATTTTTGAAGACAGCCAGAATAATCTGTGGTTTTCCAGTCTGAATGGGCTTAGTAAGCTTCCCTCAGAAAAAAAACATGCAGGAACCTTCCGGCGTTACCGGGCCGATGATAACGACTCAACCAGCATCCCGGGATCTACCATCCGACAGATTACCGAAGATGGACTCGGCCGTTTGTGGATCGCCACTGAGAAAGGGCTGGCCATGTATGAACCGGAGTCAGATAATTTTGTTGTAGTTGATGCCGAGGATGGACTTCCTCATAATGAACTTCGCTCCATTGCTGCCGATGAAGATCACAATCTGTGGATCGGATCTGTGCAGGGGTTGACGCAACTTCATCCGGAAACACTCGAGCTTCATAATTTCAGGGAGCGGGACGGCCTGCAAGGATACGAATTCACACCTTACGCCGGATTCCGGTTAAGCACCGGCGAACTTCTGTTTGGAGGGATGAACGGTTTCAACCTTTTCCATCCGGACAGCCTTCGAACCAATCCACACATCCCGCCTGTTTATATCACGGATTTTAAAATTTTTAATGAATCCGTAACCACCAGTCAGCCGGATTCTCCACTGGAACAGCATATTATGCTGACCGATGAGATAAAACTGGCACACTGGCAAAATGTTATCTCCTTTGAGTTCATCGCGCTCAACTTTACGAAAGCCGAGCAGAACCAATATGCATACATGATGGAGGGGTTTGACTCCGACTGGATTCAAAGCGGCACTCATCGAAGCGCTACCTACACAAATCTTAACCCGGGAACGTACCGATTTCGAGTCAAGGCCTCCAATAACGACGGTGTATGGAATGAGGAGGGTACCGCTGTGACTGTTGTGATTGTACCACCCTTTTGGAAAACCGCATGGTTCCGGATCCTGATAATCATTACCGGCCTCTTAATGCTCTTTGCCGTATTCCGGTATCGGTTACAGGCCATTCGCAAACGGAATCTGCAACTTGAGCAGGTGGTATCAGAACGGACGGATGAACTCAAGAAACGCAACGCTCAGCTCAAACAGGAGATGAACGAGAAGCAACGGGTTTACTCGGTACTTGCTCACGATCTTCGGGGACAGTTCATGACCATTCTCGGTTTCTCGGAGTATCTTTCTGAGAAGCTCAGTGAGAGCAACGACAAAGAGAATCAGGAGATCAGTCTGATGGTCCTTGAATCATCAAAAAATCTTTTCCAACTCCTTGAAAATCTTTTGGAATGGGCCAGCGCCAAAAGACGAAATCATAAACCTCAAAAAGATCGTCTGCATTTGCAGGAATTGGTAAATAAAGCTATAAGTACAATTCAGATCTCTGCCGAATCAAAAGTTATCCGACTGCAAAACCACTGTCCTCCGGATGTTTACGTACTTGGCGACAAAAACATGATTCTTACGATACTTAGAAATCTCATTTCAAATGCCGTGAAGTTTTCCGGCGAAGATTCCGAGGTCACGATTACGGTGCATGAAGAAGACGGTGGCTATGTGATCTCCGTCAGGGATACCGGCGTTGGTATGACCGAAGAAGAACAAAAGAAGGTGCTCTCTGCTATGGGCGGATATCGCAGAGCCGGTACCAAGGGTGAAAAAGGAATCGGGTTCGGATTAATGCTTACCCAGGACTTTATCAGGGAAAATGGCGGGCAGCTCTGGGTGCAAAGCGAAAAGAATAAAGGCAGCACATTCTCTTTTACACTCAAAAGAGCTTCCTGATAAAACCAGTGTGACTCCACCAACATCTGCATCTTCGGGCAGATTCCTGCCAATGATCATACTGGCACATTGATGCTGAGAATCTTATCATAAGGTACACGGAAGATTCTAACATCCATTAATAAAGCTGAAGGGTGGTATATCATGAGTCTTTTGCTTATCGGGATTCTTTTGTTCATTCCGGCCTGTTCTCCCCACGACTCAAACCTTGAGACCGGAAACATGACCACCATAACATTGCCCGAACCAAACCTGAGCGGGGATATCTCCCTCGAGGAAACATTGCAGAAACGAAGATCCGTCCGCGAATATGCTTCCACACAGCTCACCCTTGTTGAGATCGGGCAGCTGGCATGGTCAGCCCAGGGGATTACCGATCAGACACGGGGCTTCCGCACCGCTCCGTCCGCCGGAGCCACTTTCCCCATGGAACTCTATTTCCTGATTACCGGCACCGATGATATCGCGGAGGGTGCCTACCGCTATCTTCCCGATGACCACGTGCTGGAACAGATAATTGAAGGCGATCTCCGGCAGAATTTGCAAAGCGTGGCACTGGGTCAGGAATCGATTACCGAGGCCCCGGTCGTCCTCGTCATCACCGGTGTTCTCAGCCGCATCGAACCGCGCTACCGCGATCGCGCCATGCGCTATATGTACATGGAGGCGGGACACGTGGCGCAAAATGTCTACCTCCAAAGTGTTCCACTTGAAATCGGAACCGTGGTGATCGGTGCTTTCAGTGACGACGGAGTAAGCGACGTATTGCAACTGGATGATGGGGAATACCCGCTCTATATCATGCCCATAGGCAAGCTGAGATGACACAATGTTCACCTTGTGCCGTACTTTTCACTGCACAAACACCCGGCACTCGTATGCGTCACAAGCTCCCTGCTTTTTTTACGCAACTGATCGGGCCAAATGATCGGTCCATATCCCTTTATCATACCGTTTTCTGAATAACCACATCCTTATGGTTGCTGACATGCTGGTACTTGTACTTGGCGGCAACTCCGAAATCGCACTTGCCGCTGCGGAGAAGTTCGCCCAACATGAAAATGCCGACATCATCCTGGCATCCCGAAACCTTGAAAAAGCCGAAGAGCAAGCCCGTATTATGGCCAAACGCCATAAGGTCTCGGTGCGGGCCGAACCGTTCGACGCTCTGGCATTTGATACCCATCGCCAATTCTACGAAAAACTGGATCCCAAACCGGATGTGGTAATCCAGGCCTTTGGCGTACTCAACAACCAGAAGGAAGCCCAGAAAGAGTTTGATATTGCCCGGAACACACTGGACAGCAACCTGCTCGGAGCCGTAAGCATCCTGGAACCGATTGCCGCAGACTTTGAAGAGCGCGGACACGGCACCATTATCGGCATCAGCTCCGTGGCCGGTGAACGCGGACGCCATAGCAGCTATATCTATGCCGCTTCCAAAGCCGGCCTGACCGTCTACCTGGATGGACTTCGTCACCGGCTCTGGCCGTCTGGTGCACGGGTAATCACCGTTCTGCCCGGTTTCGTCCCGACCAAAATGGTGGCCGGACGCACTGCCAAGTTTGGCGCCACACCCCTTGAAACTGCCGGCAGGGACATCTACAAAGCCTGGAAAAAAGGCCGCCACAAAATCTACACCGGATCCAAAATGCGGTATATCATGGCTGCCGTCCGGGCCCTGCCGGAGTT
>SL_3KL_010_SEDDRAFT_10004250_pt1 | contig 12942 bp, 6 predicted proteins | sample SodLakKL_010_SED_2_FD_10381 | JGI IMG/M metagenome (IMG submission 10381)
CCTNCAATGGCAAAACCTTTTGCCCTTGGTGGACAACGGCCTGGCCTCGGGAAACCTGAGCCTGGTGGTTGGAGACGGAAAGCAGGCCATCTACCGCTGGAGAAACGGGGATGTGGAACAGTTTGCCAGCCTGCCACACCTGACTCCATCCATTAAGGCATCGGCAAAGGAAGAATGGGAACAGTCCCTGGTCAATCATTATGAAAGCAGAAACCTTGACAGGAATTTCCGTTCAAGGGTAAATATCGTGGAATTCAACAACCGCTTTTTTGAACATGCAAGGGAAACCCTTGCTCCCGGAATGCAAAATATTTACAGGGAAGTAAGCCAAACCCCGCTTGAAAATAAAACAGGCGGTTATGTGGAGATTGAATTCCTTGAAGGGAATGACGAAAGCTCATATAACGAACTGACCCTGCAAAAGATTTTTGAAACGGTGGAAAAGTTGCGTGAAGCAGGACATCCCCTGAGCGACATCACCATCCTGTGCCGCTCCAACAAAGAAGCTTCCGGGGTTGCCCGCGACCTTACGGAAAAATCCATTCCGGTAATCTCATCCGAATCCCTGCTGCTGAACCAATCCGATGAGGTAAACTTTTTCATTGCCATCATAAAATTGCTTGCCAATGGAAGAGACAAGGTGGCAGCCATCGAAATGCTTGGCTATCTGTATAAAAGCAAAAGGATATCGCAGCCTCCAACCCTGCATGAAGGAATAAAGCAGGCAGGACTTTTTGCTCCGGCAAAAGAAAACCAGCCGGCCTCCCTTTACCAACCCATTCAAAAGATTCTGGAGGAAAACAATATCCCGCTGAACTTCAATGAGTTTTTTCATCAAAACCTTTACGATACCTGCGAAACCATCCTGAGAATATTTTTCTCTCCGGATGAAACACCCAACCCCTTTGTGGCATTTTTTATGGATGCCATATTCGATTACAGCGAAAAGCAGAGACTTTCGCTGAACGACTTCCTGGAATGGTGGGAAGAGCACGGGAAAAAATTCTCCCTTTTGGTGCCCGAAGGCATCAATGCCGTGCAGGTTAAAACCATTCACAAAGCCAAAGGGTTACAGTTCCCGGTGGTGATCTTCCCTTTTGCCAATCAGGATACCGCCAGAAAAACCAAAAAAGGCCAGTGGGTGGAACCCCGGCCGGAACTCCTCCCGGAATTGCCGGTGACATGGGTTTCCTTTTCCAAAAAATCCCTGGAAAACACCCCTTATATGCCTTTGCTGGAAGAAGAGACCGAAAAAACCTGGCTTGACCTTTTAAACATGGTTTATGTGGCCTTTACCCGGGCAGAGGACAAACTGTTTGTGTTTTCCAAATCCTTAAAAAAATATCCGGAAAAAACCACCCCTGGGCTTTTACAGGGTTTTCTTGCCAAAGAAGGTTTTTGGGAGGCAAACAGGAACAGCTACAGTTTTGGCGCTTTTGACCAAGTGAGCAGGGAAGGATCAACAACCGCAACTTCCGGCAAGTATTTCCGAAAAATGCACTCCAGGCCCTGGAGCGAAGCCCTGCGCATGAAGTCGCACCAGGCAGAGCGCACCACAGCCATCGGAAGGGAAGAATACCTGGAAAGGGGCAATCTTTTGCACCGTGCCATGGAGAAGATCAACAGCCCCGATGACATTTGTCCCGTCCTGGAGCAAATGCTCATTGACGGAGAAATGGACCGCACAAAAAAAATTGAATGGGAAGAAAAGATCCGGCAATTGATCAGTCATGAGGAAATTGCAGCATGCTTTTCAGCCGGAGCAACCATCAAATCCGAAGCGGGCATTTTCGACAGCCGGGGTAACTATTATCGTCCCGACCGGGTGGTGCTGCTTCCGGAAAAAGCGGTAGTGATCGATTACAAAACCGGTAAGGCTTACCGTAAACATGAGGAACAAATGGAAACCTATGCCCGCCTTTTGAATGACATGGGTTTTCCCGTGGTCAAAAAAGTCCTGCTCTACCTTGACGAAAATTCAGTAAAAATAGTCTAAATTAAAACTGGGGTTTGTTGGCCACATATTGCCACAGATCAACCTTTTTTTAAAAAATTATTACTACTTTAACCGCCTGAAAAGGGATGAAAAGGTACCTGAATATTCTCACCGGACGGGCCTTTTTCAATTAAAGGAATATCCATCATAAGCCAAACCATGACATGAGCAACCTGGAGATCTTAGAAAAATTCAAACCGGAAGCGCACAACCTGCTGATGATCCTGCATGCCCTGCAGGACAGCCATCCGGAAAACTACCTGACGGAAGATGCAATGGAGAGCACCGCCCGCTACCTGAAAATGACCAAAAGTTCGGTATACGGAGTGGCAAACTATTATACTATGTTCAGCGTAAAACCCCGCGGGAAATTCATTATCCGGGTTTGCGTGTCCCCGGTTTGCGAATTGCTGAAAATCAATGAAGTAATTCAGCACCTCGAAGAAGAGCTCGGCATCAAAACCGGGGAAACCACTCCATGCAAACGGTTTACCCTGGAAACTTCCGAATGCCTTGGCCAATGCCATGAAGCCCCTTCCATGATGATCAACCAGGAGGTTTTCAACCACTTGGATAAACCAAAAATTAAAGCCATTCTCGAAGATTACCGGAAAAAATAAAGGGCGGTTACTGATGGCTGAGATCAGCACCTGTTGATTATTTAAAACACCTTACAAAATCAAAGATCCATGATAAAAGAAACCCGAATTACCCTGAAAAACATTGGGAAAATAAACCCCGAAAGCATAGAAGATTACCTGGAAGCAGGCGGGTACGAAGGATTAAAAAGGGCCTTTACCATGGATCCTGTTTCCATCATTGATGAATTGCTGGAGGCGGGATTGCGCGGGCGCGGAGGAGCCGGATTTTCTACCGGCATGAAGCAAAGATTTACCAGCGAGAGCTGCCGGCAATGTCCACAGCGCTATGTGGTGGTCAATGCCGATGAAGGTGAACCCGGCACTTTCAAGGACCGCCTTATTATGGAACAGGACCCCCACCTTTATATTGAGGGAACCATCATTGCAGCTTACGCCATCAATGCCACCAAAGGGTATATTTACCTGAGGGGGGAGTACCAGGAATCCATAGACAAAACCCAGAAAGCCATTGAATCGGCCTATGCAAGGGGCTTTTTAGGAAAAAACATTCTGAATTCCGGCTTTGATTTTGACCTGGAAATAAAGCTTGGCGCCGGTTCCTACCTTTGCGGTGAGGAGCTCACCATGCTGGAATCTCTTGAGGGCAAGCGGGGCACCCCTCGCATTAAGCCGCCCTTTCCGGCCGAAAAAGGATTGTTTGGCCTGCCTACCCTGGTCAACAATGTGGAGACCCTGGCCACGGTCCCTCCCATAATTTTTCACGGGAAAGAATGGTACCGGAAATTCGGCACCGAACGTTCTGCCGGCACCAAAATATTTGCCATCAGCGGGCAGGTGAACAAACCCGGAAATTATGAAGTGGAAATGGGCGTTACCCTTCGCCAGCTAATTAATGACCTGGCCGGAGGGATACGTGAAGGAAAAAAGTTTAAGGCGGCTCTTCTGGGAGGTGCTGCCGGCACCTTTGTAGATGCCTCCCTGCTGGACGACAGAATGACTTACGACCACCTGAAGGAAAAAGGAGCCACCCTTGGGTCGGGTGCCGTGATCGTGATGGCGGAAGGGGATTCGGTTTTCGACATCCTGCACAACTGCCTGCGGTTTTTCCGTCACGAATCCTGTGGAAAGTGCGTTCCCTGCCGGGTGGGCACCAGCCTGCTGGAAAGAGAATCCCTGAAACTGCGCAATGGCCATCCCGATAAAAAAGCCTTGCTTCAACAGCTGGTCAAAGAATCACAGATCATGGCCAACACCTCTCTCTGCCCCCTGGGCCAGTCACCCATATTGCCCCTGGAATCGGCAGCCAGGTTTTTTGCTGAAGAGTTGACCGCTTAAAAAAATTCAAACACCCCTATTCCCTGAAATATGAGCAAACAGATTTCCCTTAAGATAGACGACAAGACCATCAAGGCAAACGAAGGCGCCAACCTCTTGCAGGTGGCCAAAGATAATGACATAAAAATCCCTCACCTTTGTTACCACAAAAAGCTAACCCCTACCGGGGCCTGCCGCCTTTGCGTGGTAAAAATCAAGGATATGCGCGGACTGATTGCTTCCTGCACCGTTAAGGTGAAAGAAGGCATGGAAGTTACTGCCTACGACGATGAGCTGGAAGAAGCCCGAAAATACCTGCTGGATTATTTGCTGGCCGAACATGACGAAACCTATGACGGCACCTATCCTGATGAATTCCGGGAGCTGATTTTCCGCTATGGCCTTGACAAAAAGGAAAACCGCCGCTTCCCTTCCATCTGGAAGGAGCTGGGCTATCCCAAAGACGAATCCTCTCCTGTGCTGAGCTACGATGCGGCCAAATGTATCAAATGTTTTCGCTGCATCAAAGCCTGCGACGAAGTGCAGGGAAAAAATGTACTCTCCTTTACCAACCGGGGCATTACTTCCTACATCATCGGAGGTTTTAACAAATGGGGAGAGAGCGAATGCGACGGTTGCGGAGAATGCATACAGCTTTGCCCTACCGGGGCCATTGTGGAAAAACCACACCGGCAGGAGATCAACCTGGATAAAGAAATGAAAAAAGTGAGAACCACCTGTCCCTATTGCGGCGTGGGATGCCAACTGGAACTTCTGGTTCAGAACGGAAAAGTGGTTCGCAGCAACGGGGTGGAAGAAGTAAGCCCAAATTACGGCCGGCTCTGTGTAAAAGGCCGGTTCGGCTACGATTATGTAGATCACCCCGACCGCCTCACCACTCCCCTGATCAAAAAAGACGGGAAATTTGTGGAAGCCTCATGGGATGAAGCCCTGGACCTGATTGCCCGCAAATTCAATGAAATAAAAGAAAAATATGGGCGCAAGGCCCTGGCAGGTTATGCTTCGGCCAAAACCACCAATGAAGACAACTTCCTGTTTATGAAGCTGGTGCGTACCGTATTTGGCAACAACAATGTGGACTATTGTACCCGCCTGTGCCATGCTTCCACCGTCACAGCCATGCTGAAAGCTTTGGGAGACGGAGCGGGCAGTAACTCCATTGAAGATTACGAAACCAGCGACTGCATCCTGGTTACCGGGAACAACATGATCGAGACTCACCCGGTAACGGCCACTTTTGTAAAGTATGCCGTTCAGCGAAACGGTTCCAAAGTGCTCATCATCGATCCCAAGTGGACACCTCTTGTTAAGGATGCCCACATCTGGTTGCAGCCAAAACTAGGTACCGATGTGGCTTTGCTTAACGGCATGATCAGGGAGATCATCAGCCAGGACCTGGTAAACAAAAACTTTATTGAAAAGCGCTTGGAGGGAGGCATGAAGGCTTTTGAGGAGCTAAAAGCCCTCACCGAAAAGTACACCCCGGAGTACACTGAAAAGATCACAGGAGTGCCGGCAGAACTGATGCAAGAAGCCGCCCGCATCTATGCCCGTGCCAAAAAACCCCTCATTGCCACCGGCATGGGTTACAGCCAGCAGGTTACCGGAACCCATAACGTATTCAGCCTGATCAACATGATGCTCATCACCGGGCAGATCGGCCGTAAAGGAGCCGGGCTGAATCCACCCCGGGGGCAAAACAATGTACAGGGCGTATCGGATGTAGGCACCTCCCCTTATACTTACCCGGGGTATATTCCGGTGGAAGATGACGAAAACCGTCGCAGAGTGGCAGAAATATGGGGCATACCCTATGAAGAACTTGATGGTGAAAAGGGCCTTTCCACCGTCGAGATCATGCAGGCCGCCCATGATGGAAAAATAAAAGGCATGTACATCATGGGTGAAAACCCCATGCTGACGGATCCCAACCTGAACCATGCCGAAGAGTCCATTCAGAATTTAGAGTTCCTGGTGGTACAGGACCTTTTTCATACCGAAACAACGCCTTATGCCGATGTAGTGCTTCCGGCTACGGCCTTTTCCGAAAAAGAGGGCACTTTTGTAAACAGCGACCGGCGGGTGCTTCGGGTAAGAAAAGCCGTGGAAGCTCCCGGACAGGCCCGACAGGACTGGAAGATCGTGACCGAAATTGCCAAACGCATGGGCAAACCTCTTGGTTATTACAAAAACGAAAGCGAAATATGGGACGAGATCGCCAAAGCCGCCCCGATATTTGCCGGTATTTCTTACGACCGCCTGGAGCATGAAGGCATTCAATGGCCTTGCCCGGACAAGGACCACCCCGGAACGGCCACCCTCTTTGAAGAAAAATTCAATACCTCCAACGGCTTGGGCAAACTGCATCCGGTGGATCACGTTGAACAGACCGAACGGGCCAATGCCAAATACCCCTTTATTCTTAACACCGGCCGCATACTTTATCAATACCATTCTTCTACCATGTCGCGCCGCAACAAGGCCCTGAACGATTTTGCCAACGAGGCTTACGTGCTGATCCATCCTGATGATGCCCAAAAATGCGGTTTTTCAGAAGGAGACCTGGTAAGGATCGCTTCCATGCGTGGAGAGATCGAATCGGCATTGCGCCTGAGCGGGGAAGTGCTCAGGGGAGAATTGTTCATGCCTTTCCACTTTGCCGAAGCACCGGTTAATAAACTCACCCGGGATGAGCTGGACCCCTATTCCAAAATTGCGCCATTCAAAATTACCGCAGTGCGGTTGGAGAAAATTTAGTCTTTTGGATTAACCATATGGTTATTTTTTTGTCTTTTAATTTTTTACAGGGTACTCAGGAGTTTAGCGATTGGTCAATGCCCTTTTTCCCAAACGGAAAACCTACTTTTAATCCATGAAAGAGCAGCCGTCATTTTCCCTCAGCGGACATATTGTAGATGTGGTCAAACGGAAAATCATTAAAGGGACATTATTTATCCGGGATGGCAGGATTTCAGAAATCGTTGAAGACCCTTCGGTAAATGGTCCCTGGATCATGCCCGGCTTGATAGATGCCCATGTGCATATTGAAAGTTCCATGCTGATCCCTTCGGAGTTTGCCCGATTGGCCGTGGTCCATGGCACAGTGGGAAGCATTTCCGATCCCCATGAGATTGCCAATGTGCTTGGGTTGGGAGGCATTGAATTTATGATCCGCAACGGCAAAAAATCCCCTTTCCGCTTTTACTTTGGCGCACCCTCCTGCGTACCTGCCACTTCCTTTGAATCTTCAGGTGCAATGATCAGTGCAGATGATATCGATTCTCTTCTTCAAAAGCAAGATATTCGCTACCTGGCAGAGATGATGAATTTTCCCGGGGTGATCCAGGGCGATAAAGAAGTGACAAAAAAAATTGAACTAGCAAAAAAATACGGTAGGGTGATCGACGGACATGCCCCGGGGCTGATGGGGCCGGAACTGAAAAAATATGCAATCGCGGGAATCACCACCGACCACGAATGCTTTACCAAAGTAGAAGCCCTGGAAAAGATCGCTTTGGGTATGAAGATCCTGATCCGGGAAGGCAGTGCTGCCAAAAATTTTGATGCCCTGATCAGCCTGATGGCTACCCACCCGGAATCCCTGATGCTTTGCTCTGACGACAAACATCCTGACGATCTGATCAAAGGGCACATTAACCATCTGGTAAAAAAGGCCCTGAAACAGGGATACGATTTTTTTGATGTGTTGTGCAGTGCCACCTTAAACCCCATAGCCCATTACGGCCTTTCCAACGGTTTGTTGCAGCCCGGTGACCCGGCCGATCTGATGGTGGTGGACAATCCCGGGGATTTTAGCGTACTGCAGACCTTTATTGAAGGAGAACTAGCAGCGGAAAACGGAAAGTCCTATTTACAGGCAGTTAAGGAAGAAACCCCCAACCGTTTTTTCTGCAGGCCTGTCAGCCCGGGACAATTGCAAATCCCTGCAAAGGATGATAAAATTAAGGTCATACAAGCCCTGGACGGGCAACTCATCACCAAAACCAAAATACTTACAGCGAAAACAGAAAGCGGAATGCTGGTATCCGACCCAAAACGCGACATCCTGAAGCTGGTCGCCCTTAACCGGTACAGCCCGGATTCAACCCCCTCGGTGGCTTTTATCAGTGGTTTTGGTTTGAAAAAAGGGGCCATTGCCTCCACTGTGGCCCATGACAGCCACAACATCCTTGCTGTTGGTACCAATGACCGCGACCTGTCAAGGGCCATCAACCTGCTGGTGGAAAACCGGGGAGGAATTGCCCTGGCAAACGGTGATAAAGAAAGCATCCTGCCATTGCCCGTGGCAGGCATCATGACCCATGAAGACGGGCACCAAACCGCCATGCTTTACCAAAAGCTGGATGCAGAAGCCAAAGCCCTGGGCAGCTCCCTATCCGCTCCTTTCATGACACTCTCCTTTATGGCCCTGCTGGTGATCCCCGAACTCAAACTAAGCGATAAGGGCCTGTTTGATGGCAAAACTTTTAAAATAACCAGCCTTTTTGCCAGGTAACTGCTTTGCTTAACAAACAGAGAAATTTGTTAAAAAATAATTAATCCTTTAACCATACCTTTTCTGAAAAATTAATCTAAATTTACATTTTGGTTAAAGAAATTTATTGCTTTTTTCTTTTCAGCTGTTTTGCTGAAACAGCTTTATCTCCTCCCGGTAAAGCCTTTTTTTCGTCCGACAACAATCGCCTGCTTTTAAGGCTTGCTTTTTTGCGAACCCAAATGCTGTCTTATGAAAAAGGATCTTTTCCCCTCCAAAACTTTCAGAAAACTGGCTATCGCCTCCCTGGTTTTTTTATTCCCTTTCTGGGGGAACGGACAGGAACTGTTGCTTTTTTACGACTTTGAGGATAAGGTCAGTCCCGAAATCCAAAATGAAAACATTGCTGCTTCGGATGTCAGTATTTCTTCCGGTACTATAATCTTTCAAAACGGAAGTGATGAAGGGGGAACCAAAATAGGAAATTCCGGAAGCTGGAATCAAAAAGACTTTGATCCTTCCGGCAAATACCTGGAATTTTCCCTTACACCTGAACCCGGCTTCCTGCTGGAAGAACTTTCCCTAACACTCCGGTTTGGAAGAACCAATGCAGGGCCAACCCGTATTACGGTTCATTACAGCCTGGATGATTTTTATTCAGAGGGGATCCCATTGCTGGAGAATGAGGAAGTAAGCAGCGAAAATGTAAATGATTTGGACACCTTTTCCCTTCCTGCTGGGGTACTGCCTTCCGATCCTGTATTTTCAAGGATCACCTTCAGGATTTGGGGACACAATGCTCCAGGCACAGGAAACTTAAGGTTTAACAATTTCCGCGTTTTTGGGCAAACCAGTGAAACAGCCCTTTGTGATCCTGCCGGCTTGTTTTTCCGTACCAGGAAATCCGGCTACTGGAACAATGCCTTAACCTGGGAGTCTTCATCCTCCGAAACCGGTGACTGGATTATTGGCCCTTGCCTGCCCGAACCCTCCTCAAACCAGGTGAGCATCCTCCCGGAACATGCTGTAACCTTCAGAGGCGATAATCAAGTAAACCAGTTATTTATCCAGGGCAGCCTGATCCTGCCTGCGGGAGAACCACTGATCCTGGAAGAAGGCCCCGGTGATGAGCTGACCATCGATAACGGAGGGATTCTGATTTTTAATGGCGGAAAGGTGCCGGATTTTTCAAACGGAAATGTCCGGGTGCGGGTGTTGACAGGTGGGACCATCAGGGTTGACAATGGAATATCCGGAATCTCCGATTCCCTGGCAGGAAATAAAAGTGAGAATCGGATTATCTATGAAACCGGGGGCATTTTTAACTGGAACAATGGGAATTCCTTTTCTACCTCCGGGCAGATTTATTTCCCCGGAGCAGAAGAAAACGTGGTCCCGATTTTTAAAGTTCCCGTGAATACAGGCAATGTCGGGGCGGGCAACCCTACCCTCATCAACGGCCTTTTTGAAGCGAACGGAAATGTTACATGGCAGAATGCCGGGGAAAAGACCTTCCGTAATGGTATTACCGGCAGCGGCAATGTAACCCAGTCCGGGACTTCAGGAAAGTTTGTGATCAGCGGTGATGCTGCCCTGATGGGCGGAACCGGAGAACTCATCCTCAATACCGATGGCCTGGAAATAGCCGGCGAAAATACAACCCTGGTTACCGACAAAAGCATCAGCGGAGCTGGCCCACTGATCATCTCCGGTTCTTTGCAGGCAGGAGATCACACCCTGACACTGGAAAGCGACCTGATCATTGAAAATTCCGGGAGTTTTTTGCCGAACACCTCAACGGTTGTTTTTAACGGCCCCGGGTATCAATTCATACAAACTCCAATTCCCGCCAACTTTCATAATCTTACTACCGATAAACCGGGTGGGGAACTGATTATTAACAATAACATAACCCTTTCGGGCACCCTTCTTTTGCTTCAGGGGCACATCCTCACGGAAAACAATACCCTGATCATTTCCAATCCAACAGAGGATGGTATTATGGGCCATTCGGAAAATGCTTACATCAAGGGCAACCTGACCAGAACCATCAGCGACAACCATATTTTCGATTTTCCCATGGGCAATGAATTTTACCAGCTGGCAACTGTTATTTTTGAAGAAAAGACGGGGGGAATAACCCAGCTGGAGGCCGGATTTCATCCCCTTGAAGAGCCCCTTGATATTTCAGCACTCGGATTGACAGTCAACACCAGCACCCTGCACCAATTGCTTGACGGAGGATACTGGACCATTGTCCCTGTGGGGATGGTGGTTGGCGATCTGGAATACGCCATTACCCTGAACCTGGCAGGTTCGGAAAATGCCGGCGACCATCCAGGCCAGCATTCCATTGTGAAGCGCACAAATCCAAATGAAGACTGGATGCTGGAAGGAGATCATTTTAATGAAGCCAATGAATTGGAAGGAAACCGGGTTACTGCCAAACGGTTTAACCTTACTTCTTTTTCTGATTTTGCCATTGCCAAAAACGACTTCGGTCCCCTGCCCGTTGACCTGCTCTCTTTCAATGCCACCCTGACAGCCGAACAGGTGCTGATCGCCTGGAGCACGGCATCAGAAACCAATAATGATTTTTTTACCCTGGAGCGCAGCCAAGATACCAGGGTCACGCAAGCTATCGCCACCATCCCCGGCGCAGGCAATTCAAACCAGGTCCTCACCTACCAGCATAATGACCCTGACCCTCTTGAAGGCATTTCCTATTATCGGCTGAAGCAAACCGACTTTGACGGGACGGTTGAATATTTTCCATGGGTTGCCATAGAATATCAACCCGGGGCTGATGGCCTTGGTGTGAAAGTATTACGCAGGCCGGAAGGAAACTTGCTGCACATCCTTTCAGGAAATTCGGGTCAGGTGGAAGTACGGTTCACGGATCTTTACGGAAGGACTCTGATGCAAACCCGTTTTCTTTCCGGTGAAGCAGGCCACCCGCAAAAGCTGGTGCCCATAGATCCTGCATGGGGTTCAATGATTCTCTACCGGATATCGAACGGCCGGCAGACCATCAGTGGAAAAGCTCCAACCCGATAAGTTAATGCCCTGATTCCTTTAAGAAACTAATACTGGTAGAGCCGGGCAGGCATTAATTCTCTTTCCTCCGGGAAAATCCTTAAATTTGTGGTAAACTAACCACATCATGTCTGCCGATAAAAGCAAAAAGGATAACAAGTCTTCCGCCTTAAAAGTAAACGCGGGCATTGATCAGCCTTCATCCATCAATCAAAATGCCGCCAGTGCTTTTCGTACGCGGAAAAAAAAGCAACTGGAAGCAGAAGAATACGTAGAGGGAATCCTGAAAGGGGACCGCATATTGCTAAGCCGTGCCATCACCCTGATCGAAAGCGCATTGCCGGCGCATTACGATTTTGCCCAGAAAATCATTGAACAGTGCATGCCCCATTCGGGCAATTCTTTGCGGGTAGGCATTACCGGGGTGCCGGGTGTTGGCAAAAGCACCTTTATCGAAGCCCTTGGCAAATACCTTACCGGCAACGGACATCACATAGCGGTGCTGGCCGTTGATCCTTCCAGCGAAATTTCCAAAGGAAGCATACTGGGGGATAAAACCCGCATGGAGCAGCTGGCTGTGGACGAAAACGCCTTTGTAAGGCCTTCTCCTTCGGCCGGATCTTTGGGTGGGGTGGCCCGCAAAACCCGGGAAATCATCATTTTATGTGAAGCCGCCGGATATGACACCATCCTGGTGGAAACCGTGGGGGTGGGCCAATCGGAAGTGGCGGTGCATTCCATGGTAGACTTTTTTCTTTTGCTGATGCTTGCCGGAGCCGGTGATGAACTCCAGGGCATCAAACGGGGCATTATTGAAATGTGCGATGGAATGGTCATCAATAAGGCCGATGGGGATAACCTCAACCATGCCAAAACGGCCCGCTCCCAATATGAAACCGCACTGCATCTTTTCCCGCCACCCCCAACAGGATGGAAACCCCGGGTTGAAATTTGTTCTGCCCTGGAAAAAACCGGAATTGAAGAAGTATGGGTCATGATCCAGGAGCATGAAGCCCTTTTGAAGCGCAACCGTCATTTCTATATTAAACGCAACAACCAGCAAAAGCATCGTCTTTACGAAACCATCTATGAAGTGCTCAAAAGCCACTTTTACGAGAATTCAAAGGTCGCCCGCCAGCTTCCCGAAACCGAAAAACTGCTTACCAACCGGCAAATGACTTCCTACCAGGCAGCCCGACAACTCCTGGAGGTATACTTTAAGGATCTTGAGAAAAAATCGCCGGGAAAGAAAAAATAAAGCCCGGAATGAAAAGAATTATTGCCTTAAATTTCTTTTGGATAGGTTTATTCTGTGGTTTTATCTTTTTGGACTTCAGGACTCAGATTAAATTTTTCCGGATACAAGGCAGGCTTGCTACGATAGAAATCCTCGATCTTTTGAAAATCCTTCTCAAAGTCACCAGTGGGATTCAGCACCATGCCAATTCCGCCTTCCTTTTTTTTGTAATCCAGGTAGC
>SL_3KL_010_SEDDRAFT_10004251_pt1 | contig 12941 bp, 11 predicted proteins | sample SodLakKL_010_SED_2_FD_10381 | JGI IMG/M metagenome (IMG submission 10381)
TCTTCCAAAGGGCAAACTTGACGCCGGCGAATCAAAATCTGAGGCTGCACTTCGCGAAGTAGCTGAAGAAACCGGAGTAACTGATTTGGCCTTAAAATCCAGAATTTGTAAAACCCGCCACACCTACCGGCAAAAAGGTCAAAGGTATTTGAAAGTCAACTGGTGGTATTACATGACCTCTGATGGTAAGGAAAAACCCGTACCCCAGAAACAAGAGAAAATTACCAAAGCCAAGTGGATTAATCCGGGCAAATTGCTTCAATCGGATCCTAAAATGTACCGCAGCATCAAAGAGGTGTTACTACACTATTATGAGCGTTTTATTTACAAACTGGAACGGGAATCCTGATTATTTAATTTTCGAAAAATGTTTGCTAATTAATTAAGTACTTTATTGGGATTTGCGCCCATTTTAAAATTTAAAATTCTAAAATTATGCCAAAAAATGGTAAGATTTAAATAAAATAATCCCTATAAACCATTTTAATTCTAAACAAATTATAGGTTTATGGGTTCTTAATAGTGATTGTCATCAATACCATAGTGCTCTGCCTAAATAGTGGGCCTTTCGTAAGAATGGCTTTAGAATGATTGTCTTAGCAATTCTATCGGTTTTTTATCCCGAACTTCGGCATTAATTGTCCAGTAGGTTCACAATGTTATAATAGTTGTAGAGTAAACCGACGATTTGAGTACATCTGCTTGAATTGATAGCCGTGTATAAGGACCTAATATTATTTTTATAACCATAAAATTCAGACCTAATGAAGTTACAATTTTTGTTACCATCACTACTGTTTATGGCAAGTGCATTGTTGTTTGTACAATGCGGTGAGTCTTATGATGAAGCCGAAGAAGAAGTTATTGACGAGACTGAAGGAATGACCGATCGGTTTCAAGAAGAAAGAGACCAAATGCAAGCCGAATTAAAGGAGCTTCGCGATGAAATTGATAAAAGATTAAATGAACTAGCAGCACGAATTGATGCTGCGTCAGATGAAGCAGCAGAAGGGTTGGAAGATGCCTATGCTGAACTATCTGACGACAGATCAGAGCTTGAGCGGGCAATTGATGACATCGGCGATGCATCTGCGGATACCTGGGCGGATATAAGAGCCGAGTCAGAGGAAATGTACGAGAATGTCTCCAGCCGATTTACGGATTGGTTGGAAAGTTTAGAGGAGGAGATGTGAAAGATGTAAGGGTAGGAGATTACCCTGAAATTTTTAGGAATACTATTTTAAAGGTAAAGGCCGGGATACTAAGTGATAAATCGCATAAGTACAACCCGGCTTTTTTATTCCCACTCTTGAAAGAATGACATTATCCTGACTTCCTTTTTTTTCTCCGGTTATTATTAGTAAAATAGGTGATATCCCATCTGCAATGCCACCCATAACTTTGCAGCAGTAATTATGAGAAGAATAATATCTACTTTTTTGCTACTTGGGTTTCTACTGGGACCTTGTGTTCTCCAGGGCCAGGAAATTGCCGTGGTTGATGCCAAAACCGGTGAGTCGCTTCCTCATGTTTATGCTGAGTGGACTGCTGATGGTGAACGTCATTTTGCAGTGGCTTGTGAAAAGGGAAAGATTCAGGCGGATGAGATGAATCTGCCTGTGGTCTTAACACTGACCTATGTCGGATACCAAACTTTGGTGGATACCCTTGAAGAGATGGTTAGTCAAATAAGAATGACCCCTTCCGAATATCAGTTTCAGGAGGTCGTTGTGACGGGGCAATTCACACCGCAATCTGCCACGCGCTCTGTTTACCAGGTTCGAACCCTCGACAGGGAAGAAATGAGTGCATACGGTGCGCGGGACATGTCTGATATAATGGTCCACCAACTTAATTTCAGACCCAGGCAAGACGTTAGAATGGGAACCACTTCATTCAGCTTACAGGGCATCAGCGGAAACAACCTCCTTATTTTATTGGACGGCGTGCCAATCAACGGCCGCACCAGTGATGATTTTGACTTCGGACAAATTTCTCCTCAACAAATAGACAGGGTAGAGATAGTGGAAGGACCTATGGCTGTACTCTACGGTAGCAATGCCATGGCCGGTGTGGTCAACCTCATTACCAGACGAAATTACGAAGCTGGTTGGTCGATCAGTGCACAAATTCACGAAGAGTCTGCCGGAACTGAATACGGATGGAATAAAGGTACCCACAACCAAAGCCTTCAAATAGCCAGAAACTTTGAATCACGGCCACTTACCGTAAGTGGTGGCATTACGCGTAATTTGTTTCATGGTTATCAGGGCGACTTCAAAAGGGCCATGTTGTGGAAACCCAAAGAACAATTGATTGGGAATATCCACCTGCAATACAGGCCCCAATTTTGGGATATTTCCCTACGGCTTGATCATTTGTTTGAAGAGATATTTGCTCCCGGAGAACCGGTTGGAACGGTCCGGCCCATAGCGCTGGATGACACTTTTGAAACAAGACGCACCTTCTATCAACTCCAGGCAGGTAGGTCCCTGCCGGAATTTGGTAGAATCGAAACCAAGTTTGCAGTCACTGATTACGAGCGCGAAAAGATTCAAAAAGCGGTGAATTTAAATACGGGAAGCACTCAAATGTCTACTGCAGAAGGCGCACAGGATCACACCTCCCTTTTTGGCTTTCAAAACAGGACGGTTATAAACTACCTGATGGACGAAAAGCTATCCGCTCAAATGGGATACGATTTTGAATACGAGAAAATATCCGGTGGGCGATTGATCGATGGGCACTCACGTTCTCTTTATGACCTCGGATTGTTCCTGAGTTTTGAAAAGCGTTTTTCGGAACTGTTGTCACTTAGACCCGGCCTTAGGTACAGCTACAACAACCGACACAGTTCACCGGTGATACCCTCTCTTAATCTCAAATACGACTTTCACCCCGACTGGCAGTTCCGAACTGCTTACAGCCACAGTTATCGCGCCCCATCACTTCGTGAGATGTACTTCGAGTTTTTTGATTCTAATCACCGTATTATCGGAAATGAAGACCTCATTCCGGAATCGGGTCGGCACTTCAATATTCATCTGTCCAACCGAAGTTTTAATATTGCAGGCAACCCACTTCAACTTTCAACTGAGCTTTTTTACAACCGAATAAAGGATCAAATAACCTACGGTCGTTCGACACAAAATATTCAGAATACAACCCTGATCAACCAGAGTCTATTCAAATCCCAGGGATTTAGATTCCGGGCAGATTACAGTTGGAACAATTTCCGTTTTTCACCTTCATTTGCACTTACCGGAAGAAACAATATATACAGCCAGGAGTCTGAAGACATGGGCTTCCTGTACTCACCTGAGGCTGGATTTTCTGTGAGATACCGAACAGATGACCAACAATGGAGTTTTGCGCTGAACTATCAATTCTACGGCGAACAGCCTGTGTACGGAATTGACGTAGAGGATATATCACAGGAGGTACAACTTGCATCCGTGGATCCATTTCAACTTTTGGACCTCAATGTTTCACGCACGCTTTGGTCCGATCTCCGCATGACATTGGGTGTGCGCAACCTTTTGGACGTGACCGATATCAATTCGACCCCGGCTGTGGGGACAATACATCCCTTTGGTGACGTAGAGTACATCTCTTACGGCAGGTCGATTTTTCTGACAATAAATTATTCACTAAATAAATAAATCAAATTATGTTGAGAAACCTGCTAATTTTATCCATGAGCCTGTTTTTATTTCAGGCGTGCAGCAGTGATGATGACAATGGAATGACCGATGATCCCATTATTTCAGATCCCGTGCTTTTGGACGCAGAGGTTGGAGGACCTGATGAACCGCATGTGGTTTATATCGACCTTCCTACAGCTACTCAAACCGTTACAGAACGCGACTCCTGGGACCTCGGTTTTTACTCCGGTGATGACGGATATTACGTCATTTTGAACCACGGAGCTTATGTAATGGCCCAACCTTTGGCACAATACGATTTAGCTGAGGTCACGCCAGAGGACACTGTCGGAATGGTAGAGCAAATGGATCAGTTCGCCATTTTTAATGCTGTTTTGCAAGACCCCAGACCGGACTGGCTTCCCAACTCTGTAAATTGGATAGACAACTCCAATGGTGACCTCTCGGAAACTGCTTTTGAAGAAGTGGTGGCCGATGATGCTTCCAATCCGGTTCATATTGTAAACCGAGGCTGGGCCACTGATGAAAAACCCAGAGGTTGGTTGAAAGTGAGGGTGTTGAGATCCGGCAATGGATACGAACTTCAGTACGCTGAGATAGATTCGGAGACATTCGAAAGCGTTCAGATCGAAAAAAGCGCAGAGCACAATTTTACCTTTTACAATTTTGATCGCGGTGTAATGAATGTGGAACCACCAAAGGATGAATGGCAAATTGCCTTTAGTTCCGGTCTTGCCCTGTTTAGATTTGCCGGTGTATTGGTTCCCTATGCATTCAGGGATTACGTGTTTCACAACCGGTACGATGTTGAAGTTGCTGAAATACTTTACGACGAAGACGACAATGTGGACATCGTTGAGGAATACAACAATCTCCGCTATGAAGACGTATTTGATCTGGATTTTCAATCAGAAATTAATACAATTGGTTCAGACTGGAGAACAGTTGGAAATCCGCAATTTGGCGGGGAAACACAGGTCAATGACGATCGATTTTATGTAGTCAGAGATGCTGAGGGCAATTACTTCAAACTTATTTTCGCAGGAATGCTGAGCGAAACCGGTGAGCGAGGACATCCATCTATTCAGTACGAATTACTGGAGCCCTGATAATCATTCGGTAAAGATTTTACCTGCCATGGGGTGGTGCATTTCATATGCATTGCCCCTTTTTTTATTCTCCCCCTCGCAACATCCTCAACAACTGTTCCTCAGAATGGCTGCCTCTCTCTTTAAGTACTTCAGCGCTTTCAGCAAAAGGATGTTCGGGATACAGGTCTAAAAAATCGCCGTATAGTTCCAGTGCCCTGGATTGATTGATTCCCGCCTCGTCCATGGTGAAAGCTTTAAAAAATAATGCATTGGCGGCCATTTCGTGTTCCGGGAATCGCTCAACTACCCAGCGGGTATTGAATATACTCCTCTCATGAACTTCAAAAGCCTTGGCAATTTCTGCCGCCTGAAACAAATAATCCGGTGCGGAAGGACTCTCAGGCTTGGTAATGGCGTACAATTCTGCCAAAAGCATAAAGTCATTCGCTTTCAACAGACTCTGTGGAGTACCATCCTCCTGAAAAACTCCTCTTCCTTTTTCGGCTATAAGCTCCTCCGTGGTTGTAAGGTCTTCGGGAAGTTTGGATGCTATGGAATCCCATTTGGGATGATCGGAAAATTCCTCAACAAAATTAAGGTGGAAAAATGTAGCCACCCTGGGATCCGCAAGTTCATTCTCGTGAACAGAAGCAAGGAATAGCAGTGCATCGGGAATCTCATCACGGTCGCGGTGATAGAGGTATCTGGTAAATATCCTTCTAAAACTATCTCTCATGTATGCTTCAGCGAGAATGAGAATGACTTTTTCAACCTTCTCCTCATCTTCGACGAAAAGGGATTCGTTATCCATCAAATATCTGATGAGGGGTTCAGCATTATTTCGATTTGGGTCTTCTTCATAGGCTGAGACGAGTTGGTAAAATTCTGAATCTCGCTCGGTGGTTTTGTCCTTTTCCTGCCCACAAGCAGACAACAGCAACAAGAGTATTCCCAGTGTAAAAATCTGTTTCATTTACTAAATTGATTTGGGTGATGAAAAACGTTTTTCAAACGAAACCGGTCGTGAATTTATTCAATGGAGAGATGATTTTTGGTAAAACTCATTATAAACTCCTTTCGGGACTGGCTTTTGTGGTAATTTTGCGAAGTGGAAGATTATTTATCACCCGAACTATCATCGCGGAATGCAAGAGAAGGACGAAAAGGAGTTGACTGAAGACGACTACTACATCTACAAAGAATTTTTGGCGGACCCCGGGCAGAGCCCGCTGCGGGTGGACAAATTTTTATTGGCAAGACTTCAGCGGATAACTCGCAGTAAGATTCAAACTGCCATCCGAACTGGCTCTGTGCTGGTGAATGAAAGTGAGGTAAAGCCCAACCGGAAAATCAAGCCCGGAGACAGTGTGAAGGTGGTGCTTCCGCATCCGCCCGGCGAAACCGGCGGGGTCGTTCCTGAGGATATTCCGCTGGACATCGTTTACGAGGACCAGTACCTCATGGTGGTCAATAAACCGGCCGGCATGGTGGTGCATCCAGGCATTGGAAACACTTCCGGGACGCTGGTAAATGCGCTTGCCTATTATTTGCAAAACAGCGACCTTCCCATTCTACCGGGCAATATGAACGACCGCCCGGGATTGGTTCACCGAATTGACAAAGATACCTCCGGCCTTTTAGTGGTGGCCAAGGACGAATTTGCAATGAGCAAGCTGGCTAAACAGTTTTTTGACCACAGTATTGACCGGACTTACGTTGCTCTTATATGGGGTTCCAGGGAGGAGCAGGGCAGCATAGAGGGGTATATCGGAAGGCACAAAACCCACCGCAAAAAAATGCACCTCTACAGCGATGAGGAGGATGGAAAGTACTCCCTCACGCATTACAAAACCCTGGAGGATCTCTACTACGTCAGTCTCGTTCAGTGCAGACTGGAAACAGGCAGGACCCATCAGATCCGCGTGCATTTCAGTTGTTCGGGCAATCCCATTTTTAACGACTCCCTCTACGGCGGTGATGCCGTTCGCAAGGGGACGGTTTTTACCAACTACCGCCGGTTTGTGGAAAACTGCTTTAAGGCTATGCCGCGCCAGGCACTTCACGCCGCGAGTTTGGGGTTTATTCATCCAGAATCGGGGGAGAAGATGTTTTTCGAAACACCACTGCCGGAGGATTTTCAAACGGTGATGGAACGGTGGCGAACTTACGTGACTGACCGGCGTTCTAAAGTTTGATGTTCTCGCTGGGAACCGAACCCGGGACCCATCATATCAGCGATAAAAAATGGTCGGAATCCACGACAAAGAAAACAATATGAACCTAACGGATAGAATTGAGTTGCTCAGCGATCTTGGAGATCATTTGAAGACGAAGCCGGATTCCTTTGAACTCGCAAAACTTAAAGCGAGCAAGGAAAATCCCTGGTTTAGCCCGGAGAATATTGACCTGGCTGTAAGTGCCATCGTTGAAAATTACCTCAATGGGGATAAACTCCGGTCCTTTTGCGATGATTACGATATTGGGCCTGTTGAAAAAATGCGCGTTTCCATCGTCAGCGCTGGAAATATTCCGCTTGTGGGGATGCACGATCTTCTCATGGGATTCCTTGCAGGGGTAAAAACGGAGATAAAGCTCTCGGCCAAAGACAAGCATTTGATCCCCGCCATGGTAGATTTTTTATATAAAAAAGAGCCTGCTGTAAAAGAGTGGCTGCAGGTAATAGGGCAGATTAAAGACCCGGGAGCGGTCATTGCCACCGGTTCCGACAACACCTCCCGGTATTTTGAATCGTATTTCCGCCACATTCCCAGGCTCATCCGTAAAAACAGGAATTCTGTAGCAGTTATTTCCGGCGAGGAGTCCCGGTCCGATTTGGAAAAACTGGCCGATGATGTTTTCGTACACTTTGGCCTGGGCTGCAGAAATGTGTCCTTTCTTTATGTACCCAAAGGCTACGACTTTACTGAGATGATCGAGGTTTTTAAGGAAAAATACGGCGAGCTGGCAGATCACTCCAAGTTTCGCAACAATTACGAGTACAATTTAGCATGCTCCATTCTAAACAAGGAGGTTTTAATCCAGTCTGAGGTTCTTTTGTTCTATGAAAAAGACGACTATATCTCCCGTATTGCCACCCTGAATTACAAGCATTACGACCTGCTGGATGATGTCCGGGCCGATGTCCAAAATCGCTCAGAGCAAATACAATGTGTGGTTTCGGGAAATTTAAAGCCGCTGGAGACCATTGAGATTACGCCATTTGGTAAAACCCAGAGTCCTCAACTTTCGGATTTTGCCGATGGAAAAGACAGCATGGACTTTTTACTGAATCAAAAAAGAGCACAGAGATGACGAGACAGGAAAGGGGAAAAAAGATCATGGAGATTTTGGATGAACTGTATCCCGAAACGCACATTCCACTTCACCACAGGGACCCGTACACCCTTCTTGTGGCGGTATTGCTTTCGGCCCAGTGCACGGATGAAAGGGTCAATCAGGTCACCCCGGAGCTGTTTAAACTGGCCGACAATCCGCTGGAAATGTCCCAATATGATGCCGAGGAAATCCAGGAAATTATCCGGCCCTGTGGTCTTTCTAAAAACAAGTCAAAGGCAGTGAGAAACCTCTCTGAAATGCTGGTCGAAAACCACGGTGGGGTAGTGCCACAATCTTTTGAAGAATTAGAAAAACTGCCAGGAGTGGGCCACAAAACTGCATCGGTGGTAATGGCCCAGGCCTTTGGAATACCGGCCTTTCCGGTGGATACGCATATTCACCGACTCGCCTGGAGGTGGAAACTCAGCACCGGAAAGAACGTGGAAAAGACGGAAAAGGACCTCAAAGCGACTTTTCCCAAAAACCGATGGAATGACCTGCACCTGAAGATTATCTACTTCGGCCGGGAATATTGTCCCGCCCGGGGCCACAATCCCTACGAATGCCCGATATGCAGCAAATTCGGCAGAAAGCCTCTCTTTGCAGATTTTGATAAAACACGGGCTGCTAAAAAGTGAAACGGTAATGACGGGTAATTCTCCAATAAGCCACGAAGATCATTGAGGGTTCAATGATTAATTGACAATTTTTTTCGGGGGGGATTTTGGCTAGAATGAGGGATAATTGGCTTATTCGGAGTGTAGGATAAGCGTCTCTCCCCCAAAGCTTTGGGGGCCAAGCCGCTAAGGAAGGCGCAAAGGTGGTACTTCCAGGGCAATATGCGAGGGAATCAGTAATCAACGAGAATGGATTTTCTGCAAGCTACATCGAGGTAGCGCACCAAAAACAATTCACCAACTCACAGACTCACCAATTTACAACTGAAAATGGTTCACCGCAGAGCCGCAGAGATCACGGAGAATGTGCAGAGTAATTTATGGCGTGACGTAGAAGAGTCGAAAAAATCCTCAAAAATCAACAATCCCTGTTAAAAGATATCCTGCAAAACACATCGAACTTGCGGATAAAACGGCCAACAACCATCGGCCATGAGCCAATAACCCATCAGCAGACTCACCAATTCACAACTGAAAAAGCGGACTCACCCCTTCGGCAGGCTCATGGCAAGGCAATTCACAAATGTAAAAGTCTGCCCCCTAAACTTTGGTGGAGACCATCAACCTCTTATTTCTCCCCCAAAGCTTTCTTGTCCCCTACGCTTTGGGGAGGGGGCCAAGCCGCTAAGGAAGGCGCAAGGCTGGTACTTCCAGGGCAATATGCGAGGGAATCAATAATCAACGAGAATGGATTTTCTGTAAGCTACATCGAGGTAGCGCACCAAAAACAACTCACCAACTCACAGACTCACCAATTCACAACTGAAAAAGCCATCGGCCAACAACCAATCAAAACGGGTATCCAATAGCAAAATTCAGGGTCAAATTGCGGAAACCGAGGTCGGACAGGCTACGCATGGCCCAGTAGGAGTCAGTTTTCGGGTCACGGTAGGGTGTTTTGACTTTGTAGGCAAAATCAAATCTGGCCACGAAGAAGTCGAAGTTGAATCGCAGTCCAAATCCAGCACCAATGGCCAACTGGCGGTAAAAGTCCCAGGAAAGGCGCGTAACCGGATCGGCATCGGAACTGATGTTCCAGACATTGCCAATGTCGATGAAAGTTGCTCCCTCCAGGGCCCAAATGAGGTCAAAACGATACTCGGCGTTGACCTCAAGGCGTATATCCCCGGATTGATAGAAGAGGATGTTTCGGTCTCCGGCCAGGGTATCGATCAATCCCCCGGGACCCAATTCCCGCAATTGCCAGGCCCTGATGCCGTAGGCTCCACCACCGAAAAACTGTTTTATGTAGGGGATATTGGTCGAGCTGCTCAGCGGTATGGCTGCCCCTGCAAAACCCCTCAATGCCAGTTTTCTGGAGGGTGAAAATGCTTTGTGGAATCTGCCATCGAGGTCGAACCGGACGTATTTGGCAAAACTGACTGTGTCCCGTCCAATTTTTACCTGATCGATCAACCTGTCGCCGCTGATGAGCTTGCTGACCGAGTTTATGATTCCAATCTCGTGACCGGAGAACTCCAAATTGGCCAGAACGGACCACGATTCACCAAACCGGTTTGGTCTGCCGTCGTAGCGATAGGTGAGTTCTTTGAAAAGAAATCCCGTAAGCAGCCTTTTGGTGAAGCGCCTCCTGAACAGCACATCGTCGCCGACCAGTTCGTCAAAATCACTCAGCTCCCTCGGACTCCAGTAGTTAATTCCCAGCATTCTAATATCGTAAAACTGTGTGGGGCTCCGCTGCAGGGAAATACCGTAACTGGCGTTTAAAAAGGTGTAATTGTAGAACTGCTGATACTGCGAAATTCCAGCATTTACGTTTACATTGATGTTGCCCTCCGATCTTATATCCTCATAAAAATCATCGCTCAACAGTTTGAAGTTGCCAATGCGGATATTGTTGGCCAGCCCGAACATACCAGTGTAGTCCCTGAACTGCGGGCTGGTCAGGTCACCACCTATCCGCAAGTTAAAAGTATTTCCGGTGGACAAACTCCGGAGAGCCGTTTCTATACCTGCCTCAAAATCAATTACCAGGCGCTCTGAACCACCGAACACATTCCTGTTTTCCAGTGAATTAGAGAAGGTAAATCCGAGCAGGGAGGTGATGTTTTGCACGCGAGAGTAGGAGAACTCAAAATTGGTAAAGCGCTCGAACCTGGCATTGGGCCGGAGCAATATCTCGTAGTCCAGGTAGTACCCATCGGTGGTGTCGGGGTGGGTCAAAATGGATGGAAAACGGAACCACGACAAACTCCCCAGCCGCCTGATGGTGCGGTTGTATTCGTCCATGTTGTAGCGGTCCCCTGTGCGGAAAAATATGTTGTTTTTGATCCTGGATGTTTTGATCTCAGGCTCGTTTCGAAAGTGGTAATTGATGCCATTTTCCGTGGATTGGAACTGCGGGGCGGTCCTTTCAAAGGGATCGTGATCGGGATATACATCGATGTTTCTGATGGTGTATTTTCGGTGGATGGAATCCGGCAGGGGAGGAGATATCTCCAGGGCAACATTGATGTGAGAGCGGGTAGTGTCACCGAGGCGGAGGGTGCTGATGTAATTGGGGTAAAATTCGTAGTAGCCGCTGTTTCTCAACAAACGGGTAATGCGCCTGGCCTCGGCGTCGTAATTTTCCCGGCTGAGCGGGGATCCTCGTTGGAAATTGCTCTCTTCACGGTGGGCGTTCAGTATTTTCAACACCTCCCTGTCGTCGGCTTTAAATACTATGGAGTCCGCTTTGTACAGCCTTCGCGGCTCTACCTTGTACTTTATAAAAGCCCGGTGTTTCTTTACACTCACTTCGTAATCCACCCTGGCATTGTAATAGCCCTTTGTTCGGAAGTAGCGCTCAAAAGCCCCGGCAGCTCTGTCGATCTTAAAACTGTCTTTGAGGGTGGGCGTCTCGGCAAAATTCCTCAAAATAAAGCGGTCCCAGCCCGTCGTATCCTGTTTTTGCTGTATCCTGAAATAACTTCGCTCCCTGGGAATAAACCAAAATATACGGCTGTTGGGGCGGGGATGAGGGATGTTGCGCATCTCGTTTTTCAGGTCTCTCAAATACGGATCATCGTCCGCACCATCTACCTTTATCTCCGTTCCACGCACGAGGTACTCCCCATCTCCGAGGAACTTTTTGCTGCTGCATGAAGTCGTCAGCAAAATTGCTCCTGCAAGCAGAAGGATGGGAAAAAGATAGTAGCTTTGTAGTGGTTTTACCGTCATAACCGTTTCAAGGCCGAAAATTACGCAAAATGTTGTCCAGAGCTAAAATAAGTGCCATAAATTCTCTGACCAAAAAAAAGTTCAGAGACCAGAACCGCCTGTACGTCATCGAAGGTATGAAACTATTTTCTACCGCCGTACATTGCTCTAAACATCTCATTAAGGAAGTTTTCCTGGTCGAGGAGCTGGTGGATGAAGTTCCACTGGAGGGCATTGAGTCCACCATTGTGGATGACAGACTTATGAAAAAAATCAGCCAGTTGAAAACACCCCAGGGCATTCTGGCACTGGTTTCCATACCGCATGAGGATCCATTGAAAATCGATGCAGGACCGGGTTTGTACTTTTTTCTCGATGCCGTACAGGACCCGGGAAATGTGGGAACCATCATAAGAACTTGCGACTGGTACGGGGTGAAGGGATTGTTCCCTGGAAGCGGTTGTGCCGACCTGTACAACCCCAAAGTCATACAGGCAGCTATGGGAAGCCACTTCAATGTCAATATACAGCAGTTGGATTTCCGGGACTGCGTCGAAAAGCTACAAGCCGATGAGATTTTGGGAGCCACCACCGGGGGAACAGCCAAAATCGATAAGACCAAAGGCAAAGTACTTGTCTGCCTCGGAAATGAGGGCAGTGGATTGTCTCAGGAGGTCCTCGAACACTGCACCGGTATGGTTGGAATTGAGGGCCGAAAAGACCGGGCCGCCGAATCGCTCAATGTCAGTATGACCGCTGCTATTTTTGCAGATAGGTATTTTTGCCGGTAGTAGGCGGATGGTTTTTGGCAGATGGCCTGACTAACACTCAATGATTGCAGTGCTGTAATGGTTGAGGGAAGCCTTTTCCCGTGAAGTTCAAGCTGGCTTAGTTTCAGGCATTTCTACTTTTTCCTCAAATTCGCAAGTCTATCAAATTACCGGATAAAGGGTGTGTGTCCGTCAGATTTTCTCCAAAAAATTGGGCTTGATTCCCCAGATTTTGTTCAGGAA
>SL_3KL_010_SEDDRAFT_10004252_pt1 | contig 12941 bp, 14 predicted proteins | sample SodLakKL_010_SED_2_FD_10381 | JGI IMG/M metagenome (IMG submission 10381)
CGGGGCGCCGGGAGCGACTCGAACCGCCGTAGGCGGGCCCGAAGGGCGGAGGGCAGGATGCCCGGAGTAACGGGGCCGGGGGTGAGGGCTTGGGGCGGCGCCGCGCCCCCACCCCAACCCTCCCCCGCAAGCGGGGGAGGGAGATTTTCATCGTCGGGGGTGGCGGAGCGCCATGAGAGTTAGCGCTGACGTTTCGCGCCGCCGGCGCGGGTTCACCCTGTTCGAGCTGCTGATCGTGCTGGTGCTTCTCGGTCTGATCGCGGGGCTTGCGGTCCTGTCCGTCGGCGGCAGTGCGTCGCGGCAGATGGAGCAGGAAGCCCAGCGGCTGGTCGAGCTGGCCGGGCTGGCGCGCGACGAGGCCCTGCTTACCGGGCAGGTCCGGGCGCTGGGCTTCTCCCGCGATGGCTACGCCTTCCTGCAGCAGGTCCTCCTCGACGAGGAGAGCCTGACCTGGGTCCCGCTGGAACGTGCTCCGCTGGAACCGCGTTCGGTGGCGGGCCGGGGCCTGGAGCTGCGCCTGCGCCAGGAGGGGCGCCGCGTCCCGCTGGACGAACGGGCCGACCGTCCGCACGTGCGGTTCAACGGCGCGGGCGAACTCACGCCCTTCGAACTCGAGATCCGACAGCCCGGCGGCGCGCGGGACGTACTGCGCGTGACCGGCGAGCGCGACGGCCGGCTGCTGCAGGAGCGGCTGGAGTGATGAAGCGGGACCGCGCGAAGACGGCCGGGTTCACCCTGATCGAGGTGCTGGTCGCGCTCGCGATCCTGGGCGTGACGCTGGGCGCGCTGGTGAAGGCCAGTTCCGAGCACACGCGCAACACCCACTACCTGCAGGAGCGCACCCTCGCTCACTGGGTCGGACAGAATCTGGTCGCCCGCTACGAGGCCGGTCTGATCGCGCCCGGACGCGGCACGGAGACCGGGAGCGTGCGGCAGGCCGGCCAGGACTGGGAGTACAGCCTTGAGATCGGCGAGGAGCTGCCCGAGGCCCCGCTGGAGCTGCCGCCGGTGCTGCGCATCGAAGTCACCGTGTGGCCCGCATCCGGACCGGCCACCGACGTAAGGGCCCGCGTCGTCGGGTATTTGCTGCCATGAAGATTCCCCGGCTACGCCCGGCGCCGTATCGGCGAGAGGGCTCGCCTCCTACAGGGAGCCGGGCGAACGCTGTAGGAGGCCAGCCTCTGGCCGATCTTCCCCGGCGCCGGAATCGGCGAGGAGGCTCGCCTCCTACGGGGGCGGTTGCGGGGTGGGCGCGTGGCCCCCGGGGTTTCACCTTGCTGGAACTGCTGATCGCGGTCGCGGTGTTTGCGGTGGTCAGCGCGGTGGCCTACGGGGGACTGCAGGCGGTGCTGAACACGGACAGCCAGACACGGCTGCGGGGCGGGATTCTCGCAGACCTGCAGGTGACACTGGCGGTGCTGGAGCGCGACCTGCGGCAGGTCGCGCCGGTGGAGCGGCGCGACCGCTTTGGCGACCGTCAGCCCGCGCTGCGCTACAGCCCGCTGGCCACCGAGCCGGAACTGGAACTCGTGCGTGCCGGCAGCGGCGGCATCGACCGGCTGCGCCGTGTCGGCTGGCGGGTCACCGAGGAGGGACTGGAACGCCGCCTGTGGGAGGTGGTGGACGCCGGCGACGAGCGCGAACCGATCGCACGGGTGTTTCTCGCCAGCCGGGAGACGGCCGACGGGCGCGATCCCGTGCAGATGGAGCTGCGCTTCCTGGTGCCCGGTCCGCGCGGCGGAGAGGTGCTCGAAAGCTGGCCGCCGCTGCGCCCCACCGACCCGCCGCGCGATCTGCCGGCGCTGGTGGAGATCATCCTCGAGGTGCCGGGCCTTGGCCGCGTCGAGCGCCACCTGGCGCTGCCGGGGGGTGCATGAAGCGTCGCCAGCGCGGGGTCGCGCTGATTACCGCCCTGCTGGTGGTCGCGCTTGCGGTGACCGCGGCGATCGCGATGAGTGTGCGCGACCACACCCAGATCCAGCGCACGACGCTGGTCTTCGAACAGGACCTCGCCCGCAGCATCCTGCTTGGCGCCGAGGTGATGGCCCTGCGCCTCCTGGAGCAGTGGCCCAACCTGAACGAACTCCCCTGGGACGACTGCGTGTCACCGCCGGTACCGCTGGTAATCGACGGGATCGACCTGATCGCCCGACTGGAGAACCTGCACTGCCGCTTCAACCTGAACAGCCTCGGGCGGACCGAGGATCCGCCGGTCGCGGCCTTCGCGGATCTGGTCGCGCGAGCGGGGACCGACGCGGGCATCGCCGGCTGGCAGGGCGAACAGCTGGCGGCGGCGATCCGCGACTGGATGGACCCCGAGACCGACGATCCCGTCTACCAGCTGCGCTCACCGCCGGAGCGCAGCGGCAATCGGCCCTTCCTGCTCGCTTCGGAGGCCAACCGCGTCGAGGGCATGACCCCGGAAATCTGGGAGGCCATCGCGCCGTACGTGACCGCGCGGCCGGGAACGGATAACCTGATCGACGAGGAGCGTGCACCCGACGTGGTGCGCGATGCGGTGGCAGTCCAGACACAGGAGGAGCCGGGGGACCTGCGTTACTTCCGGCTGTCACTGGTCGCGCGGCTGCCGCAGCGCGACTTCTTCCACTGTGCTGTGCTGGACGCGCCGAACGGCCGCACGGTGGTGCGCGAATTCACGGCCTGCGAGAACCAGACCCGGTGACCCAATCCCTGACCCATCCCTGCTGCCAGCCGGCGTCCGCGCCGCGGGCCCGGCTCCGTTCGGAGAACCGGGCATGAACTGGTTCGTGCTCGCGCTGCCAGAGCCGGATGCCGCTGCCCCGGAAGGGCCGGTGGACTGGGCGCGGATCGGTGCCGCCGGCGTGCTGCAACGCGGCTCGGCACCGCTGGACATGCTCCCGGAGGGCATCCAGCGCGGCGACCGGGTGCTGGCGCTGGTCCCCGGCGAGCGGGTGGTACTGCACCACGTGAGCATTCCGGCGCGCTCGCGCTCGGCGCAGCTGCAGGCGCTGCCCTTTGCGCTGGAAGACCGCATCAGCGAGGACCTCGACGCGATGCACATCGTTCCGGGGCCGCGGCTTGCGGATGGCCCGCTGCTCGCGGCGGTGGTCGCGCGCCGGGACATGGATACCTGGCTCGGGTGGCTGGAGCAGGCCGGGATACAGGCAAGCCAGATGCTCCCGGACACGGCGCTGCTGCCGCAGGCCCCGCCCGGGCGCCTGCAGCTTTACTGGGCCGGCGATCGCTGTCTGGTTTCGGTGCCCGAGGGGCCGCCACTGGCGCTTTCTCAGGAGGTTCTCCCGTGGTGGCTGCACCAGTGGGATGCGCAGCAGGAACAGCAGATCGAAGTCGAGTGGCACGGCCCGCCCGAGCTCAGCACGCCCGACTTCGGCGAGGATGCGCCGGTGCGGGCCCCGGCCTGGGACGGCGATCTCCTGAGCCTGATCGCGCCTGCGATCCGCCGCCGGCCTGCACTGAACCTCCTCAGCGGTCCCTATGCGCCAGCGGGCAGCGGCATGGCCTGGAAGCCCTGGCGCGTGCCGGCGGCGATCGCCGCGGCGCTGGTGCTCCTCTGGGGTGGCGCACTGTGGATCGAGATCCGGGAGCTGGAGCGTGAGGCACGGCAGGTCGAACTCGCGATCAGCGACCTCTTCGAGTCCACACTCCCGGAGACACGCATGGTCGATCCCGTCGGACAGTTCCGGCAGATGCTGGAAACCGGGACGGACGCGGCGGCCACCGGCGCCGGGCCGGTTGCGGCCCGGCTGGGACAGGTCGCGCCGGTCCTCGCCGGAGAGTCGGTCGAGCTGCGTCAGTTGCGCGCGGACGCGGCCCGGCTGGAACTCGAGCTCGACCTGGAAAGCATCGCCCGGCTCGACGCGCTGCGCGGGCGCATGCGCGCGGACACCGGCGCGTCGGTGCGCATCCTCTCCGCGGAGTCGGACGAGGACGGCGTGCGGGCACGGCTGCAGATCGCCGAGGATGCATCGTGAGGGCCTGGTGGGAGGGGCTTGCCGTCCGGGAGCGACGGATCGTCGCGGCCGCCGGCGTCGTGCTGCTGCTCGCCGTTGCGTTCCTGTTCGTGGTCGAGCCGGCGCTGGAACGCCGGGCAGAGCTGCGCGGCCAGCTGCAACAACTGGTGAACGAACACGCCTGGATGGAGGCGCAGGCCCCGGCGGTCCGCGCGCGCGCCGCGGCTCCCGGCGCCGCCGCGGCGGCCCGGCCGGGCACCTCGGCGCTCGGGGTCGTGGATGTGTCCGCCCGCGCCGCCGGACTGGGTTCGGCGCTGCGGCGGGTCCGCCCGCTGGAAACCGGCGTTGAGGCCGAGCTCGAGGGCGCGGTTTACACCTCCTTGCTGCGCTGGCTCGGCGTGCTGGAAAGCCGCCACGGCCTGCAGGTGATGAGCCTCAGCATCGACCGCGGACCCGAACCCGGCCGGGTCAACGCCCAGGTGCGCATCGAGCCGGCCAACCGGCGTTCATGACACGGCAGCGCACGAAACGCGTCGCGGGGGGGCTCGCGCTCCTGCTTGCGGTTTACCTGGCGACGCTGCTCTATCTGTTCCCCGCCGACGTCGCGTGGCGCATCGCCGAGGCGCGCCTGGACCTGCCGGTGGCGGTCTCGACCGGCGCGGTCACCGGGCGGCTCTGGAACGGCCGGGCCGACGCCGTCCGCGTAGACCGCCATCAGCTTGGAACCGTCACCTGGCGTGTGCAGCCTGCTGCCCTGCTGCGCGGCCGCGTGGGTATCACGCTCGGCTGGCGGCTGGCCGACGATCGCGTCGATGCCCGCGTGCGGGTGGGCCGGCGCAGCGCGGAGGCCGTCGATGTCCGCGGCGGGGTGAGTGCGGGCCGGATCCAGGAGTGGTTCGATCTTCCACTGTTGCTGGAAGGCCGGTTCACGCTCGACCTGCGGCGGCTCAAGTGGACGGACGCGGCGGGCTTCGAGGAGGCCGCAGGCGCCGTGCTCTGGGCCGACGCCGCTGGCGGACTCCCGCGCCCGATCGCGCTGGGCGACTATGCCGCGGAGCTCGACGCCGCCGAAGGGGCGCTCGAGGCGCGCATCGAATCCGGCCCCGACTCGCCGCTCGAGGTCGGCGGCAGCGCCGCATGGCACCCGTCGGGCGAATACCGCGTGGACCTCGACCTTCGCCCCACGGCGGATGCCCACCGGAACCTGGTGGCCACCCTGGACACCATCGCCCAGCGTCAGGCCGATGGCCACTATCGGCTGCGGTTGACCGGGCGGTAATGGGTCAGCGACCGCTGAATGCGCCCCCGATCCGGGTTATGATGCGATGTCTCGAATCTGGCTGGAATTACTGCATGTTCCCGATCCTTGGCCGCCTGCTGCTCCTCGCCCCTGTGCTGTGGCTGGGCGGCTGTGCGACGGTGCCCGGTGAGCGCCCGTCGATGCCGCAGGACGCGCTGACGCAGGCCCTTCAGGATGGCGACTGTCGGGCTGCGTTCCAGCGGATGGACAGCGGCGCCGGGACGCCGGCGGACCGCCGGCTTCGCGTCAGCCAGATCTGCATCCAGACCGGCGATTTCCCGCGCGCCCGCAAGGCGGCGGCGGACTTCCTCGACGACCAGCCGCGGCACCCGGATGCGGACTACGCGGCCTACCTGCACGCGCTGGCCGGTTTCGGGGAATGGTCGCGGGCCACGCGGGTCGAACCGGATGTGCGTATCCGCGAAGGACGCGCAGTGGCCCGGGAGATCGCGAACTATCTGCGCGATCGGCCACTCTCAGAGTACGCCGATGATCTGGCGCCGCGCATGGTGCGCCTGCGAGAAGGCATTGCGATGGCCGAACTCGCGCTCGCCGACCAGGCCCGGCAGCGGGGCGATCGCAGTCAGGCGCGGGCCCGTGCCGACTACGTGCTGCAATACTACCCGCGCACCCAGGCCGCGGCCGACGCGGCGCGCATGATGATGGAATTAAGGGAGCCGTGACGGCCCGGCCCCCCACCCGGAGTAATTGATGTCTGACGAACCAAGCGGCCACGAAGAGAATGCCCAGGGGCTGAAGTTCACCGAGCGACTCGCCTGGGTCGGGTTCATGCTGTTCTTCGTGATCGTGCTGGCGATCTACGTCGCGCGCGGGATCGGGCTCGAACAGGACCTGACCGAGGCCAACCGGGAGTTGCTGGAGACGCAGATGCGCCTGGCCGAATACACCCGGCACGAAGTGCCGCGCCCGGCCGACGTTGGCCTGACCAACGCCCAGATCCTGGCCATGCAGCGGCGCGGCATGGCCCGCCCCGAGATGCAACTGCGCCGCAACCTCGCGGAGCAGCCGGAGCTGATCCCCCACGAGCCGGTGCTCGGCGGCAGCATGTACTTCGTGCCCGAGGGCATCCACGTGCTGAACGACCGCTGGGTCCTCGCCACCTTCGAGGACGGCCACATCCGCGGGCAAATGCTCCTGGAGTACGACGTGGCCCACGGCAACGTCACCTGGCAGGTGATCGAGTCGTACCTGGAATAAGCCGGGAGCGCGGGAACTCGCTCCCGCATGGCCCATTACCCTTGCCGCCTGCCCCGACGGCGGCGAATCCTCAACCGGGAGATGCATCCTCGCGGGCCAGCGCCTCGCGCGCCTCGGCAACCCGCAGGAGCACCTGCGCCGGGGCGGTGCCACCGGGCAGGTCACGGGCAGCGGCCGAACCCGCGGGCGTCAGCAGGTCATAGACGTCTTCGCCGATGCGCGCGTCGAAGCCCTGCAGGTCGGCAAGCGGAAGTTCGGCGAGATCGCAGCCGCGTTCCGCGGCCAGACGCACCGCGCGGCCGACCACCTCGTGCGCGTCGCGAAACGGCAGTCCCCTTCCCACGAGATAATCCGCGAGGTCTGTTGCGGTCGAAAATCCTTTTCGCGTTGATGCCAGCATGTTCACGGCGTTTGTGCGCAGGTTCGGGACCATGTCGGCGAAGGCGCGCAGGCTGCCGGCAAGGGTGTCGACGGTGTCGAACAACGGCTCCTTGTCTTCCTGATTATCCTTGTTGTAGGCGAGCGGCTGACCCTTCATCAGGGTGAGCAGCGATACCAGGTGCCCGTACACGCGGCCGGTCTTGCCGCGCACCAGCTCGGGAACGTCCGGGTTCTTCTTCTGCGGCATGATCGAGGAACCGGTGCAGTAGCGGTCCGGCAGGTCGATGAATGCGAACTGGGCGCTGGTCCAGAGGATCAGCTCCTCCGCCTGGCGCGACAGGTGCATCATCATCAGCGCCGCGCAGGCCGTGAATTCGATCGCGAAGTCGCGGTCGCTGACCGCATCGAGCGAGTTGCGGCAGATCCCGTCGAAGCCGAGCAGGCGCGCGGTCAGATCCCGGTCCAGCGGATAGGAAGTACCCGCCAGCGCCGCCGCGCCCAGGGGCAGCCGGTTCACCCGGCGCCGGCAGTCGGCCAGCCTTTCGGCATCGCGATCCAGCATCTCGTACCACGCGAGCATGTGATGTCCGAAGGTGACCGGCTGCGCCGTCTGCAAATGGGTGAAGCCGGGCATCACCGTCGCGTGCTCGCGTTCGGCGAGGTCCAGCAGGCCGTGCTGGTAGTGACGGATCTGCGCGATCAGACCGTCGATGGCATCACGCAGCCACAGACGGATGTCGGTTGCGACCTGATCGTTGCGCGAGCGTCCGGTGTGGAGCTTCTTCCCGGTCTCGCCGATCTTCCCGATCAGGCGGGCCTCGATGTTCATGTGCACGTCCTCGCGCGCGACGCTCCACTCGAAGCCCCCGGCCTCGATCTCGGCGCGGATTTCCTGGAGGCCCACGGTGATCGCGTCCGCTTCGGCATGCGTCAGCACGCCGACCTCGGCGAGCATCGTCGCGTGCGCGATCGAGCCGGCGATGTCCTGCGCGTACAGCCGGCAGTCGAATCCCACCGACGCGGTGAATTCCTCGACGAAGGCGTCGGTGGCCTCGCTGAAGCGACCGCCCCAGAGCTTGGCGGCGGGGTTGGCGTCGGAGGGAACGGCTGGGTCCTGCGGCATTGCGGGCTCCGGGGCTGGAACGCGGGGACGGGGGACGAGTCGGGGCACGATCATTATGGGGGACGGGGACAGATTTATAAATCTGCCCCCGGGATTCCCCGCCTCCCCGGGATACCTCCGACCGGCTTTACCGGCAGGGCGGCTATACTAGGGGGTTCAGTTCAGCGATACCCGGCCGGAGACAAGGCTTCATGAAGACCCTGCGCATCGCCACCCGCAAGAGCCCGCTCGCCGTCTGGCAGGCAGAACACGTCGCCAGCGAGCTTCGGCGCGTCCATCCGGATCTCGAGGTCGAGCTGGTGACGATGACCACGCAGGGCGACCGCATCCTCGACTCGCCGCTCGCGCGCATCGGCGGCAAGGGGTTGTTCGTGAAGGAGCTGGAAGTCGCGCTGCTGGAGGACCGGGCCGACATCGCGGTGCACTCGGTGAAGGACGTGCCGATGGAACTGCCCGAGCACCTGGAACTGCCGGTGATTCTCGAGCGGGAGGATCCGCTCGACGCTTTCGTCTCCAACGACTATTCGAGCCTTGACGAACTTCCGGAAGGGTCGCGCGTCGGGTCGTCGAGCCTGCGGCGGCAGTGCCAGCTGCGCGCGCGGCGGCCGGACCTGGTGGTGACCGACCTGCGCGGCAACGTGAACACCCGGCTTGCCAAGCTCGACAGCGGCGAGTACCAGGCGATCCTGCTTGCCGCCGCCGGCCTGAAGCGGCTTGGATTCCAGCAGCGTATCCGGGCCCGGCTGGAGCCGGCGGTGAGCCTTCCCGCGGTCGGACAGGGGGCGATCGCGATCGAGTGTCGGCAGGGCGACGAGGTCGTCGGGCCCCTGATCGCGTCCCTGAATCACCGCGACACCAGCGACCGGGTACGCGCCGAGCGGGCATTCAACCGGCACCTCGAGGGCGGCTGCCAGGTGCCGCTGGCCGCACACGCGGTTTTGCAGGAAGACCGGATCCGGCTGCAGGGGCTCGTGGGCGCGATGGATGGCAGCCGCATCCTGTACGCGGAGACCGACGGTCCCCGCCAGGAGGCCGAGGCGCTGGGCGTGGCGCTCGCGGTGGACCTGCTCGATCAGGGCGCGGGGGAGCTGCTCGCGCTGGCACACCGGTAGTTGGGCGTGACCCCGGACACCGGATCCGGCACCGAACTCGGCGGGCGCCACGTGGTGGTCACCCGGCCCGCGACCCAGGCCGATGCCTTTTGCGCGATGCTCGAACGCGCGGGGGCCAGGGTGACCCGCTTCCCGGCGATCGAGATCCGCGGACCCCGTGATCCGTCGGGCCTGCGGGCGGCACTGCAGGGGCTGGCGCAATACGACATCGCGGTTTTCGTCAGCCCGAATGCCGTGCGGCGGGTGGTGCCGGAGGCCCGCGCGCACGGGCCGTGGCCGCCAGGACTCAGGACGGCAGCGATCGGCGCGAGCACGGCGCGGGAGCTCGCGGCGCAGGGGCTGCCGGCCGACATCGTGCCCGAGACACGCTTCGACAGCGAGGCGCTTCTGGAGAGCGATGCGCTGCAGTCGGTGGAAGGTCTGCGGGTGGTGATCTTCCGGGGCGACGGCGGCCGCGAGTTCCTCGCACAGACACTGCGCTCCCGCGGTGCGGAGGTCACCTACGCAGAGGCCTATCGCCGCGCGCGGCCGGAAATCGACCCCCGGGCGCTGGCGGCTTCGCTCAGGGCCGGCGCGGTCGACGTGATGACCGTCACCAGCGGCGAAAGCCTGCAGAACCTGGTGACGATGCTGGGCCCGGTGGCCGGAGACGCCCTGTGGGAGACGCGTCTGGTGGTGGGCGCGGGCCGCGTCGCCGAAAGAGCGCGGGAACTGGGTTTCCGGGGTGAAGTCGTGACCGCGGAGGATCCGACCGATGCCGCGATGTTTCGGGCCGTGGTCGGGTGTTTGGGAGGGTCGGAAGGGCCCGGTGGGCCGGGGCGAACGCAGTAGGAGGCCAGCCCCCTGGCCGATCCTCCCCGGCGCCGGCATCGGCGAGAGGCTCGCCTCCTGCAGGGGGCCGGGGCGAACGCCGCAGGGGGCCGCGGTTCTTCAGCCGGGGACGGTTTCGGGTTTGGCGGCGGGCTCGAAGCTGTCGTAGAAGAGGCGGTCTTCGGGGAGGCCGGCCGCGGTGAAGGCCTTGCGGGCCGCGTGGATCATCGGCGGCGGGCCGGCCATGTAGACGTCGAAGCCGGAGAGATCGGGATACGCGGCGAGCACCGCGTCGTGCAGCCAGCCAGTGGCGGCGGGGAAGCCCGCGGCCTGCGCGGCCGATGCTTCCGACAGCACCGGCGTAAAGCGGAATTGATCCCCCGCCTTTTCGGCCTGCTCGCGCAGCCAGTCGGGAGCGTAGATTCCGTCGGGGTCGCGCGCGCCCCAGAAGAGGTGGATCGGCTGTTCCAGCCCCTGTTCCATCAGGTGGTCAATCATGCCCTTCAGCGGCGCGAAGCCGGTGCCGCCACCGACGAACAGACGCGGACGCTCGGATTCCTCGTCGAGGATGAAGCTGCCGAGCGGTCCCTCGATGCGCAAAAGCGCCTTCTCCTTCATCTCGTTGAACGCGGCGTCGGAGAAGCGACCACCCGGTACCTTCTTCACATGCAGCACCAGGTGCTCGTCGTCGTGCGGCGCATTCGCCAGCGAGTAGCTGCGCCGGTCACCGCCCTTCAGCAGGATGTCGAGGAACTGTCCGGCGAGGAATTGCAGGCGCTCGCTGGCGGGCAGCTGCAGGCGCAGTTCGATCACGTCCGGTGCCAGCAGACTGCGCCGCGCGACGCGGCAGGGCAGCGTCTTCACGACGATGTCGCGGGCGGCGCCGATCTGGCGCACCTCGATTTCGAGATCGTCGACCGGAACCGCCTGGCAGAACAGCGCGAAGCCGGCCGCCTCGTCTTCTGCACTCAGACCGGGCGGCCGCGCGGGGCCGTAGCTGACCTCGCCCGACAGCAGCCGGCCCTTGCAGGAGCCGCAGGCGCCGTTGCGGCAGCCGTAGGGAAAGGCAAAGCCCTGGCGGAGCGCGGCCTCGAGGACCGTTTCTTCGTCTTCGACCTCGAACTCGTGGTCCGCGGGTTTTACCGTCACATTGAACGCCATCAAGCCTTCCAGGTGGAGATCAAGTTGCGAATTGTCGACAATCGGGGGTGGAACGCAAACAAGCCATGGGGACGTGGGGATGTCGGAGAACCGACCGATCCTGATCGTGGGGCTGGGCTACGTGGGCCATGCGCTCGCGCGAGCCCTCGAGGACCTGGGCGTTGACTGGATCGGGCTGCGCCGCGAGCCCGAGGGAAACCCGCGGGTGCAGCCCATCGATCTGGACCGGGAACCGCTGTCGCTGGAGGGGGTCGACACGCGCCGGATCGTGTATCTGGCGCCGCCCCCGGGCGACGCCGACGGGGATCCGCGGCTGCGAGGATTCCTTCGCGCGCTGGCGGACCGGCCACCGGAGCGGTTCGTCTACGCGAGCACCACCGGGGTGTACGGCAACCAGGAAGGCGCCTTGGTCGACGAGACGGCGACGCTTCGGGCCGCGACCGCACGCGGCCGGCGCCGGCTGGATGCAGAACGCGCGGTGGTCGAGGCCGCCGAGCGGTGGCAAAGCGACTGGGTGATCCTGCGCCTTCCGGGCATCTACGGCCCGGGGCGCCTGCGCGAGGAGCAGATCCGGGCCGGGCTGGAGGTGCCGTGCCCGGAGGTCTGCCCGCCGGGCAACCGGATCCACCGCGACGACATCGTCGACGCGATCCTGCGCCTGCTGGCCGATGACGCGCCGACCGGCGCGTTCAACCTCGCCGACGCCGAACACATGAGCAGCACCGACTTCGCCTACGCCGTCGCGGAGCGGATCGGCGCGGAACGCCCGCGCTGTATCGAGGATCTCGAGGCCTACTACGCGGCGTATCCGGGCATGGCCAGCTTCCTGCGCGAGCAGCGGCGCATCGATTCCACGCGGATCCGGCAGGCGCTCGGGTGGAAACCGCAGTACGACGATGCGATTTCGGGGATCGAGGCGAGCCTGGGCCGCGGCCATTCTTGAGGGTGAGGGCCGGGGCCGACGCCGCGCCCCCACCCCAACCCTCCCCCCACAGGTGGGGGAGGGAGCTGTCATCGTCGGGGGGCGCAGTGGCATGGGAGTTGGCTCGCAGGAGAGGGGGGACAGGCGGGGCCTTCGCTGAAGTGGTGGCGAGCCGGCGGGGTTATGCTCAGAGTTGCAACTGTTGCATCAGGTCATCGACGCGGCGTTTCACGTCTGCGTCCATCTCGATCGGCTTGCCCCACTCGCGATGGGTCTCGCCGGGCCACTTGTTCGTGGCGTCGAGGCCCATCTTGGAACCCAGGCCGGAGACGGGCGACGCGAAGTCGAGATAGTCGATCGGCGTATTCTCGATCATCACCGTGTCGCGTACCGGGTCCATTCGGGTGGTGATCGCCCAGATCACGTCCTTCCAGTCGCGCGTGTTCACGTCCTCGTCGACCACGATCACGAACTTGGTGTACATGAACTGGCGGAGGAAGGACCAGACGCCCATCATCACGCGCTTCGCGTGGCCCGGGTACTGCTTGCGCATGCTGACCACGGCGAGTCGGTAGGAGCAGCCCTCGGGCGGCAGGTAGAAATCGACGATCTCGGGAAACTGCTTCTGCAGGATCGGCACGAAGACCTCATTCAGCGCGACCCCGAGAATCGCCGGCTCGTCCGGCGGCCGGCCGGTGTAGGTGCTGTGGTAGATGGGATCGCTTCGGTGGGTGATGCGGTCGATGGTGAAGACCGGAAACTCGTCCACTTCGTTGTAATAGCCGGTGTGATCCCCGAACGGCCCCTCCGGAGCGGTGTCGCCCGGGTGGATGTGACCCTCGAGCACGAATTCCGCCGAACCCGGAACCTCGAGGTCGGAGCCGATGCACTTGACCAGTTCGGTGCGGCTGCCCCGCAAGAGCCCGGCAAAGGCGTATTCCGAAAGCGTATCCGGCACCGG
>SL_3KL_010_SEDDRAFT_10004254_pt1 | contig 12937 bp, 12 predicted proteins | sample SodLakKL_010_SED_2_FD_10381 | JGI IMG/M metagenome (IMG submission 10381)
GTTAGCGGCACCACCGCGAACCTGGAGTTTGATAAACGTATCTACTTCCTTTGCCATTTTCTATAATTTTTCGACCAAAAGTCGCAAGCCCTCAATGCGAGAGCTGTTATTTAACGTTAATTAATTCTGTTTCTCTACCTGCATGAAATTCAGTTCGACCTCTGTAGGCCTTCCAAAAATCTTGACCGATACCTTCACTTTTTTCTTCTCGTCATAGACCTCAAGGATATCACCCACAAAATTGTTAAAAGGCCCGTCGGTAATCTTGACCGTTTCACCGACGATAAAAGGCTCTATCATTGCCTCTCCTTCGTCCTGCGATTCATCGACCTTACCCAGCATCCGATTGGCTTCAGCTTCGCGCATAGGCACCGGATTGTTTCTGCCGAGGAAGTGGATGACATTGGGAATATTGGCAATACCCTGAATTATTTCACCACTCAGTCTCTCAGGCACAGCCTCTATCAGTATGTAACCCGGGAGAATATTGCGATCCGAGATAATTTTTTTCCCTCCTCTGATCTTATAGACCTTTTCAGTGGGAACAAGAACCTGGGTTACCACATCCTGCCAACCGGACCGTTTGACTTCCATATCAATTCGCTCCTTGATTTTGCGCTCTTTACCGCTAATCACCCTTAAAGAATACCATCTTTTTGTTTCACTCATGAGAGTCCGACTTCTTTACTCCTGTGTTTAGATTTTACAAATCGTATATGAACCCAGTGATCTGAAGAGAGATGGTATCCATAATAAAAATTACGAGAGTAATGAGAATAGAGGCGACAATCACCACCCTGGTACTGCTGATAAGGTTGGGCCACGTAGGCCAGGTCACCTTATTGACCAGCTCATTGTAACTCTCTTTAAAATGCTGAACGAAAGAATTCATACAAATTTTTTTTGCACGGGCAGAAGGACTTGAACCCTCAACCTACGGTTTTGGAGACCGTCGCTCTACCAGTTGAGCTATGCCCGTATATAAGTTTCTTCAATCCGAATAAATCCAGCTCAATTTATAAACAACAATTTAGCACCCCTGCTTTGAGGGATGCTAAATCACTGTTTAAACTATCAATTTTGATCTGCTTTATCGGACTAAAGCGTCAAATTTATTCAATTATCTCGGTAACCTGACCGGCACCAACGGTTCTACCACCTTCGCGAATCGCAAAGCGGAGACCTTTTTCCATTGCTATGGTATTGATCAACTCAACAGTGAGGGTGACATTATCACCAGGCATAACCATTTCAACACCATCGGGCAGAATCACGTCACCGGTTACGTCAGTTGTACGGAAGTAAAACTGAGGTCTGTATCCCTTCATAAAAGGAGTGTGACGACCACCTTCTTCTTTGCTCAGTACATACACCTCGCACTTGAACTTTTTGTGAGGAGTTACTGAACCAGGTTCACAAATTACCATACCGCGGCTAATTTGCTTTTTCTCGATACCGCGAAGTAGCAGACCTGCGTTATCACCAGCCTCACCGCGTTGAAGCAGTTTGCGGAACATCTCAACACCGGTAATGGTAGAGTTAAGTGGCTTGGAACCCTCGGGCATCATACCAATTAGTTCGACCGGATCACCTACCTTAATAACACCTCTTTCAATACGACCCGTCGCCACAGTACCACGACCCGTAATAGAGAATACGTCCTCAACCGGCATCAAGAAAGGCTTGTCAATTACACGCTCCGGCTCGGGGATGTCACTATCAACAGCATCCATAAGTTTTTTAATGGCCTCAACTGCTTCGGCATCACCTTCAAGAGCTTTAAGAGCAGAACCGGCAACGATGCTGATATTGTCACCGTCAAACTCGTACTGGCTGAGAAGTTCGCGAACTTCCATTTCAACCAACTCGAGCATTTCCTCGTCATCGACAAGATCAACCTTGTTCAAAAATACTACGATATTGGGAACACCTACCTGTCTTGCGAGTAGGATGTGCTCGCGGGTTTGAGGCATAGGACCGTCAGTAGCGGCAACAACCAGAATAGCACCGTCCATCTGGGCAGCACCGGTAACCATGTTTTTTACATAGTCAGCGTGACCGGGACAATCCACGTGAGCGTAGTGCCTGTTAGCTGTTTCGTATTCTACGTGAGCGGTATTAATAGTAATACCTCTTTCCTTTTCCTCAGGAGCAGCATCGATCGCATCGTAATCCATCTTGCTTGCCAAACCGTCAGAAGAAAGTACTGACGTTATAGCGGCAGTAAGTGTAGTTTTACCGTGATCAACGTGTCCAATCGTACCCACATTGAGGTGGGACTTTGTTCTTTCAAATGTTTCCTTTGCCATCAGTTAAAATTTTAAGCAGATTTATTTAATGAAATTAATAGTTTCAAAATCCTGGAGCCAATGAAGGGATTTGAACCCCCGACCCCTTCCTTACCATGGAAGTGCTCTACCCCTGAGCTACATTGGCTTCTTTGTTTGACTCAGAATTTAAAAAGAGCGGGAGACGAGATTCGAACCCGCGACCCTCAGCTTGGAAGGCTGATGCTCTACCAACTGAGCTACTCCCGCTTAATAAACCAAAAGCTCTTATGTCCTTAATAGTAAAATGTCTGTGGGGGCGATAGGACTCGAACCTATTCAGACATAGTCACCAGATTTACAGTCTGGCCCGGCTCTCCAACTCCGGCGCGCCCCCTGAACTTTCAGAACGTTGGTATAACTTAAAAAATGAGCCGATGGAGGGACTCGAACCCCCGGCCGGCTGATTACAAATCAGCTGCTCTAACCAGCTGAGCTACATCGGCATTTTTTATTCCGAAAGTCTATCGGACAAGCCTTTTGCTTTGGCTTTTTTCTTCTATTCTTACAAAGATCTACAACTGCTTTTCAAAAGCGATTGCAAAGATACTGCTATTCTTTTATCTTGCAAGCAATTGTTTAAAAAAAATTTATACTGAAGACCGATTAAACTGAAGCCACGACCCATGAACATTATAATCTTCTGCTTTGCAGTTAATTACCACCTGTCTGACTGGAATCGGGAATATACCTGAATTTCTACCACCCACTGAATACATACCATTCGAGGCAACCATCTTAGAAAATTAAGGTGAAAGAATTATCCATTGAGGACAGCATATGACATATTATATATATGATACTGGAACCGGATGAGCTCCTGCTTCAGTTTATGCTCACTTATCTGATGTGCTCAATCACGCAACATTTTCAGTACAATTCTTTTCAAACGCCCGTATTTACTCCAGGAATGAAATGTAATTCACCTGGAACTTTCGAATTATCACCTAATTTTATTTCCGAAATATTGCCTCGAAAGAGGTGATTACAAAAGTTCGAAGGAGGTAATATGAGGAATCGCAATACTGGCAAAATGCTCAGGAGGAATTAATAGGCTCTTAGTCCCTCCTTATATTTAATTATTTGTCGCTTCATCACAGCAACCGAAGCATCAGTGGCAGCTTCAAAAGTTTTATTGCTTTCGCTTATGAACAAGGTCTCTCCAGGTACATTGATTTTCAGGTCAACTATCTTATCTTTTATCTGTCCGCTGTTTTCCAGCCTCAGCTTGACATCCACATCAATGATCTTATCAAAAAACTGTCCCAACTTATTGACTTTGGCATCGATGTAATCCAGCAGTTTCTGGTCTGCCGTGAAGTGAATTGGCTCAATGTTAATATTCATATCTCAGTTTTTTTTCAAAAAAATATATACCATATTATATAACCGCAATATAGGTAATTTCTTTTATCTGGGATGGGTATCTCTGTATATCTCCCTCAATTTTTTTGTGGAATTACTCAAATACACTTCGGTGGCAGCAAGAGAAGTATGTCCCATAAGCTCCTTTATCTCTGGCAGTTGGGCACCATTCTCAGTTAAATGGGTAGCAAAAGAATGCCTGAGTGCGTGAGGACTTTTTTTATCAAGAGAAGTATGACCGGTAAGGTGTCGCTTGACGAGCAGGTAAATAAACTTATCGTAGGCGGCTTTCCCCTGGTCGGTGATGATCAATGCTCTTTCAGAATTATCTACCCGTTCAGCTCTGAAATTTAAGTAGTGGTCCAATTTATGGATGAGCAGATCACTTAAAGGGATCTCCCGTTCTTTTCTGCCTTTACCAAAAACCTTAATTGTGCCTCGAGAAAAATCCAGTTCATCTACAGTCAGAGAGATGAGTTCGGACCTTCTCATTCCGGTAGAATAAAGGAGCTCCAATACGGTTAGATCTCTGATCATGGAAAACCGCAGCTCTGCATCCTTCTCTTTTTGGATTTGGGAATAAATGCTGTCGAACATATTCTGCAGTTCAGAATCCTTAACCGCAGAGGGCATGAGTCGCATTTTTTTCAAACCCTTGATGTTAAGGGCTGGGTTTTCTTTAACCAAATTGCGTCGAAGGCAAAAATTGTAAAAAGACTTAACCGAGGACAACTTCCGGTTAATAGTACTGGGCTGGATTTTTTTGATGCTCATGTTCGCAAGCCAGGAACGGATGTCTCTCACTTTGACATCGTCGGGAAATCCAATTTCCAATTCCTCACAAAAGGAGCGAAATTGCAGCAAGTCTTTACGGTAGGCTATAAGGGTATGCTCAGAGCAACGCTTTTCGTGCAGCAGATAAGATTCGAAACGTTTGAGGCTATCCATCATATGGACTAAAAACTAATTTTTGCAATCTAATCCACCGTAACAAAACCTGTGGGATGGAAACCGCAATTATTGGTCTCCGAACTTCTTTTGCTTGTAGGCAGCCTTCAGCACCTCGTTTCTGCGCTTAACAGAAGGCTTGGTGAAGTGCTTCCTTCTTCTAATTTCTTTGAGAACCCCGGAGCGGTCAAACTTTCGCTTGTATTTTTTTAGCGCTCTGTCAATTGATTCTCCATCCTTAACGTCAATTATCAACATATGATTAACTTCTTTAATAAATATTTTTTCGAAATGAGCTGCAAAGGTAAAGCTTCTAGTTATTAGATTGCATACTTTAAAGACATTTTTTTAGCAAAAAGTTCCACACCCAGACAACTTCACTCTGACCCCCTGGAAAAATTGCTCATTAAAATATGCCTGAGGAGTATTTTAGAAGATATACTGGCTGAAGAGTGCCAACAAAAAAGTGGGACTTGTCGCAAATAGTTCAAGTCCCACTTTTTCTCAATACTCCCCCACTAAAATTTAGTGGGATGTGAAAATTAGTTTCCACCGAGGATTAATGGCAGACCATCAGAGCCTGAGCCAATAACCACTACCTTGGCATTTTCAGATTCAGCCAATTTCAGAGTCGCTTCAATACCCTTGTTGCGAAGGATATTTGGATTCAAACTCGCAGTAACCAATCGGTTGGCCTCTGCAACTGCCTCAGCTTCAATCACCCTTCTTTCAGCTTCCTGGCGCTCTCGTTCCAATCGGAATTCATACTCAAGGGCTGCCTGCTCCTCCCGGAGTTTACGCTCGATGGCCTCCTGCAAAGATCTGGGAAGTTGGACCTCTCTAATCAGTACAGCATCTATAATAATATCATTACGCTCACAAGCCTCTGCAGTTCTCTGAAAAATTTCTGTCTGAATGGCTTCCCTCATAGTGCTGTACAACTCCTCGGGGTTGTATTTTCCAATTACCTCTCTTGTGGCAGACCTCAACTCGGGAATCACAATACGCCGGTGATAATCCTTCCCGATATTGTCGTGCAGGTGTCCGACACGATCCGATATTGGCCTGAATCTGTAGGACATATCCACTTTAATAGTCAAACCATTTCTTGCCAACACTTCCATCACTTCAGACCCTTCGTTAATCCTGACATCGTAAACATGCATGGTGTTCCACGGCATAACTACGTGAAATCCCTGGCTAAAGGTATTTTCCTTGTCCAGTCCACCGGCAAAACGCTTAAAAAGTACTCCCTTATGACCTGCATCGATGGTCAAAAAGGTGGTGGAGCCCAAGATGGTCACCCCAATAAAAATAAAGATGCCCAATATAAGCAACCTGGTAATCTTACCCTGATCCATAATTTATTAGTTTAAAAGGTTTTATACAATAAGTCGGTTATTTAATTACCCGACATAAAAAAATGTTCTTGAAAATGATTTTATACCAACGTCAAACAGCCAAACCACAAAATTGGGAAAACGGTTTAAATTATCCAAGGTTTTTGTCTCCTTCCAAAAAAACCTTTAGTTAAAAAAAGCACAGGTGGGAAATAACTATATGGAAAAAAGCATTACCTTTGATGATTCATAACTCATTAAACAAATTTTCTACCATGAAAAAATTATTATTGATTGCGGTTCTTTTCTGCTCATATGGAGTTGGAAATGCCATAGCTCAAGGTTGTGCAGGAAAAGCTAATGCTCAGGCTGAGAAGAAAGAGAGCACAGCTCATGTACTTACTGAAAAGCAACAGGTACAAGCCATTCAGGTCGCTGCTCAGCTCGAAAATATTGAGGCCAATATATGCAATAAAAGCGGCAATGTGTCTTTTGCTAAAATCTCCAAATGCGAAGCATCTGGGAAAGAGAGTAGCAAGGCAGTAAACTTTGACCCAGAGACTGAAAAATTTGTCAATGTTTCTCCCTCAGAAGTACAGGAAGCCGAAGCCAAAAAGTCTTCAAAGGGAAAAGAAGTAAAGAAGAGAAATTGCAGCGGCGAAAGCAGCACCTCTTCTGCAAGATCCAGTTGTGCAGGTCAAAACAAGGCCAGAGCATGCTGCAGCAGTAGAAAATCCAGCTCCAGCGAAGATGACGAGTAATCGTTAATCCATTCTTCGCTGAGAAGTTTTTGAATAAGACAAATAAAACCCACTCCGGAAAGATACCGGAGTGGGTTTTATTGATTTAAACCAAACTCTACACTACCCTGCCCCACCAAATTCCACATCACATATAAAGCATCTTTCCATCCAATTCACGGAAACTTGCTAACCTTCAAACTACAATCACTTAGCTGGTCAATACTCAATCGCAGCCCGTCATAGGCCCAAATGGGCACAATCAAGTCCCCGGCACCGGAAAAATTAATTGACTTTCGCAACTATTTCTTACCTTTGTCTTAATTTTAGGTGATGACCAAAAGAATTTACAGGTAGTAAACGTCATAAATAAATGTATTTCAATGAATTAAATTTTAACACCGTCATTGAGTGTTGTCAATTCATTTAGAAATCGTGGAATGAAGCCGTGAGGAACGGTGGTTTTATCAAAGATATGAGGGAGGTGCTAAAGAATGGGGAACCTCCGGCTTGCCTTTTGAGGGATAATTTAAACAAATGAAACACTTAAATCGGTACGATAACATACTCGATTTGATAGGGAAAACGCCCATGGTCAGATTGAGGAAAATGAGCGAATTGGCTCAAACTCATGTGTACGCCAAGATGGAAAGTTTTAACCCTGGTCAATCAGTGAAAGACAGGATTGCCTATCACATGATAAACAGGGCTGAAATGGATGGCAAGTTAAAGCCGGGAAGTACCATCATCGAGGCCACCAGTGGAAACACGGGGTTCAGCATCGCTATGATAAGTGCCATGAAAGGATACAGGTGCATATTGACAGTTAAAGACAAAGCCTCTGAAGATAAGATTAAAATGATCAAGGCCCTTGGAGCTGAGGTGGTTAGATGCCCCTCCTCTGTTGCTGGTGATCACCCGGATTCTTACTACTCAAAAGCCATTCAATTATCTAAGGAAATTCCCAACGCTTATTACCTCAATCAAAACTACGACAAGGGCAATTCCGAGGCTCATTACCTAACCACAGGCCCGGAACTTTGGGAACAATCTGAGGGCCGGATAACCCATTTTGTAGCCTCAGCAAGTACCGGAGGCACCATTTCCGGAGCGGGAAAATTTTTAAAGGAGCGCAATTCTAATGTTAAGATTTTGGGCGTGGATTCGGAAGCTTCCATTCTTAAGCAATACCACGAAACCGGGCACTACGACATGCCTGAAAAATCCTCTTCTCTGGAGGGAGTAGGTAAAAATATAATTCCCGCCAATGTCAATTTCGACATTATTGATGAGTTTATCAGGGTCTCTGACAGAGACAGCTCAATGGCTGCCAGATACCTGGCACGAACAGAGGGTATAATGGCGGGATACAGTAGCGGTGCTGTGCTGGCTGCCCTGTGGCAACTGAGATCACAAATTAAACCCGGTGACTTTTTAGTTGTCCTGTTTCCCGATCACGGAAGCAGATATCTGACAAAGATCTACGACCCTGAATGGCTCAGGGCAATGGGTTTCCTCAACGGCAGCAGGCCTGAGGAATTAAGTGCAAAAAAAGCAAAGGTCCGGGGTTGAGGCCTCTAAAATTTTACAATCCGATTACACCCATTTTCTAAGTATTATATTGAACTTGAGTACTAAAATTATTAGTTCTATGGATATTTTCAACAATTTCAGATCTGATAAAGGCCCTTTGGGGAAATATGCAGAAAAAGCCGAGGGTTACTTTATCTTTCCCAAACTTGAAGGACCTCTGGGCAATAGAATGATTTTCAGAGACCGGGAAGTGATTATGTGGAGCATCAATAATTACCTTGGATTGGCCAATCACCCCGAGGTGCGAAAAGCAGATACGAAAGCTTCCGAAGAGTGGGGTCTCGCATACCCTATGGGAGCGCGTATGATGTCGGGTCAGACTCAATATCACGAACAACTGGAAAAAGAACTGGCTGAATTTGTAAATAAGGAAAGCAGCTACGTGGTTAATTTCGGTTATCAGGGTATTGTATCAGCCATTGACGCTCTGGTCGGCCGAAAAGATGTCATTGTTTACGACTCCGAAAGTCATGCCTGCATAGTGGATGGCGTCCGTCTGCATATGGGAAAGCGTTTTGCCTTTCACCACAACGACATGGAGAGCCTGGAAAACAACCTGAAAAGGGCCATGAAGATAACCGAAAAAACCGGTGGGGGCATTTTGGTGATCTCGGAAGGTGTATTTGGAATGCGCGGTGACCAGGGCAACCTCAAAGAGATAGTGAAACTCAAGGAAAAGTACCCCTTCCGATTGCTGGTGGACGACGCTCACGGGTTCGGCACACTCGGAAAAACGGGTGCAGGTGCCGGAGAGGAACAAGGTGTCCAGGACGAGATCGACATTTATTTTTCAACCTTCGCCAAGTCAATGGCCAGTATCGGTGCATTTTTCGCAGGTGAAAAGGATGTGATACAATTTCTCCAGTACAACATGCGATCACAAATGTTTGCCAAATCACTGCCCCTGCCCCTGGTGCTGGGCAACTTAAAAAGACTGGAATTGCTGCGGACCAAACCCGACTTGAAAGAAAAACTCTGGGAGAATGTCAATTATCTGCAAAGCGGACTTAAAGCAAAAGGATTAGATATCGGAAACACCAACAGCTGTGTCACTCCGGTATATATGAAAGGCTCAGTGGAAGAAGCGACCCACCTGGTTAGAGACCTAAGGGAAAATCACCGGGTTTTCTGTTCCATAGTTATTTATCCGGTAGTGCCTAAAGGAATGATTCTTTTGCGACTTATACCCACGACGGTACATACCAAAGAGGACATTGACCTGTCGTTGGAGGCATTTGAACAGATTTCAGACAAACTCAAAAAGGGTGTTTACCGGGAGGCAGAATTCGCTGAAGTGTGACATCATCGCACTATTTTTCAGAGGTAAAATCAGCTTGTTGCATTGACAAAAAACCTCCTTTAATACAAGGCAAATGAGTTCGCGCATCCCCTACAACTTTATAGCAATTGAGGGAAACATAGGGTCTGGCAAGACTACCCTTTGCAAACGCCTTTCCCAGGAGGAAAACGCAGAGCTAATCCTGGAGGAGTTTACCGACAATCCGTTTCTTAAGAACTTTTATGAAAATCCGGAGCGGTACGGACTTCAGGTAGAGTTGTTTTTCTTGTCCGAGCGGTACAAACAACTCAGCACATTCCCAATTGGCAAGGACCTCTTCGACAACCTGTATATTTCAGACTATATCTTTGTGAAGAGTCTTTTGTTTGCGATGAAAAACCTTTCGGGGCATGAGATGTCGCTATTCCGAAGGATTTACGACATGGTTGAAACCAATTTACCAGCGCCGGATATCGTATTTTACCTATACAGGCCGGTTGATCAATTACTTCAACTAATCAAAAAGAGGAACAGACCCTACGAGCAAAATATCCGCGCAGATTACCTGGAGGGCATTCAATCCGCCTACCTGTCGTACTTTGAGGCCATGAGAGATATTCCGGTGGTAGTGATAGACTGCCGGGACCTCGACTTTGAAAAAAAGGTGGAAGATTGGGCTTACATTAAACAGCTTACCGCCGGCGAATATAAATCCGGGGTTAACTACCGGGGCCCCGGAGGAAACCCGTTGTTCGAGTAAATCGCGCCATTGGTAGAAAAAAAATATACACCCGGAATAAAAGAATTATCTTTGGGTTGTTACAATCGCACTTTCAAGTGATGGTTGGCGAAAATAGTCAAAAATTAATCCTGGCAACTGAGGAACAAATTCCATTAGCTTACCAGGTAAAACACCGAGAATTATGAAAAGCTTTTTAAAATACACCCTGGCTTCCTGTTTAGGTATCACCATCGCACTGGTGGCATTTACCTTTTTCACCATTGTATTCTTCATCGCACTCTTTGCCTCCATTTCCCCGGACAGCAAGGTAACTGTCAGAAATGATACCGTCCTCGAACTCAACCTCAAGGATTTTATCCCAGAGCACACAAACAACGTCCCCTCCTCCACTTTCGACTTTTCCAATAGGGGAGAATCTCTTGGGTTTAGAGATAAGATTGATGCCATCAATCACGCCGCCGGAGACGATAAGATCACTGGGGTGATGATTAAAATGAACAGGCCATTTCTCAACTTCACAGCAGCCGGAGATTTAATGGATGCTCTGAAAAGATTTTCAGACAGTGGAAAACCGGTGTTTATCCACAGTTCCTATTTCAGTCAACCAGAGTATTATATGGCGAGTACAGCGGACCATATAAGCCTAAATCCATTTGGATCTATAGACTTTAGAGGATTCGGTATAGTTGCGCCATTTATTCCCGATTTTCTAGATAAGATCGGAGTCAAAATGAATGTATATTATGCAGGAGATTACAAAGGTGCAGGAGAGACCTTTTACAGAAGAGACTTCAGCGAGGAAAACAGAACCCAGCTCAAGGATGTACTTGACAAAATTTACGAACATTTTCTGGAAGAGGTATCCCAAAACCGGGACCTTTCGGTTTCACAATTAAGAGACATTGCAAATAACCTGCTCATCCGAGATGAATACAGCGCCCTTGATTTGGGGTTGATCGATGCTATTGAAGACCGCAGTGAATTCGAAAACTCTGTTAAAAACAGCCTGGGTTTAGACGAGGATAATGACCTCAGAACATTGAGCGTAGCCAAATACCACCAGGCACGGAGGTCAGATATGCGACAGCGTTCTGACAACCAAATTGCAGTGGTCTATGCTGAGGGTAATATCGTGGATGGGCGCAGTGAGGGAGGAATCATATCAGACCACCCCTATGTGAGAACCATTGAAGACCTGGCCGAAAATGACAACATCAAAGCAGTCGTGCTGCGTATAAATTCCGGAGGAGGAAGTGTAATGGCCTCTGAGAATATATATCGCGCTCTGGTCAGATTGAGGGAAACAGGAAAGCCATTTGTGGTATCGATGGGTGACATGGCAGCTTCGGGAGGATACTACATCGCTACCCCTTCAGAACGGATTTTTGCTGAGAGGCAAACCATTACCGGGTCTATCGGAGTGTTCAATATAATTCCCAATGTCAGTAAACTGGTCGGGGATAAACTCGCGATTCACTACGACACCATCTCAACTGCAAAACACGCTACCCGATTCAATGCCATGGAGGAGTTCTCCGAAACAGAACATGAATACTTCCAAAGTTCAGTGGACCGGGTTTATGACAGGTTTATTAATTTGGTGGCAGAGGAGCGAGGACTAAGCCGGGAGGAAACCCTAAATGCGGCAGCAGGAAGAATATGGACCGGAGAGGACGCCCTCCAACTCGGGCTGGTAGATGAAATTGGTGGTCTTAACGACGCAATAAGCCACGCCGCTGGACTGGCTGAAATAGATGAATACCGATTGCGCGCCTATCCACAAATTAAAGACCCCTTCCTTAGATTCCTCGAAGAACTCACAGGTGAGAGCTTTTCCATTGAAAAAATGGCACTGAATAAACTGAGTGAAACATTTCGGGAATTGGGACATATCGAAGAGATTAAAAACATGAAAGGACTCCAGGCAAGAGCCCCCTACATTATCACTTATAGGTAATTCATCTTAGAATGAAGGATTGATTTCCGAAAAATACTACCTCCTACAATTCAGTTCAAATAAACTTTCCGCATTCGAGCATCTCGATGAATGTGGAATATCACTGCTCTGCTTTCTTTAGAATTTTTTTCAAAAAAATTCAGATTTTTTAGGTGTAGATACAACATTATCGCAATTCCTACATTTACAATATATGTTTATACAATATATACACCTGCATGAAAATTGAAGAAGAGATAAAACAGCGCAAGCAATTCAGGAATGAATTCGTAAAGCTGGATGTAAACATGATGTTTACGGCTTCCTGGTTGGGAGGCTTAAAGTCTGAAATACTCAAACCTTACAAAATATCCTGGCAGCAGTTCAATATCCTCAGGATACTAAAAGGCAGGCATCCAAAACCGGCAGCCATTAAAACCCTGACTGAGCGAATGATCGATCGCACTTCAAATACATCAAGGCTGGTGGACAAACTCACCAACAAGGGGTTGGTGAGTAGAACAGTCAACGAAAACGATCGCCGGCGCATGGATGTGACTATTACCGAAAAGGGATTGGTCCTTATAGAAACCTGTTCCAAAGAACTTGAGGCAACCATGACCAAAAAACTATCTTCTCTCACGGAAGATGAAGCCCTTACAATGAA
>SL_3KL_010_SEDDRAFT_10004255_pt1 | contig 12937 bp, 8 predicted proteins | sample SodLakKL_010_SED_2_FD_10381 | JGI IMG/M metagenome (IMG submission 10381)
ATGCGATCGAGAATGGCCTCGCCGAAATCGATCAGCTTGCGAAACAGCAGGATCTGGCTGAGCAGACCGATGGCGATGACGATGGCGATGCCGCCGACCAGCCCCATGCCGCGCACGTACCAGTTCTCTGGCAGCACTGCCTGGATGAGGCTGCCGATGCCGCTTTCGGCCAGGCCGGCCAGCCAGAACATGATCAGCAGGGTCAGGGCGATCGGGATGATGGTCGCCAGCCCCTTGAAGAACAGGCGCATGACCTGTCCCACGATATCGGTGGCGTGATGATGTTCAGAGCTCATCGATTTTCCGTTTGAGCTGCTCCCGTTGGTCGACGACGATGCGCTCGAGTGTTTCGATACGCTCTCGTAGTTCGTTCTCGAGTTGTTCGAATCGCTCGGGATCGACGCCATCGCGATGGCGCGACTCGAACCAGTAGCGCGAAACGGCGACGATGCCGATGATGGCGGCAATGGCCACCATGGCTGAAAACAGGTTCATGGTCAGGCCTCCTGGCAGGTTGAGTCAAATCGTTTCATGGTCGCGTCTCGGGCAGTTCCGAGCGGCGTCGGTCGTGTTCCAGCAATACGTCGCTGCTGATCCTTTCCATCAGGTGACACAGACAATCCTGGCGGATGATGCGTTCCTCGGTGGTCAGCATCGCCGGCATCAGCGGCCTGTTGGTCACGATATCGCCATCACGAACCGAAAACCACTCCCGGGAGACGTCGTGACCGTCATGTGTGATTGCCACCAGTGGGAGATTGGGATCACCGTGGACGTGTCCCAGCCGTGTGCCCGGCGGCACTTCCTCGAAATTGAGCCGGTCGAGGTCGGAACGCAGGATAAGCGATGAACCGTCCGCAATGAAGCTGAAGGAACGGTCGGTGGCGACATTCACTGTGGCCACCATCTCGTAAAGTTCGAGATTCTCCGGCGACGGCGGACTGTCGGGAATTTCTTCCAGGTTGAGGATGGTATCCAGGTAGGTCATGGCGTGATCGGTGCCGTCGAGCCGGTGGGGAGGGCCGCATTCCAGGGTAACCGCAGGGCAGAACTCGCCGAACGCCATGGATTGCACGCCGCGTGGGCGGGTGAAGTAGATCACCGTGCGCGAGAACATCGAAGCCAGTCTCAGTGATCGCGGAGCGATGCGGTTGACGGCAGCGTAGTGCGGGTTTTCCCCGCTGTTGTTGTGGATGTCGATGCTGGCCATGGGGCGCAACTCGCGAACATGCCGGGTGATCTCGGTGAACATGTCGTGCCAGGGCGTGTGTTCGGTGTCCGATCCGGGCCAGCAGCGATTGAAGTCGGGCTGGTCGGTGAGCTTGCGCTGGCGGCGGGAGGCGGCGCGGACGTTGCCGATGAACAGGATGAGGCTGCGCGGCAGCGGATCGCGCAGGTAGCGACCCTTGAGCAACCGGCGCACTGCGTCCCAGCCGGAGATCTCATTGCCGTGTTGAAGCACCGAGACGAACAGCGGCTGTGGCCTGCGTCCGGACAGGTGGATCAGGGTCGGCGCCTGCAGTCTGTCGTTCAGGTGCGTGGCCGGGCAGTCCAGCAGGCCATCGGGCAGGTGGTCGAGCATGACCGGTTGCATAAATTCTCCAGCAGGGGCAGGCCCAATAAACTACCCTGTCGGGACGACAGTGAAAAGCCCTGTGCGAACCGGGCTTGAATCGAGGATTAACTGTCCCCATTCGCAGCATTTCCCGAATGCTGAACCCTGACAATCAAAACTGAGGCTGAACGGATGATCAAAGCCAGGGAATTGACTCGTCGATTCGGTCCGCTGCTGGCGGTCGACCGGCTCTCATTCGAGGTCGAACCCGGCACTGTACTTGGATTTCTCGGACCCAACGGTGCCGGCAAGTCGACGACCATGAAGATGCTGACCGGATTCCTCGCGCCCTCGTCGGGAAGCGCGGAGATCCTCGGCCATGATATTTCCCGTGATTCGGTCGCGGCGCGCCAGGTGATGGGGTATCTGCCCGAAGGCGCTCCCCTCTACGGGGAATTGACTGTGGCGCAGTTTCTTGCCTTTGCTGCCGAAGCCCGAGGGTTTCGCGGTGAGCAGCGTGCGCGCCAGGTCAAGCGCGCCGTTGACCGCCTGGAACTGGGGGCGGTGATGGGCCAGACGATCGAGACCCTGTCGAAAGGCTTCAAGCGGCGCGTCGGGCTGGCACAGGCCATCCTGCACGACCCGCCTGTGCTGATTCTCGACGAACCGACCGATGGGCTCGACCCCAATCAGAAGCACGAAGTCCGCAGCCTGATTCGCGAGATGTCGCCCGAGCGCATCATCGTGATATCGACTCACATTCTCGAAGAGGTGGATGCACTGTGCACGCGGGCGATGATCATCGCGCAGGGTCGTCTGCTTGCCGACGATACCCCGCGTGGTCTGCTTGGTCGCTCGCGTTACCACAATGCCGTCAGCCTGGAGCTTGACGAACTTGATCGAGCTGCTTCCCGGCTGGGCGAGTTGCCCGAGGCGCGTGAGGTCGAGATCCGACGCGGCAGGCTGACGGTGTTTCCCTCAGGGCAGGGCGATCTGTTCCGTGCGGTCGGCAAGGCCATCGACGACGAGGGCTGGAAGGTGAGCCATGTGCAACTCGAGTCGGGACGCCTCGATGAGGTCTTTCGCAATATCACTCGCAAGGAGGCGGCATGAGTCCAGCCAATGTCCTCGTCGTAATGCGGCGCGAACTGGCCAGCTACTTTGCGACGCCGGTCGCCTACGTGTTCATCGTCATCTTCCTGGTGATGTCGGCGGCGTTTAGCTTTCATCTCGGCGGCTTCTACGAACGCGAGATTGCCGATCTTGAACCTTTTTTCCGATTTCACCCCTGGCTTTACCTGTTCCTGGTGCCGGCGGTCGGCATGAGACTGTGGGCGGAGGAGCGCAAGTACGGGACAATCGAGTTGCTTCTGACCCTTCCGATCACCGCGACCGAGGCGGTTATCGGCAAGTTCGTCGCCGCCTGGCTGTTCGTTGGCTTGGCACTGGCGCTGACCTTTCCGATGTGGATTACGGTCAACGTGCTTGGCGATCCGGACAACGGCGTCATCGTGGCCGGTTACATTGGCAGCTGGCTGATGGCCGGCGGCTTCCTGGCCATCAGTGCCTGCCTGTCAGCCGCGACACGAAACCAGGTCGTGGCCTTCATACTCTCGGTCGTGGTCTGTTTCGGTTTCCTGTTGTCGGGGCTTCCGATCGTGCTCGACCTGTTCCGTGGGTGGTTGCCGCAGGCCCTGGTCGATGGAATTGCCAATCTCAGTTTCCTGATGCACTTCGACTCGATCTCGCGCGGAGTGATTGACCTGCGTAACCTCATCTATTTCGTGCTCGTCATCGGATTCTGGTTGCTCGCCAACCGAATCCTGCTGGAAATCAGGAAGGCGGACTGACATGAAGAATATCTACAGTGCAAGTGCCCTGATCTTTCTCGCCCTGTTGTTCCTGGCCCTGACGATTCTTTCCGGGGCCGCCATCAAGGGCGCGCGGGTGGATCTGACCGAGCAGAAGCTTTACACCCTGAGCGAAGGCACGATCAACCTGCTCGAGGCGATTGAAGAACCCATCACCCTGGAGTTCTATTTCAGCGAGGAATCCAGCGCGGACTTGCCAATGGTGCGTAGCTTTGCTCGCCGGGTGCATGAATTGCTTGATGAAATGGCGGCACGCTCCGGCGGCCAGCTGCAGGTTCGTCGCGTTGATCCCCGTCCTTTTTCGGAGGAAGAGGACCAGGCTGATCGTTACGGCCTGGAGGGCGTTCCGGTCAGTGCGGCCGGGGAGAACCTGTACCTGGGAATCGTCGGGACGAACATGGTCGACGGTCTGGAGGTGGTGCCGTTCATCTCGCCGGCACGAGAGGCTTTTCTCGAATATGAACTGGCGCGGATGATCTACGTACTCAGCCAGCCCGAGCGGCCTCGCGTGGGCCTGCTGAGCGGCTTGCCCATGGATGGACGGCTCGATATGCAGACTGGCCAGCAACAGGAGCCATGGGCCATCCGCGAGCAGATCGGAGAAATGTTCGAAGTGGAATCGATCGAAACGTCTGCCGATTCTTTGCCCACAGATATCGACGTGCTGGTGCTGGTGCATCCGGTAGACCTTTCCGGTGAGATGCTGCGAGACATCGACCGTTTTGTCCTTGAAGGTGGGCGCTTGCTGGCCTTTGTCGATCCGTATTCCGAATCCGATCCGGGCCCGGATGCGGCCGACCCGGCGGCAGCGATGGCCATGGACCGGACTTCTTCGCTCGACGAGCTGTTTGGTGCCTGGGGGGTTGAGTTTGCAACTGATGTGTTCGTGGCCGATCTTGGACAGGCGCTGCAGGTGGCCATGCAGGCGGGGCAGCGCCCTGTGCGTCACCCGGCAATCATCGGCGTGACCGCCGAGAACATGAATCGTGATGATGTGGTGACCGGCGAACTTGACGCGATCAACCTGGCCAGTCCGGGACATATCTCCCTATCCGAAGCCAGTCCACTGGAGCTCGAGCCCCTGCTTACATCCAGTGCCAATGCCGGCCTGGTCGATGCCGAGCGGCTGCGATTTCTCGAGGATCCCGGTGAACTGATGGCCGAGGTGGCAGTAACCGGCGAGCATTACGTGCTGGCGGCACGTCTGACCGGGGAGGTGCCCAGTGCATTCGAGTCGGACAACGGCGCTTCCCCGGTCTCGGGTTCGCTCAATGCCATCGTCGTGGCCGATACCGACCTGTTGGCTGACCGGTACTGGGTGCAGCGCCAGCGATTTTTCGGATCCAGCATCCTGGATCCATTTGCGGGCAATGGTGATTTCGTCATCAACGCCATCGACAACCTGCTCGGCAATGCCGATCTGATCAGCGTGCGCAGTCGCGCTACGGGAAATCGTCCGTTTACCCTGGTGGAGTCGCTCAGGCGCGAGGCCGAGCAGAATCTGCTGGCCACCGAACAACGCCTGGAAGCCGAACTGGATGAAGCCGAGCGCCGGCTGACCGAATTACAGCAGGCGCGGGGTGATACCGACTTGAGTGTGCTGACGCCGGAACAGGAAGCCGAGTTGGATCGCTTCATGGAGCAGCGCATCGAGATTCGCCGTCAGTTGCGCCAGGTACGGCGCGATCTTGATCGCGACATCGAAGCACTGGGGACACGGGTCAAGGCAGTCAACATCGCTCTGATGCCGGCACTGGTCACCGTGGTGGCCCTGTTCATGGCCTGGCGCAGACGGCGCAGGGCAAGAGCTGCGGCGGAGGCCAGCGCATGAACCCGAAGCTCGTACTCGGGCTGGGCTTCCTGGCCCTGATCATGCTGACACTGGCATTGATGATCGGACGTGAATTATCCACGTCGGACGTGCCACTGGACGAGCCGCTGGTGCCGGGCTTGCGCGACCAGGTCAACGACATCGAGGCGATTGATATCATCGGATCTGATGGCGAAATCGTCGTGACGCTGCGCCGCGAAAGAGAACGTTGGCGGGTGCGCGAGAAATCGGGTTTCGAGGCCAATTTCCGGTTGGTCCACGACCTGTTGCGAGACCTGGCCGAGGCCCGTCGTTCAGATGAACGGACCAGTAATCCCGACTGGTATCCCCGCCTCGGGGTCGCTGATCCCGGTGTGTCTGGAAGTGACGGCATGCTGGTGCGATTCCCGGATGCCGGCTTGCCGGAGGTGATCATTGGCAATTCAGACCCGGCTGGTCTTGGACGTTTCGCACGACTGCGCGGGCACGAAAGAACCTGGCTCATCGACCGTTCCCCGGAGGTGCCGGGCTCGATCCTGGGCTGGTTGGAGAGCGCGATCATGGACATACCGGCCAGTGAGTTGGCCGAGGTCACGATCCGGCATCCCGATGGTGATACGGTTCGGCTGCGACCTGTAGGCAACGACAGCGACCGGTGGGTATTGCTCAACGTCCCCGAAGGCCGCGAGGCGGTGTCGAGCTGGGAGATCCGACCGGTTGCCAGTTCGCTGGCCGCGCTCAGTCTGCGTGATGTCCGGCCAAATGAAACGATGCCCGACGATGCCGTGCGTGCCCTGTTCAGAACCGTGGACGGCCTCAACTTTGTCGCCAGCCTGTTCGAGGATGATCAGGGCTATTGGGTCAACTTCAGCGTCAGCGCCGAGACTACGGCCCTGGTCGACGAGGAGATGGATGCCGAGGCCACCGAGTTGGCTATCGACGCGGCAGCTGTCGATGGGCGCCTGTCGCCATGGCAATTCGCGATTCCCGAGAACCGCTACGACGATATGACGCGTCGTCTGGAAGAATTGCTCGTGGAGGGGGACGAGTAGCGCGTGCAAATGGGCCGGGGAAGGCGCCTCAGGGCTTGAGTAGCTCGGAGTCGACCGCGGCAAACAGGGCGGCCAGTTCTTCGAGGAAGTCACCCAGGGCTGAAGATTTCCGCCACACCATTGCGATCTTTCGGCTGGGACCGGGCTCGGCAAAAGGACGCGTCACTAGGTTGTCTGTGTGGGCGACGGGGGGGCTGACCGCCAGCGCCGGCATCAGGGTGATTCCGGTATTGGCCGCCACCATCTGCCGCAGCGTTTCCATGCTGGTGGCATAGAAGTCGAGTTGCTCGTGTGCGCCGGTCAACTGGCAAACCTCCAGCGCCTGTTCACGCAGGCAGTGCCCGTCCTCAAGCAGCATCAACTCCTGGTTCTCAAGGTCAGACAGGTGAATCTGTTCGCGTTCACACAGGGGGTGATGCTCCGGCAGTGCCAGCAGAAACGGTTCTTCGAACAGCTCCCGCACATGCAGGCCCTCGTGATTGAGGGGCAGGGCCAGAAGCCCGGCATCGAGCCGTCCCTGGTCCAGCATTGCGAGCACCTGCTCGGTCTTTTCCTCGAATAGTCTCAGTGTCAGTCGTGGGAAGTCCCGGCGTATTCGGGGTACGACATGAGGCAATAGGTAGGGGGCAAGTGTCGGGAAAATGCCGATACGCACCGTGCCGCTGTGTGGGTCGCGAGATCGCCGCGCGATGGCCCGCATGGCATCGACTTCCGCCAGGATGGTCCGGGCGCGCACGACAATCTCCTCGCCAACGGCGGTCAGCATGACCTGTCGCGGATTCCGCTCGACCAGCTGCACTCCTAGCTCTTCCTCCAGTTTGCGGATCTGTGTGCTGAGCGTGGGCTGGCTGACGTGGCAGCGCTCGGCCGCGCGCGAAAAATGGCGCACTTCGGCCAATGTGACCAGGTATTGAATGGCACGAATGTTCATTGAGATATATTGCCGGAAGTGACAGCAATCTTGGAGAATTCCTGGAATTGTGAGAGTGGGGGCACTGTACTCTGTGGTTTGTTGGTCGTGTGCTCAGTGGTTGGGGCACTATACCGTGATACTGACAGTGGATACGCTTCCAATCGAGCCCAGGCTCGACAAGGCATCCGTGATTGTCATGCGCTATGACTTTAGTTGTCAATGCCTGAGCGAGGCCGGGTAGAAATTCATTTCATGATAGCGTCATTTGCCGCATGTTCACGGTAGTTGCTGGGAGTACAGTTATAGCGTGTCCGAAAGGCACGGGTGAAAGCCGATAAGCGCCTAAAGCCAACGGCGATAGCAATCTGTGAAATGTTCATGTCGCTTTGGCGCAACAACTCGGCTGCCCGACGCAGCCTGAAGTCTCGCACGAACTCCGCCGGAGTGGCATTGCAGTGAACCTTCAGGTCTCGATACAGTGAAGCCCTGCTCGTGCCGACCAGAGCCGCCAGTCGGCCGACATCCAGATCGGGATCATCGAGATGGTTTATCAGCGCCTGTTCAACGCGACTGACTAGTGTCGAAGACGCTGAAACTGCTGCAAGGGAATTGCGAGATGATGTGAGTTGCGTATTCGAATCCGTCCGTCGCCTGGTCAGTGCCTGGTGCAGTCGGGAGAGCAGCTGCTCGGCAGAAAATGGTTTCTTGAGAAACTGGTCGGCGCCGGTGTCAAAGGCCCGGATTTCGTGATCCCGGTCTGCATGGGCGGTACAGAAAATCACCGGGATGTGTGCGGTGAGTTCATCCTCTCTCAGACGCTTGACCAGCTCAAAACCATTAACCCGGGGCATGGCTGCGTCGACCAGCATGGCATCAGGCTGCTTTATCTTGGCCATCCGTTCGGCCTCGTGACCGTCAGCGGCCTCGATAACACGATAGCGGCCGGTCAGGACCTCGCTGATATGGGCGCGGATTCCGGGGTTGTCGTCGACGACCAACACGAGTTCAGAGCCTTCTTCAGCGACCGGGCAGGCTTTATCCTGTGACTCGACCAGTGGCAATTCCATGGAAAAACAAGCACCACCCAATGAACTGTCACCTACGGTGATGGTGCCATTGTGTTGTTCAAGGATGCGACGGCACAGGGCCAGGCCCAGGCCGTGTCCTGGCTGATGGGTATCGCCGCGAACGAACGGTTCGAAGATGCTTTCACGGAAGTCAGGAGCAATTCCTGGGCCATTGTCTTCGATGCGAATCTTGGCATGCGCCGCGCCGGGCGCGACACCCATGCTGATCAGTATTTGCCCGCCTTGCTGCGAATGCTTGATCGCGTTGTCAATCACGATGGACAGTGCCCGATCAAGTTGAACGCTGTCGGCCATGATCCAGGAAGGATTGCAGCCGTTGTGCCATTGTGTCTCGATCTTCGACCCCTGCGCTTCGGCCACTTCTGTGAGGTTTTCGGTCACCCGCTCCAGTAGTGTCGGAAGATGTGTCGGCTCGGTCGGTTCGATTCGAGCATAATCGATCTGTTCCAGGTCGAGAATCTGTTCGACCATGGTCTGCATTTGTTCCGCGCCGTGTCGCATGCGTGACAGCTCGGATAGACTGGGTTTGCGAGACTGTTTCTGTAGTGGCCCCAGTATCAGTGTCAACGGAGTACGTAGTTCGTGGCTGATGGCCAGAAACATTTGATGGCGCTGATCGGCCGTGCGGCGTATGTCGTCAGCCTGTGCCTTGACTGTTACCAGGGCGTTGCGCAAATCAGCAGTGTGTTCTGCAACTTGTTGTTCCAGGCGAAAGACCTGGGTGCGTTCGCGCCAGTACAGGCCGCCGAGCATAAGCAATCCCGCAAGGCCAAGCATGAACCAGAAGCTGCTTCTTTCAGCCAAGCGCGGCGGCACTTCGAAGGCCAGAAACGCGGTCTGGTTCGGCCAATCTCCGTCCAGGTAGCGTGCCTGCACCTGCAGTCGGTAGCTGCCCGGAGCCAGTGATTCGAAGGCCAGTTCGGTCTGATCGCCTATGAAATTCCATGCCGCCTGTTCGCCCAGCCGATAGCGAAACTGCACTGTTTCTTTGCCGCGCAGGGCCGTGGCGCTCAGACGTGTTCTCAGCAGGCGCCGTTCCGGGGACAGCGAGAGAGAGGTGCCGGGGATGTGATCTACGGGTGTGATGACCGCTGCCAGCTCATGGTGTGCCGACGTTACACGGCTCGGATCGATGACCACGACACCATGCTGGTTTGGAAACCAGATTCGCCCGTCGGCGGTTCGCGTCCCGGCCTGGTGGATGCCGCCGTTGCCCTCGTTGCCGGGCATGCCGTCACGAGTATCAAACTTGCTTGCGGTCAGTTCCGTAACCCGACCCTCAAAGAACTCCAGGAGGTGGTCTAGGCCTACGAAATATATGCCGTTGTTGGTGTTGACCCAGAGCCGCCTGTAGTCGTCTTCGATCATTCGGTGGACACTGTGGTGGGGTAGGCCTTCGGCAGTCGAAATGCAGCGTTCGACGTCCCGGTCTGGATCCAGCAGGCACATGCCCCGGTCTTCCAGGCCGACCAGAACACGTTGGTCGGGCAATACATGCAGACTGCGGACGGCGTTGCTGGCGAGGCCGTTTTCGGTAGTTGCAAGGGCCTCGATCGGGTGCTCTGGTGAAGAAATCAGTGCCATAAGGAGACCGCTGTCGGCCGTTCCGAGAAGCAGCCGCTCGTCGTCAAGCGCCACTGCGGTACGCACAAAGGCGGTCGTTAGTGGCTGATCGCTCCATTGGCCGTTCGGTGCGCGTCGGAACAGTCCGTGTCCCGCGCCTTTCCAGATGGCGCTGGTGTGATCGCGCAGCAGCATTCGCACTTCATGGTACGGCGGTGACGGCCGGCCAGCGCAGGTGCCGTCAGGCTGCAGTCTGCACAGTCCGTTCCCGCCGAGAAGTATCTCATCGCCATCGACCAGGGCGCTCAGCGGGTAGAGCCATATCAGCCGAGTCCATGAGTTTTTTTCGGGTTCGTGATGATAGAGGGCGGACTGGTTGCCGATCAGCAGGCCGTCGCCGTGTTCGGCAACCAGGTAAGTGTTGGGATCCTCGATACAGTCACCGCTTCGGCAGGCAGTTTGCATCACCGGTTCGGTCAATCTTTTCAGGCCGTAGTGTTCGGTGGCGAGCCATATTTGCCCGTAGCGGTCAACCTGGAAATCATTGATCGGCGATTTGCCAGAATGAATCAGTTCGCCGTCCCGATACAGCCGTGTGCCCTGGTTGACCCACAGGCGTTTCTGGTCATCTGTGCGGCTCATCACGAAATGATGGAAATCGTGCGGGGCCGATTCAATCGGTTCGACGCTCTGGTCGCTGATTCGCATCAGACGGCCAAATGGAGGCGGGCCATCCATTGTCGCCAGCCATCCCTCCGGCGTCCAGGCAAGCGACCTGTGATCCCACTGGGGGCGCGCAAATGTAATGGTCTCCACACGATCCGTAGCATGTAAATCAAGCACATGCAGGCTATCCCGGGTCAATATGCCCAATTGGCCGTGGAGGGAGGTGGCCAGAGCGATTGCCGGCGAGGCCAGCTGGTCTGTGACGATGCGCGTACGATTTTCGGCTGGTTGAAACTCAAACACGCCCGGGCCATCCGTCGCGAGGATCAGCCGTTGGCCGGTCGGGTCGGGATGGATGAGTTCCAGGCCGGCAAAGGCTATGGCCTTCCGTGTCCCGGTGCCTGGCTCCCAACGCATTAGCCGTTCTTCGTCTACGTACCAGAGGCCGCCTTCGTCGACGTGGAGATTCTCCCTTGTAACCTGGCCTATGGGGTGGTAGCCGGCGTCATCGAAGCTGCCGAATGCGCCGTTTTCGAAGCGGACGATGACCTGTCCGCCCGCTTTTCCGACTCGACTGACGCGGTTGGAGGGCAGAGCGGGATCCGATTCCACATTGAAGTGAGTAAAGGTGAAGCCATCGAAGCGAGCGAGGCCGTCATGGGTGCCGACCCACAATCGGCCTTCCGGGCCGAGCGTCAGTGAATTGACGGTGTCGACCGGCAGGCCGTCGGCGGCCGTCCATTCACCGGAGACAATGTGGCTGGCGAGCGTCGCTCCAGTGGATTCCGTTAACCACAGCATTCCGCAGGCGAGTGCAAGTGCGAGGATTGGTCCAGGCACGGAGAATGGGCGCAGCATCTTGTTTTTTCGACTGAAGCAGCAATGAAATCCGGAGGTGTACATTAGAATCGCCCAATTTGAGACGCAATGGAAAGCATTTGCGACGCCTGGGTAAGCATACTGTATCGGTGCTGGTTAGAATTGATTTCCATCAAGGGGGGGTAGTGCCCGCATGCGGTCTTGGCACTGCCTCAAAACCAGTCGAATAAAAGAGGACAGCCCATGAGTCGCAGGAAAGGGGGGGTCTTGAATCCCGCTATGCGTTCAGTCGTTAATCCTGAGCGGATGAAAATACCCTCTGGAGTCGGAAATCTTCTGAAAACCGTGATTCTGGCGGTTGGCGCGTTGTTGGCGGCCAGCCAGGCGGCAGCGCAGCTTTCAGTTACGCCGATCACGTGGGATGTGGTTGGGCTCGATCACAATCGGCCACTGACCAGCGGTCCGGAGTTGTTTCCGGTGGGTGCGCGGGTTTGCAGTGATTCGGGCACCAGCAATGCGGAGGTCGAGTTCCTCTGGGAGGAGGGCAATCCTTATATCGACACTCGGCCGGGCTCCCTGACCAACTTGCAAACTGGCTCGCTAGGTGCCGGTGAGTGTTTCGATGCCTATTTCGAGATTCAGCTTACCCGCTCGGCGAATGCTTTCGGCGAGTCTCGTCGTTACCGGATCGAAGCAACCGATGACGACACGTCAACCACCGCTATCAGCCCGACACCCCGCGCGATCTATGTCGAACGGCTGGTGTCGCAGAATCGAAATTCGACAGAGCTGATTCGCTGGGGGCAGGAGGCTGACGAGTCCGACTGGGTCACCCTGGGTGCCGGCGGCGGTTTGAACCTGGCGGTAGGAGAAACCTATTTCATCGAGCTGACGACCCAGACGGCGACGGCGTACGAGCAGTTGCAATCCTTCCTGACCCTGTCGAACACCATTTTTCAGGTCAAGTCGGTCGAAACCACCTACGGCGTATTGACGGCCCCGCCGTCACGGGTCCCGGTACCGAATCCGCGCCTCTACGCGGATGGTTGTTTGTGGGAGCCGGATCTCGACAGCCCGAACTACAATTCCTGCCTGGCGACGGGCAAGGCCGGTGGCGTGGTGGTGACCACCTATGAAATTGATATCATCGCCGGGGGTGGTGATTCGGTCGGGCTGCTGGCTCTGATCTATGACGTCTCCGGCGGCAGTTTCCACTACAACACGGATTTCAGCAAGTCACCCGGCGAGATCATCGTCAATGATCCGGCCGATGCCGGCTTCTCGAAGCGCTTCATCCCGTCGACGATTGGCGCCGATGGCACCGCCACCCTGCGGTTTACCATCACCAATCCCAATCCGTTCATGGTCGGGGGTTATCGATTTACCGACGCGCTGCCCGGCAACATGGAGGTGGCCGATCCGGCCAATGCGAGCAGCAGTTGCGGTGGGACGCTGAGTGCGGCCCCGGGCAGCGGTGAAATCGATTTCGAAGGCGGCACCATTGGCGCCAATTCGACCTGTACTATCCTGGTCTCCGTCACGGTGCCGTTCGATTCAGGGGCAGCCTATCCGATCGAGCTTGATAACACCGCCGATCTGT
>SL_3KL_010_SEDDRAFT_10004256_pt1 | contig 12937 bp, 9 predicted proteins | sample SodLakKL_010_SED_2_FD_10381 | JGI IMG/M metagenome (IMG submission 10381)
ACATCTTCAACAGGCAAATCGGGAATATTATTCCCGGAATATTCAAGGATGGCTTTAGCCACCGGGTGATTTGAACGGCTTTCAAGGGCAGTTAAGAGTTTCAGCAGTTTATGCCTGTCAAAATGAAAAGATTTGTACTCCTGTACAGAGAACACACCCCTGGTAAGAGTACCTGTTTTATCAATCAACAATGTGCGAAGATTGCGCATTCTGTCAATAAAGTCAGCCCCCTTAAACAATATGCCGTTTCTGGACGCAGCACCAATGCCCCCGAAATACCCGAGGGGAATAGAAATATAAAGTGCACAGGGACACGCAATAACAAGGAATACCAGTGCCCTGTATGCCCAGTTGCTGAAACTGTAAGCTTCCGTAAAAACCCATGGTATAAAAGTTATGAGTAATGCAAGCAACATTACCGCCGGGGTATAATACCTTGCAAACCTGCGCATGAATCTTTCGGTGGGTGCCTTTCTCATCTCAGCTTTCTGCACCAGTTTCAGCAACCGGGAGTAGGAGCTGTCACTGAAAATCCTTGTAACTCTTAAATTTATCGCTTGGTCAAGATTTAATGCACCTGAAAATACGGGATCATCTTTTTTTAAGCGTGCAGGCTTGCTTTCACCCGTCAGAGCCGAATTATTTAAGGCCGCACCCTCTGAAACCAATTCTCCATCGAGTGGCACCTTTTCACCTGGTTTGACAAGTAACAGCTCACCCGGCTTAACATCTTCCGGTTTCACTACCACCCATTTACCGTTTCTGCTGACTGTGGCTATGGCAGGCCTGAGGTCGAGAAGTGCACGGATATTACCCCTGGCACGGCTGACCGCCTTTTCCTGCAGGAGTTCACCGATCTCATAAAAAAGCACAACGGCAACCGCTTCGGCATATTCACCTATGGCAAAAGCTCCAAGTGTTGCAACAGACATAAGGAAAAACTCATTTGCAAAATTAAGATTGAGAAGTTCTTCCGATGCCTTTTTTATCAGGGGTCCACCAACTGGCAGATAGGCTGCTCCATACCAAATTAAACGGAAATAGCCTGTAAAGAATTCTGCTTCAAAATAGTTAAGGATTAATCCCCCAATCAGTAATACAACACTTAAAGATGCCGGAAAGTATTGGTTTTTCGGTGTAATCATATTTAAAAAAATATTCCCGGGGATAGGCCCGGGAATATAACAAATCACCAATAATAAAAGTTTTAAAACCCTATCACAGCCTCAATATTGAAACCGCTGAACTCTGCACCGGCAAACCTGCCTGTCCATGCGTCACCGTCGTAGCTTTGGTGAACATATTCGATCTTGGTGAGAACATTTTTTGTAATAAACCATCCACCACCAATATTTAACCTGTTTATCTTCAAGTCATCGGTGTGACTTTCCCTCATTTTCCCTTCAACAGTATTATATCTGCCTCCGATGAAAAAATTCTCAGCAGGACCAAAACGGTAGAGCATCTCTCCCGCAAGCTGGGTAAAGGCTCCTTCCTTATCCTCAGGATCTGTAAATTCATTTCTACCGTTGGCGCGCTCAAAGATTCCAAAGAATTCAAATCCTCCATATTTTACAAAGGGATTTAACTGCAGGGCAAGGAGCTTTGTAAATCGTGAATTGTATCTTCCATCAAAGCTTCCTCCCTGATCTTCAGTATGAAGAACATTGAAATACCTTGCTCCGGCACGGTCGCCGCCGTAAAGCCATGTGCCGGTTGTAGTGCCGTTGTTCATATACCAGGATCCGGTAAGTCTTAATCTCAGATCCTCATCAAACTCTCTGTCAAAACCGAGTTTGCCGTAAAAAGAGGGTTTGTTGTCACTGTTTTCATTAACTACCACATTCTGGTTCATTTTTCCGTTCGTAATCCCTATTACTGCAAGCAAACCGTTTCTCTGGACGGTGATCTCCCCGAATGCCTCAGTGGCAAATGAGTCCATAATATAATTCCCGATGAAGGGATTGAAAATTGCCCTTGCATTGTCGGTGCGTCTGAAATGTGCATCTCCGTAGTTAATTTCATCCAATCCGACTTTAACGTTAGTATACTGCATCAGATCTTCCAGAAATCCCGGCTGTACAAAATCCAGGTTAGTAATTTGAAAATATCCCCCTTTTATCCATGCGTCAACATGATGCCTTGATGAAAGGTATGTTCTGAGATGCATCCTCATACCGTTCAGCAGCTGAACATCCAGGTTCAGATTAGCTGATGGCAAATTGAAGTCGGTGCCAAGCTCGAGAAGCGTTCCGGCTTCATTGCTTTGATCGAGTCCCTGGAACTGCATCGCAAAGTCGCCGCCGACACGAACAGTGAATCCATCGAAAACAACCGTATCTTCAACAGGGTTCTCAAAAACATTTATTCCTCTCTGGTCATTCGGACGCCAGTTTTGCAAACTTTTTTCCTGTGCTGAAAGAGTTGCTGATATCAATATTATAAACAGAATCAGAACTTTAAATTTTTTCATAATTAATTAATTTAGGTTATTCGGTTTACTTTATATTTAATTGTTTTTAAAGATTATTTCATAATTCTCTTTACGGTTCATACATTACCAGGTCAAACAGAACTTCCAGTTCGTTTTTAACATTAATAAGTCCCATCATTTTTGTAGGCGGCTCAAGCCCAAAATCGGAGAACAGGAAATTCTGTTTTCCTTTCAGATATATAGTTTTGTTAACATTACTGTTAATTTCAAACCGGATCGTTACCTCTTTTGTAACACCTGCAATAGTGATCCTCAACATACCTGGAATCTCTTCATCTGACTGGTTATTTTGAGGTAAGCGGTCGAGTGTTAAAAAACTGATTACTATTTCAGGATGGGAGTCTGCATTGAGTGTTTGCCTGAAATCCCTTGTCAGAAGTTTCCTGCCGCAATCAAATTCCATAAGGTTAATTACAATACTGTTATCTGAAAAGCGGAAATAAGGCTCTGAAGTTGAATGCAGCCGGAGCCTGTCAGCACTGTAATATCTGTCTACCTCACAACTGAAACTGTTTATGTTTGATTCCCCTTTAATAACAAGACGGGATTTATTTTCCACATCCCATATCCTTTCAGGGACAGAAGGAGTTTCCTGAAATGGTAATACAACACTCAAAAGAAACCCGTATAATAAAACAGCACTCATCCAATTATTTTTTTTGTGCCCTCAGGATAACAATAAGTTGAAACATTGTTGAGCAGGTTTATAAAATATCATCGTTTACCCTCAGGAAAACAACAATATGGTGAACCATGGCGGGAGCAAATTGTAAAAGAACCTCGTTTACCCTCCCGGTCAACAATTTGGTGAACCTGATTGAAAACGCTGGTGTCATCTTTCATAGATAATAGTATAGTTGACTGTAACCTCGTCGCCGGCACGAAGTGCGCCGAACATCATTACGGGAGGGTCAATTTTAAAATCACTCATTTTGAGCTTTTGTGACCCTGAACAAACCAGTCTTGTATCATCATTGTTTGTACAGGTGGCACTTACCGTGACCTGACGGGTAACACCTGCGATATTCAGTTCCCCCGGTGTGGTAATCTCGTAATTATCCCCGTTTTCTACCAGCCTGCTGTTACCTTTACCGGTAAAAACTATTTCCGGGTGGCGGTCAGCATCCATAGCCTCGTAAGCTTTGCTCTTAAGGCCGGATCTATTACTTTCCAGGCTTTTTTTATTCAACCTGAACACTGCTGATTGTAGAGATTCGGGGTTGCCTTCCTCATCGATACTAAAGACCACTTCACCCCCGGGATTTTCAGATCTCATCTCCCAGCTCTGCAGTGTTGAAGTCCCGGTTATTATTACATATGAACCCGGTGCAGGCCTGTACGTTTCATTCGCGGCTTTCAGTCCGTTTATCAACAAAAGGCCGCTTAGAACGAAAATCAATTTAATAACTATAGTTTTCATAACTGAGTATTTTTTTAGTTTTTTATGGATATGAGTAATTGAACACATAAAGAATTATTCTGCCAGCTGCTTGTTAATTTCAACCTGTTTCTCTAACAGGTCATTTATTGTTATAGATTTTAAATACCTCTCAACAACATCATTCAGCTCCTCCCAGAAGTGTTTTGCGGCACACCTCTCTTCCTTTTTACATACCTCCTCATCGGATAAACATTCAACAACTGCCAGTCCGGGATTAAAAGCGGTGTAAATATCATATACTGAAATCCTGCCAGGTTCCCTGGTCAATATATATCCGCTCTTTTTCCCTGAAACAGTAGTAACCAGTCCGGCTGATTTCAGACCCGCAATTATCTGATCCAGGTACTTATATGATATTTCCTGGTTTATGGAAATATCTTTCTGGTAAATATCTTCCCCGGGCTTTTTCAAAGCCAGTTCCATGGCTGTCCTCACCCCGTAACGTACTTTGGTGTTCATTTTCATAAACCTCAATTTTGGATAGTTTTATCCTACCATTTTAGTAGGATTTTTGTTTATAAACGTATTGATTGTTTAAAATATTATCCAAAATAATTTTCTTTATATAAAAACAACCCGAAGGTAAAAAAAACTTTCAGTGCCTGGGTTCTTCGACCGGGGCCGGTGACTCGTCCTCCATTTGAAACACTCTTTCACCTTTGCCGGATAGTAACCCGGTTATTTCTTCATTCAATAACTCCGGTTACGGAACCGCACCTTAACATAGCATCACCGAAATAAGGGTTGTTTATTTCGCTTTCCGCAGCCAGCCAATAAGCACCTTCGTTGTCAAAAGCCATGGGGCAGTTCTTAATATATACCTGACCGCTCTCAGGGGGGGTGTTTTTTATGAGCTCTGTGAAGCCATCACTGAGTGGATAAAAAGCCTCCCTCTGTATGTCAAGATCATCTGTGTTTGAAATAAGTTCTGCATGGCTGACAAGTTCTGCGGATCCTTCAAGAGATTCGAGCGATTGAGCAAGCATTTCCGAAACACTGCGTGCTTCTTCCGCGTCGGAATTGACGAGTGCATCTTTCAGATGAATATAGTGCTGAAACGCTTTTTGCAGATTTTCGTCAGAAAAAGTGATGTTGCCGCCGTACACCGTCAGTTCAGTTTGATCATGATCTTCATGTTGATCAGCTTGTTCTTGCTGTCCGCCTGAGCAGGAAGCAAATAGAATCACGATAACCGCAAATGTGGAGATTGCGATAATTGGTCTGAAATTTATTTTTTTCATAATTTTTTATCTTTTAGTTAATATTAAAATAATCTGTTTCTGTCTTAAAAGAAAATTAATGTATGTGCTCTTGTGGAGGTGCCGGAGCTTCCTCTTCCATTTCAAACACCCTTGAGCCCCTTCGGTATGTTTGGGTTATTTCCCCGCAACGGAGCATTGCTTCCCCGAAATAGGGGTTCAGCACCTCCTCCTCGTTACTGAGCCAGTATGCACCCTTATTTTCAAATGCCATCGGGCAATACATCCTGTAAACCCTGTCGATAAGCACTCCGAAATATTCCACCGCTTCTGTCATGTTATCAGAAAGCATCTCAAAATGGATGCGCTGCTCTTCCAGATCATCCGCATCCAGTATCATTTTTGAAGCAGATCTGAGACCGTCCAGTATCTCCATCCACCTGTGGTGCGGTTCATCTTCGAGAAGAGACATATCTGTTCTGCCGAGTGCAGAAACCAGATCCCCGGTTGCTGAAGCTGCCGTTGCCGGATCAGAATCAACCAGTGCGTCCTTTACATAAAAATACTCCTCTACAACATCGGTAAGCTGACTCCTGAACTGCTCCGGAACTTCATATGTCTTAACCGGTGGCCTTGACATCATGCTGTAATTGCCGGTTAACTGGGCGGCAGCATCAATTGCAAAAACCCCGTTGGTCACAATCTCCTCCCCCTCATCAAGTCCGCTTTCCACAAGATATTTTTCTCCCATTCGCGGACCTATAACCACCTCCCGCATTTCAAAGGCAGGCTCTTCACTGCCGGGCACTTTCACATACACAACAGACCTTTTGCCGGTCCAGAGCAGGGCTGTGCGGGGAATGAGAAGTGACTGCTCACCGCCCCCTATACGTGAAGTGATCCTGGCATTGACAAACATACCGGGTTTCAGTTTTAATCCGGGATTGGACACCTCCGCCCTTACCCTTGCTGTTCTTAACCCGTCATCGATAAAAGGATCTATGAATCCGACCCTTCCGTTAAACTCCTCGCCGGGGATTGCCGGTAAACTGAACTCTACCCTGTCACCTGTTCCTATCCATGCCAGGTCGTTTTCGTATGCGTCAACCATTACCCACACTGTGCGAAGATCTGCTATCTCAAACAAAACAGTGCCGGTTCCGACATAATCGCCGTTTGCAACCATTCTTCCAGTTACTGTACCGTCATTGGATGCAAGCACATCAAAATGCGACTTTACACTGCCGCTCTTTTCTATTTCATCTACCTGCCCTTCGCTCAATCTCCATTGTCTTAGCTTTTCCCTTGCAGAAGCATACAGTCCGGGATAAGACTCTTTCATGCCCGCAGCCTCAAGCAGCTCTTTCTGTGCAGTTACCAGTTCGGGCGAATAGAGACGTGCAAGGGGTTCCCCCTTTTTTACCTGCTGTCCGGTAAAATTAACGTAAAGCTCTTCCACCCTTCCGGGGAAGCTTGAAGTTACGTTTGAAACTGACTGCTCATTATACCTTACCTTGCCGGTAAGACCCAGTACTTTCTCAGCTTCAGACTTCTCAACCCGCGAAGTTTGCACAGAGGCCATTGCAATTGCTTCCGGACTCATGCGCAGAACCATCGGATCATGATCCTCTCTGCCCCTGTCAGTTGATACAGGTATTAACTCCATTCCGCAAATGGGGCAATCGCCCGGCTCATCCTGCCTTATCTGGGGGTGCATCGAGCAAGTCCACTCTTCAACTGCGTGGGTTTCGTGCTCATGGTCGTGAAGATGCTCTTCATGTCCTGGCTCATCTCCGGAGCGGGAGCCGATAAGAAGTCCCGCAATGATACCAAGGAGCAAAATCAATGCCCCTGAAAACCATTTGTTATTCATTAATTTTTTCATAATCATATATCTTTTGGTCATTAAATTTTTTGGTCAATTCTTTATTCCTGCCGCAAAGTGTTTCCCTGGCCGGCCGATTCAAATTTTTCCATGCCGGTTGCGGTAAGCATTTCCAGTTTGGCAATTACCCGTTCATGATCAGCCGCCGACCTTAAAAGGCCCAGCCTGAAATCCAGCAACTGCCGGCTAACTCTCAGCACTTCGCCGAAATCTTCCTTTCCGGTGGAATAGGATGTTATCATTATATTAAGTGTTTTCTCCGCAAGCTCCGACTGGTCACTGTAGAGCTTAAGCCTTCTTTCTGCATCCGACAACTCCCTTCTTGCAGCAGCAACCTCAACCGAAAGTTCATTGATCATATTTTCCTTTCTGTAGGCAGCCGACTCTCTCATCAATGCCGCTTCCCTTTCCATTGCCCTGTACTTTTGGCGAAAGACCGGTATTGTAACTGTCACCATAGGCATAAGCATGTTCCCTCCGTTCATGGAAGCGTTATTGGCGGAAGAAGATGAGAAAACCATGTAATTCAGACCTATCCCGAAAGAAGGGCGTCCCTCCAGAACAGCTGTTCTGCGACGCAATTCATAGACCGATACCTTCTCATCCTGCATTCTCACAGCCGGGTTATTATTCAAAATACTTTCATTTATTCCGGCTTTAAAAGGCTTATCGGAAACAACAACCGTATCGGGCAGGGCAACCTCCTCTTCGAGTGGCCTGTTCAGGTGTCCGTTAAACCTTGCCCTGTAAGGCTGGCGCAGTTCCTTCAGGTTTTCCAGCATATTTTCCGTTTCGTTTATCTCCATCTTAACCCTTAAAACATCAGGCATCCCTGTTTGCATCCCACCGGTGTTTGCGGGCATCCTCATGGAACTGCCGCTGACTGGCTGCAGACCTGAAGAAGAGGCACCGAACCTTGTCAAAGTGATCTCTTCCAGCTTTCTGAGCAGCCCGATATTTTCTTCAACAATTTCTATCTCTTTTTCCAGCTCATAAAGATCATACCATGCTGTTTTAACTTCCCGGAAAAGGCGGTTCTTTGCATCCCTGAAAGCCTCGTACCTGGCAAGTGCCATTTGTGAGGCCTCATCGCTGCGTGCACCTGTTGTTCCGAACCACGGGAACATCTGCATTAGCGAAATCTCAGCCCTCTGATCACCCATCGGCAGTTCCATAGGCTTTATAAAAAACCCGAAAGCAAGCTGAGGGTCGGGCAGTGCGCCTGCCTGGGGAATTTTTTCCAGGGCCGACATGTATTCGTTGAAATATGCCTTCACTTCCGGATTATTTTCCGCTGCCTCAACAAGGTAATCATCCAGGCTTTGACCATGTATATCGATCAATCCGGTAAACGGAAGGAGGGTGAAAGCAAGTATAAAAACCCGCGTGCGCAACTGCCGGATCATAAAAGAAGCGACACTTTTAATCAAACGGGATAAACCGATCATATCCGGCAAATCTTGTATTATATTGTTTTCTTGTGTGTTCATAGTTATATCATTTGAGTTGTTAAGCCAGTTCGCTGTTATGACGTTTCAGCCTGTATTCTGCCCACATTGAATAGAGTACCGGCACTATCAGCAGGGTGATCAGCGCAACGGTCATACCCCCGAAGGAGGGTATGGCCATAGGTATCATAATATCGGCTCCCCTGCCGGTTGAGGTAAGAACAGGCATCAATGCCAGCAGTGTAGTGGCCGTTGTCATAAGGCAGGGCCTTACCCTTCTGAGCCCAGCCTCCATTACTGCCTTTCTTATCTCCCCGATACTTTTCGGTTTTCTTTTTTCAAAACTCTGTTTCAGGTATGTCCCCATAACCACACCGTCATCAGTTGCAATTCCGAAAAGTGCAATAAAACCCACCCAAACGGCTACACTAAGGTTAACGGTACCCATCTGGAACAGCTCCCTCATATCTGTACCCAAAACTGAAAAATTCATAAACCACTCCTGGCCGTAAAACCACAACATCAAAAACCCGCCGGCAAAAGCCATAGCTATCGCCGAAAAGATCATAAAGGCGGTTGCAGGCGAACGGAACTGGAAATAGAGTATCAGGAATATAATTATCAAACTTAGCGGTATAACCAGCATAAGACGTTTTTCAGCCCTTACCTGCTGCTCATAGTTTCCGGCAAAATGGTAGTTCACGCCTGAGGGCACTACCAGCTCACCGTTGTCAATCCTTTCCTGAAGGTATTCCCGTGCATCTTCCACAACGGTCACTTCCGCAAAACCGGACTCCCTGTCAAACAGCACGAAACCCACAAGAAATCCGTCTTCCCCCCTTATCATTGAGGGACCCTGGCGGTAAACAATATCTGATATCTGTCCGAGCGGTACCTGTGCACCTGTTGGTGCTGGAATCAGTACCTGGTCGATCATATCCGGATCATCACGCAACTCTCTTGCATACCTGGCCCTTACGGGGAAACGCTCCCTGCCCTCAACGGTTGTGGTAAGCTGCATACCGCCGAGTGCCGTTTGAATATAGTGCTGAACATCGCTAATATTCAGCCCGTATCGGGCCATTTGAACCCTGTCAAGCTCTATTTCAAGATATGGTTTTCCAACAATGCGGTCTGCAAAAACCGCACCCGACTTGACTGACGGGACTTCCTTCAAATGCCCTTCAAGCTCCATCCCGAAAGATTCTATCGTTTCAAGATCGGGGCCGAACACTTTAATACCCATCGGCGCCCTCATACCGGTCTGCAGCATCACCAGCCTTGTTTCAATCGGCTGCAGCTTTGGTGCCGAAGTAACTCCCGGTATATTTGTCACTCTTACAATTTCATTCCATATATCATCGGGAGATCTGATATGATCACGCCACTGCCTGTAATACCTGCCTCTTCTGTCAGGTATCAGCTCACCGTCCTCGTCCCTTTCAAAGTTACCTTCCCTGTCAACCCTGAACCTGATCCTTTGTCCGTCCATATCTGTGATATATTCGCTTTTGTAGTGGATCACATTCTCAAACATTGTCATTGGCGCCGGATCCAGTGCCGATTCGGCTCTCCCGGCCTTGCCCACCACCATTTCAACTTCAGGGATAGATTCAACAAACATGTCCAGCTTACGGAGAATTTCCCTGTTTTCCTCAATTCCTGTATGCGGCATTGAGGTAGGCATCAGCAAGAAGGAGCCCTCATCAAGCGACGGCATAAACTCCTTCCCCATTCCGGGAAAAGCGGATGACAAGCTGTTCCATGCAGATGTGGCGGAAATATCTATTCCAATATTTTCAGTGCCCCTTGAAACAAAACCAAACACCCTTTCAAACCCCATCCAGATATTCAATCCAAGCAGGAGAATAAACGCCGGGAGGATAAGGAACTTCCACTTGTTTTCAAGGCACCAGGAAAGAATATAACGGTAATAGCGGATAAACAGGGAGAAAACCCCCAAAACAAGCAATATGATAAACCCTATAAACAACAGGTTTACTAAAAGACTTTGGTTGACCCCCAGGGGCATCCAGTAGCCCGCAAGAAGCCATGCAACAGCAGTTACTGAAATGACCGCAGTTATGATATTGCGGTATTTTCCAATTCTTTCAGGGAAATGGTATTGCAAACTGTTGTGAAGTCCGAATGCAAACAAAACCAGCCCTCCCCAGGGAAACCAAAAAACGATTACCAGTCCGGTAACAGCCAGCAGATAACTGAAAAACCTGCCGACATTGCGCCTCATTTCCCGGGCTGAAAAGAACCAGTGCGCAAAGGCAGGCATAATTGCAATGGTGAAAATAAAGGCGGATATAATTGCAAAAGTCTTTGTAAATGCAAGCGGTCCGAATAACTTACCCTCGGCAGCCTGCAGTGTGAATACAGGGAGAAAGCTTACAATGGTGGTGCTGACTGCCGTAAGAATGGCCGAACCCACTTCGGTAGCGGCATTGTATATGGTAGTGAGTTTTGATTCACCTCCGGGAGCCTCTTTTAAATGCCTCAGAATATTCTCATTCAGGATTATTCCAAGATCGACCATAGTGCCGATAGCGATTGCTATTCCCGAAAGGGCAACAATATTGGCATCCACCCCGGTGTACTTCATAAAAATGAAAGACATCAGAACTGCAAGAGGCAGCAGCGCCGATATCAGGAATGATGCCCTCAGGTTGAACACCATCACTATTATAACAATTATGGTAACAAGTATCTGAAGGGAGATGGCATCGTAAAGCGTTCCAAGTGTTTCATATATCAGACCCGTGCGGTCATAGAACGGTACAATTGTCACCTTCGAAACAGTACCGTCATCGAGGGTTTTTTCGGGCAATCCGACAGATATCTCCTCAATTTTCTCTTTCACTTTATCTATCACCTCAAGCGGATTGTCGCCGTATCGGGCAGTAACAACACCCCCCACAGCCTCAGCACCCGATTTATCCAGTATCCCTGTCATTGTCCTCACCTGCGGGCCGATATTTACTTTTGCTATATCCCTTATGCGAACAGGTACATTTTCATTGACCTTAACAACCGCCTCTTCGATATCATTCATATTTTCAATATACCCCAGTCCCCTCACATAATACTCCACCTTGTTGATCTCTAAGGTATTGGCGCTGACGTCTATATTGCTGCTTTTCACCGCCGTAATAACTTCCCCGAGTGAAACATTGTGAGCTTTCATGGCAACCGGATCAAGGTCAACCTGGTACTCCTTAACATGACCGCCTACCGACGCCACTTCTGAAACACCTTTCACCCCGGCAAGGGCGTACCTGACATAATAATCCTGTATTGTACGCAATTCATGCAGGTCCCACCCGCCGGCAGGGTTTCCTTCACTGTCCCTCCCTTCGAGAGTGTACCAGAAAACCTGTCCAAGCGCTGTGGCATCGGGTCCAAGCTGAGGCTGCACATCATCGGGAAGCAAGCCGGAAGGAAGGGAGTTCAGCTTCTCCAGCACCCTGGAGCGGCTCCAGTAAAACTCCACATCTTCATCAAAAATGATGTATATACTGGAAAACCCGAACATTGAAGTGCTGCGTATACTGTTCACCCCCGGCATACCCAGAAGTGCTGTGGTAAGCGGATAGGTGATCTGGTCTTCCACATCCTGCGGCGACCTCCCCATCCATTCGGTAAAGACTATCTGTTGGTTCTCCCCAATATCCGGTATTGCATCTACCGGGACGGGATCGCGCGGGAAGATGCCGATATCCCAGTTGAATGGGGCAGTTGCGATACCCCAAACTATAATCAGGGCAAGCAACAAAACGGTAACCAGCTTCTGTTCCAGAAAAAACTTGATAATTCTGTTCAGCATTATTTTCCTTTTTAATTCGGTTAATTTTTCCGGACAAACAGTCCGTTAACAAAATTGCATTATAAAAATGATTATGAAAGTGCTGTGAGATTATGACAATTGCGGCTTTTCCAGAGGTTTGAGCCATTAATAAAGAAGGTCAGATCAAACCATTGTAAAGCGCGCAGCAGAAGTAAGATGGCTGTATGTTATAACAGGAATGACTGTACCAGAACTAAAATGTCCCGGCAGTCAGAATGATACGAATAATGTTTTAAATGACTCCGTTGCTTTTCAAAAGTTTCAGACAGCAGGTAATTATGATCATGGATCATTATAAGCATAGGCTGATGAACTTTAATATCTCTATCCCGGTTGAACTGATTAACAATATCAAGTGCATTTTCCGAATAAACACGATTAGAACAACAAACTACAGTATTAATATATGTTTGATTTTCTGAAGAATGACCCTCCTTTTGAGTTTCCCCGGATTTACAGCAGTGTGATTCCGTTTTGTTTGCAAACAGGGAAATGTCTGAAATTTCCCCGGAACAGAAATGGGCACTGAAAACAATATTTGTACCCGACACCAGTATGAAAAGTGCCAGGAGAAGGGCAAATATATTCTTCAGGCTATACATTTAATGACAAAATAA
>SL_3KL_010_SEDDRAFT_10004257_pt1 | contig 12936 bp, 12 predicted proteins | sample SodLakKL_010_SED_2_FD_10381 | JGI IMG/M metagenome (IMG submission 10381)
TACATGGGTGTGGCCGCCGTGGCGCTGAGCGCGCTGGGCCCCGACGGATTCGCCCAGGCCACCGACGAGACGGCGGCGCCCCTGCAGGTGGCGGCAGAGGCAATGGGTACCCCACTTCTCCCCATGGCCATGGGCATCGCTGCCGTCACCGCCATGGTCGGCGTCCTGCTGAATCTCATCCTCGGGCTCTCCCGGGTGGCGCTGGCCATGGGCCGGAGGGCTGATCTGCCCGGTTCCGTTGGCCGGATTCACCCCGGAAGCGGGAGTCCCCGGGTGGCGGTGGGGTTGGTAGGGATCGCCGTCCTGACCATGGTGCTTCTGGGTGATGTACGTGCCACCTGGTCCTTCTCGGCCTTTACGGTTCTGGTGTACTACGGAATCACGAACCTGGCGGCGCTCCGCCTCTCGCCCCACCAGCGGCTCTATCCCAGAGGGGTCGCGGTGGTGGGCCTGGTGGGTTGCGCCTTCCTGGCCTTCCAGGTGGAGCAGCGCTACTGGGCACTGGGGCTGGGTCTTCTGGTCGCCGGGCACCTGGGCCGCGTGGTCTTCCGTCGCGCCTCCGGGGCCTGAGCCGTCGCACCGCCGACGCACCCGGAGCCGACGGCCCGGCAGCCTGACCCTCCTGCCCACATCACGGACCAAGCATGAACGACGAACCGAGCCGCCGCCCGACCTTCGGTGAGAAGCGCGACGAGGGCCCGACCTCGTCGGGACACCCCGATGCCGAACGGCCCGATGAAATCCCGGATTTGGACCAACTCCCGCGGCCGCCACTCCGCGAGCTCATGGAGCGGACGCCGAGCCGTCTGGCGCTGGAGGCGGTGGTGGGCGCTGGGGGCGGGGCCGCCCTGTCGCTGGCCCTTCCGGACTGGGGTCTGGGCACGGCGGGCTTTGCTGTGGCCGGAGCACTGGCGGCGCCCCTCGCCCTCCTCCTGACGCCGGTTCACGGTTCCCTTCCCTACCGGGCGGTTCGGTACGGCATGGGCCTGGCGCTCCCCGTCACCCTGGTCATCTCATTCGTGGCCGGATCCGACGGACTCCTCCTGGAAGACCTCCTGGTGCTGGCGATCTTCCTCTTCTGCATCGGAGCGGTTGGCCACGGGGCAGTGGCCTCCGCCCTNGACCGATTCGAGGAATAGCCGGCCCCGATGGACCAGGAACCCCCGGCCCACATGGACAGATGGCCCGGGGGTCGGTTAGTATGAGTCTGATTGGGGAAGAAGGTGTCGCTTCGACTGCCCCTTCCCCCGTACTACACTTCTTGAAGGAATGGTGGGACATGATTCGGAAGAGTCTTCTTGGCTTGACGGCCCTCCTGGTGGCGCTGGCTTTCGCCGCCTGTGACACTGTGACCGACCTGGGAGATGTCTCCCTGGCCGGAAGCTGGGACAGCATGGGGGCGCTGCAGGCCGAGACGGGTGGACTGAGCGTCTTCTTCGAGCATCCCAACGCAGACGGCACCTTCGGCGGTAGCTGGCGCGAGCGGGGAACCACCGGTCAGATTACCGGCACGGTGACGGCCGGTGCCAATGATGGAGGCCAGGTCACATTCACCTTCCAGAACTATCGGGGTCAGAACCGCCAGTTCACCGGCCGGCTCACCAACCGGTTCGAGATGCATGGCGACGTGACCGGCTTTGACCTGGACCGCCCGGCGATCTTCCGCTTCTACAGCAGCCGAACCACGGCCAACTGACGGCACTCCAGCCAACTGACCGCTTCCATGACATCTTCCCGCCCCCTCCACCGCCGGAGTTGGGGCGCCGTCCTGCTGGCGGCGCTCCTCCTTCCGGCGGCGATGCCGTCGCACGCCCAGACGCCGCCCCTCCAGGGGCTGGACGACTTCATCGAAGCGGGAATGGCGGAGTGGGGCATTCCGGGGCTGGCGGTGGCGGTGGTGCACCGGGATGAAGTGGTGCATAGCCGTGGGTACGGGGTCCTCCGGACAGGCGAGGAGCGGAGGGTCGACCAGCATACCCTCTTCGGCATCGCCTCCGTCTCCAAGGCCTTTACCGCCGCCGCCCTGGGCATCCTGGTGGATGAGGGCCGGTTGGAATGGGACGACCCGGTCATCCAGCACCTTCCCGACTTCCGCCTCTACAACCCCTTCGTGACCGAAACGGTGACGGTGCGGGACATCCTGACCCACCGAGTGGGCGTGGGCCGGATGACCGGGAACCGGATCCAGTGGCTGCCGGCCCGGGAGCGCACAGAGCTCATGGACCGAATCCGGCACCTGGGCCCCGAACAGACGTTCCGGAATGGCTACGTCTACTCCAACGTCATGTACATGGTGGCCGGGGAGGTGGTGCGGAGCGTCACCGGCCAGAGTTGGGATGAGTTCATGGAGGAGCGCATCTTCCGCCCCCTGGGGATGGACCGGAGCAACACCTCCATCACCCGGATTGCCGAAGGCGAGAACGCGGCCTGGCCACACCAGGAGATCCATGGCGAGGTGGTGCCCATCCCCCGGCGTAACTTCGACAATGTGGGACCCTCGGCCTCCATCAACTCCTCGGTGGATCAGCTCACCGCCTGGATGCGAATGCACCTGGGAAGTCCCGGTGAGGTGGATGGGATCCGCCTTCTTTCGCCCGGGGTGGTGCGGGAGATGCATCGGGCCCAGAACGCCCTGGGCGACGCCGGCCTCACCGGAGGACTCGCCAGTTACGGCCTGGGGTGGCGCATCAGCCACTACGAGGGCCGCCGCATGTCGCAGCATGGCGGCGCCACGGACGGGATGAACACCACCCTGGTGCTCCTCCCCGAAGAGGAGCTGGGCCTGGTGGTGGTGACCAACACCTTCAATTCGTTCACCGGCGCGCTGGCCAACCGGATCATGGACCGCTTCCTGGGTATCGAGGACCGCCCATGGGACCGGAACTTCCGGGACTCCTACCTGGCATCCTACGAACGCGCCATGGCAGCCCGGGACTCGGTTCACGCCGCACGGGAGGAAGGCACCACCCCTTCCGGCCCCCTCACCGACTTCACCGGTGCCTTCTATGACTCCCTCTATGCCGACGCCGAAGTAACGCTGGAGGGCGACGACCTGGTCATCACCTTCTGGGGCGATGACGATCAGGTGCTGACGCTTGAGCACTGGCACCACGACACCTTCCGGGGCCACTGGCGGAATCCCGCCCAGCGCGAAGAGTTCGTCTGGTTCACCCGGGATGACAGCGGTGACGTCAACCAGCTCCACATCCGGTGGACCCTCCGGCCCCTCCTCCTCCAGGCCGGCACCTATCCTGCCAACTACACCCGGACGGTCACCCTCCACCGGACCGACCACCCCTGACCCTCACGGTCCGACGTCTGGGTGCCGGCAGCGCACCTCCCGTCCTCCTTCTCCACGGCTTCACGGGCTCCGCCAGGAGCTGGCCTGCGCCTGTCCTGGATGGGCTCACCCGGCGGGGGACCGTGCTGGCGGTGAATCTCCCGGGGCACGGGGTCTCGCCGACCCCGGCGGGTCCAACCGGCTCCGGGTTCCCAGGGGTCCAGGAGGCCCTGGTGGCCCTCCTGGACCGGGAGGGAATAGCCTCCGCAGACTGGATCGGATACTCCATGGGTGGACGAATCGCCCTGGCCGGCGCCGTGACCCACCCCGAGCGGGTTCGGCGCCTGGTGCTGGAGAGCGCGTCGCCGGGGCTCGATACGCCCCGGGCCCGGGAGCTCCGCCGCGCACGTGACGAAACGTTGGCTCGCCGCCTGGAGGAGCGGGGAATCGCGTCGTTCGTGGACTTCTGGATGGACCTCGCCCTCTTCGCCTCCCAGAAGCGGCTTCCGGAGCCGGTGCTGAACGGAGCCCGGGAATCCCGCCTCCGACAGGACCCCCATGCCCTGGCCCAGGCGCTCCGTACCCTGGGAACCGGAACCCAGCCGTCGTACTGGCCCCACCTGGTGGAGCTGGCGGCGCCCGTTCTTCTCCTCACGGGAGGGCTGGACCGGAAGTTCGAGGAGCTGGCCGACCGCATGGCCGAGGCACTGCCCCGGGCCCGCCGTCACACCGTACCCGAGGTGGGCCACACCGTCCATCTGGAGGCCCCAGCCGCGTGGGTGTCCGCCGTCACCACCTTCCTGGACGACCCGGCGCCCTGACGTTCAGGGCGAATCCAGCCCCCAGGACAGCGAATCCAGCCGCGACGGCGGTGCCTCGTCGAAGAGCTCGAAGTAGAGGGTGGAGCCGGCCCGTCCCAGCGGATCGGCCTTCTCGATGACCTCCAGGTACGTCTCGTAGCAGTGGAGCGCCCGGTACGCCCGCTCCATGTCCTGGGGCGACGCCTCCACCGCCACGGCGATGTCCTCTTCCGCCGAGATCTTGAGCGTGAAGATCCCGTCGTCGGACTCGGACTCGGCCAGGGTGAAGAAGGCCAGTCGCTTCGGGGCCACCTCGGGAAAGAGGTCCCGGAGTTCGCAATACACCCGCTTCACCACGGCATGGGTGACCAGGTGATCGGGAAACCCGCTGATTCCGTGAACCGCGTACGTCACCACCACGTCGGGCCGAACCCGCCGAATCTCCGCCTCCACCGCCTCTTCCAGACGCCGAGGATCCTCCCTCGCCAGCTTCCCGTCGGGGAACTGGAGCACCGTCATGCCGTTCAGATCCAGCTCCCGCTCCACCGCCAGCATCTCGGCCAGGCGGACCCGCCCCATCTCACGCTTCGATAACCCGAGCCGGTGTCGCTGCTTGGTGGCCTCGCCTCGGGTGAGGGTCAGGAGGAAGACCTCCTCGCCGTCCCGACGCTGCCGGGCGATGGCGGGAGCCGGCCCGAAGCACTCGTCGTCGGGGTGGGGAAAGATGTAGAGGATGCGCACGGCAACGGCTCCTGGAAGGGGTCCCGGTGGTAGTACCGTAGAATGGCCGGCCGGGACGGGAAACTCCACCCCGGCTCTGCTTTGACGATATCAACGGCTTCCACCATCATGAGTGGATCCCCCGAAGCGCCCCATCCAGTCAGACCCGGCGCCGGCACGGCCGGGACGGCCCCGGCTGCCAGGGTGGTTCCGAACGCAAAGCCCGTCACCTCGAACAGAGAGCTCCAGCCCATGCTTCGACGCCCCTCCCTCGCCTCCGTCACCGCCCTGGCGGCCCTCACCCTCCTGGCCTGCGAGCCCGGTGCGACCGACGCCGCTCCCGACCGAACTCCCGGGGTCGGCGCCGCCGAGTACGGCATCGTGATCCACGGCGGCGCCGGCACCATCGTCCGGGAGAACCTCACCGAGGAGCGCGAGGCCGCCTACCACCAGGCGCTGCGGGCGGCGCTGGAGGCCGGGAATGAGGTACTGGAGGCCGGCGGCTCGGCCATGGATGCGGTGGTGGCCGCCGTGGTCATCCTGGAAGATGAGCCTCTCTTCAACGCCGGGCGCGGCGCCGTCTTCACCAGCGAGGGAACCAACGAGCTGGACGCCGCCGTCATGGACGGGCGGGACCTGGACGCCGGGGCCGTGGCCGGCATCACCACGCTCCGGAACCCCATCCTCCTGGCCCGGCTGGTCATGGAAGAGTCGCCCCACGTCCTCTTCACCGGCGAGGGCGCCGAAACCTTCGCCGAACAGTTCGACCTCGAGCGGGTGGGTCCCGACTGGTTCTACACCCAGGAGCGCTGGGAGGCGCTGGAACGGGCCCGGGAACGGGAAGAGGTGACCCTGAGCTGGCACCTGGAAGAGGATCGCATGATCGGCACCGTGGGCGCCGTGGCCCGGGACCGGGAGGGCAACCTCGCCGCCGCCACCTCCACCGGCGGGATGACCAACAAGCGCTTCGGCCGGGTGGGTGACGTGCCCATCATCGGCGCCGGCACCTACGCGTCCAATGCGTCGTGCGCCATCTCGGCCACCGGGCATGGCGAATACTTCATCCGGAACGTGGTGGCCCGGGAGATCTGCGCCCGCATGGAGCACCGGGGCGAGACCCTGCAGGAGGCCGCCGACGCCGTGGTCATGGTGCAGCTCCTGGATCATGGCGGCACCGGCGGGGTGGTGGGAATCGACCGGGACGGCCACATCACCCTGACCATGAATACGCCGGGGATGTACCGCGGCCATTTCCTGGCCGGGGGCGAGCCCTTCACCGCCATCTATGCCGACGAGGGCGACGGACGCTGACCGCGGCCTTGACCCCCGATCCTCACCGCTCCGGACGCCATGTTCATCCTACTGGTGGCTGCCCTGACCCTCTTCACTCCCCTTCCGGGAGGCGATGACGTGCGCCCCTTTTCGTTTCGAGCCGCGCCGGTGGANGACCCCCGGCTCCAGCAGGCCGACTCCATCTTCGAAGCTGGCGAGCCCGGGGAGGCTCTCCAGTTGGCGCTCCGGGTGCTGGAGGAGGACGGCGAGGACTACGACGCCCTCTGGCGGGCCGCCTCCTTCGCCCTGGCCGTGGGGGTGGTAGAGGAGGCGGATGGGGGCCGCACCGACTTCTACGACCGATCGGTGGGCTACGCCCAACGCGCCCAGGGCCTCCGCCCACGGGGGATCGAGGGCCTCTACTGGGAGGTGGCCGCCGTGGGACGGCTGGCCATGGGAGCGAGCCCCCGCGAGGCCTCGGCGTACGCGGACCGGATCCGGACCGGGGCGCTGGCCATCCTGGAGCAGGAGCCGGAGCACGCCGGCGCCCACCACGCCCTGGGGAAGCTCTACGCCGAGATCATGAGCGTGTCGGGCCTCTCCCGCTTCTTCGGCCGGACCTTCATCCAGAGTGCCGCGCTGGACGAGGCGAGCTGGACGCTGGCCGAGGAGCATCTCGAGCGGGCCGCTACCCTGGCCCCGGAGATGATCCTCTTCCAACTGGACCTGGCCCGCCTGTACCGCGACCGGCGCCGCCCCGATGAAGCCCGGCAGGTCCTGGAGGCGGCGGCCCAGGCGCCCATCCGGCAGCCCGGCGACCGGATCTTCCAGGAGGAGGCTCGGGCACTTCTCCGCGAGATCTCCTGAACCTGCCCATGGACGGCGAGCGGCGGGAAGGGAGTGACGGCTTCGACCGGGCCGCCCTGGACCGGGTGATCCGGCGGGCGTCGGAGCTGCAGTTCTCCGCCGACGGCGAGGCGGACCGTCCCCGTCTCTCCGAGAGCGAGGTGCTCCGCATCGGCGGCGAGGTGGGTCTGGACCCCGAACACCTCCGCCGGGCCATGGGGGAGGTCCGCGCCGAATCCCTCCTCCCGGCGTCCGAAGGCGAGGGGACGGGGCTCCTGGACCGCATGGTGGGCCCCTCCGTCGTCCGGGCCTCCCGAGTGGTGGACCGGGAGCCCGAACCGCTCCTGCGCACCATGGAGGAATATCTGGATGTGGGCGAGAGCCTCCGCCGGATCCGGAAGCAGGGGAATCGCTCGCGCTGGGCGCCGGCCGAGGGAATGCTGGCATCGCTGCAGCGGGGGCTCAACTGGGGCGGGCGCACGTACGAACTGGCCCGGTGCTCGTCGGTGGAGATGAGCATCGAGCCGCTGGGAGAGGGGCGCTCGGTGGTGGCCCTGGTGGCGGACCACTCCAAGCGGCGCGCCGAGGCCACCTTCGGGTGGATGGCGGGGCTGGGGCTGGGCGGGGGACTGGGCCTCGGCCTGGGCGTAGGGCTGGCCACCGGCATCGGCCCCCTCCTGGTGGCGCCGGGCCTGATCCTGGGAGTGGGAGCCGGAGCCGCGGCCGCCCGGAAGGACTACGGGAGCCAGGCCGGCCGGATCCATCTGGCTCTGGAGGGCATCCTGGACCGCCTCGAGGCCGGCGAGCCGCTTCTGGGCGGAACCACCTCCTGGCGTGACCGGCTGATCCAGGGGTAGGGCTACCGCACCAGCTTCCGGTACCGGATCCGCTTGGGCTGCATGGCGTCGGGGCCCAGACGCCGCTTCCGGTCCTCCTCGTATTCCTGGTAGTTCCCCTCGAACCACACCACCTGGCTGTCGCCTTCGAAGGCCAGCATGTGGGTGGCAACCCGATCCAGGAACCAGCGATCGTGGGAGATGACCACCGCGCATCCGGGGAAGCTCAGGAGCGCCTCTTCCAGCGCCCGGAGCGTATCCACGTCCAGGTCGTTGGTGGGCTCGTCCAGGAGGATCACATTCCCTCCATCCTTCAGGAGCTTGGCCAGGTGCAGGCGGTTCCGCTCCCCGCCGGAGAGGACACCCACCTGCTTCTGCTGCTCCCCTCCCCGGAAGTTGAAGGTGGAGAGGTAGGCCCGGGAGTTCACCTCGCGCCACCCGAAGTCCAGCACGTCGTGGCCGCCGGACACCTCCTCCCACACCGTGTTCTCGGGGTTCAGCGCCTCACGGCTCTGATCCACGTAGGAGAGGCGCACCGTGGAGCCGATGGTGATGTCGCCGGCGTCGGGCTCTTCCTGGCCTACGATCATGCGGAAGAGCGTGCTCTTTCCCGCCCCGTTGGGCCCGATGATCCCCACGATGCCGCCCCGGGGGAGGCGGAAGGAGAGGTCTTCCATGAGGAGCTTGTCGTCGTACCCCTTGGTGACCCCGTCGAAGATCACCACGTCCTCCCCGAGACGCTCGGGCCGGGGGATGATGATTTCGGCCGTGCGGATCTCGTCCTTTCCCTGCTGGCTCATGAGTTCTTCGTACGAGCGGAGGCGCGCCTTCCCCTTGGACTGGCGGGCCTTGGGCGACATGCGCACCCACTCCAGCTCGCGCTCCAGCGTCCGACGCCGCGCCGACTCGGCCTTCTCCTCCCGGGCCAGCCGTTCCTGCTTCTGCTCGAGCCACGACGTGTAGTTGCCCTCGTAGGGGAAGCCCTCGCCCCGGTCCAGCTCCAGGATCCACCCCGCCACATTGTCCAGGAAGTAGCGGTCGTGGGTGATGGCCACGATGGTCCCCGGGAAGCGCTCCAGGTGATGCTCGAGCCACGCCACCGACTCGGCGTCCAGATGGTTCGTGGGCTCATCCAGGAGGAGGAGATCCGGCTCTTCCAGGAGCACGCGGCAGAGAGCCACCCGGCGCCGCTCCCCACCGGAGAGGGTGGTGACGTCGGCGTCGGGGGGCGGAAGCCGAAGCGCATCCATGGCGATCTCCAGCTTCCGGTCCAGCTCCCACGCCCCGGCCGCGTCGATCTTCTCCTGCAGCTTGGCCTGCTCCTCGATGAGGGCGTTCATCTCCTCGTCGGTGGAGATGTCGGCGAAGGCGGCGTTCACCTCCTCGTAGCGACGGAGGAGGTCCCGGGTCTCCTTCACCCCCAACTCCACATTGCCCTTCACGTCCAGGGTGGGATCCAGTTCAGGCTCCTGCGGGAGGTAGCCCACCTTCGTGCCCTTGGCGGCCCAGGCCTCGCCCTGGAAGTCCTTGTCGACCCCGGCCATGATGCGCAGGAGCGTGCTCTTGCCCGAGCCGTTTGGGCCCACCACGCCGATCTTCGCCCCCGGGTAGAAGGAGAGCCAGATCCCCTTCAGGATCTCCTTCCTGGGGGGAACGACCTTGCGGAGGTCCTTCATGACGTAGATGTACTGTGGTCCGGCCATGGGTCTGTCGCTGGGTGGAAGAAAGAAGAGCGGGTGGTCCGGGAATCTATCGTCGGGTGGGGCCGCCGTCATGGGGCGGACCCTGGCGCCGCCTCGGGGGTCCAGTACCGCGGAGCCCTTCCCCGCATCCTGGAGTCCGGATCATGGCCCCACCCTCTTCCGCCGCCCCCTCCCCCGAGCCTTCCCCCGAGGGCTCCTCCCCCGAGGGCGCCTCCGAATCCCGTCCTGACCGGGAGTCGGTCTGGGACTACCCCCGCCCGCCGCGCATCGAAGCCAACACCCTGCCCCTCCGGGTCGAGCACGACGGCCGGATCCTGGCCGAGACCCGAGCCGGGTACCGGGTGCTCGAGACGAGTCACCCGCCCACCTACTACCTTCCACCCGACGGCGTGGACTGGGAGCGCCTGGTCCCGAGCCGGACCCGCACCCTGTGCGAGTGGAAGGGGCAGGCCAGGTACTGGTCGCTCAAGACCCCGGAGGGGCTGGTGGCCGACGTGTGCTGGGCGTACCCGAGCCCCCGCGATCCGCGGCTTCGGGACCACGTCTCGTTCTACGCCGGAAAGGTGGACGCCTGCTTCGTGGACGGCGAGCAGGTGCAGGCCCAGGAGGGCTCGTTCTACGGCGGTTGGATCAATTCATGGATTGTGGGGCCTTTCAAGGGAGGTCCCGGCACCCGGGGGTGGTGAAATGAGCGACGAGATGAGCGACGACACACGCGACGAGACGGGTGAGCCCCTCCGGCGGCTCCCCCTCTTTCCGCTCCCGGTGGTTCTCTTTCCTGGAGCGGCCATGCCGCTCCATATCTTCGAGCCCCGCTACCGGCAGATGGTGGCCCGCTGCATCGAGTACGACCGGAAGTTCGGCCTCGTCTACCACGATCCGGACCGCATGGGCCCCTTCGGCATGGAGCCGGACCGGGTGGGGACCATTGCCGAGATCGGCGAGTTCCAGATCCTTCCCGACGGTCGCTCCCTCCTCATCGCCACCGGCGGCCCCCGCTTCCGCATCGTGGACGGCATCGAGTCCGACACCCTCTACTACGAAGCGCTGGTGGAACCCTTCCACGACGATACCGAAGAGGTGGAAGAGCTGCTCCCCCGCCGGCTTCGGTCGCTGACCCTCTTCGACGCCGTGGTGGAGCAGATCCAGGATGATGACGAAGGGGTGGACGGGAGCGCTTCCGCCGGGAATGGAATGGAGAAGGAGGGTGGACCGGAAGAGGAAGGGTTCGCCGGCGAGAGCCGGAACGGCACCCCCGATTCGGTGCCCCGACCTGAGAACGAGCTGGATCCGGCCGAGGAGGTGTCGTTCCAGCTCGCCGCCCGGATCCGCATCGATCCTCTCTGGCAACAGTCTCTTCTGGAGATCCGCCACGAGTCGGAGCGCCTGAACCAGCTGGACGCCCTCCTGAGCCGGGTGCTGGGGGGTGGGATCGAGGGGGAGGACCAGGAGTGAGGAGGGGCGTCGTGCTGGTCGGCTCGCTGGTCGTCGCACTCCCTGCGCTCCTCGTCGGCTGCGGGGAGCGGGGGCCGGACGAGACCGGGATCCGCCTCCTTCCCCTGGCCGCCCCGCTCCCGGCCGTGCCAGGGGCCGGCATGCCCTTCATCGCCGGGACAACGGACGGGTTTGTGGTGAGCTGGACCGAGCCCACCGGAGCGACGGGGATTGATGGTAGGGAGGAGTTCGCCGTCCGTTGGGCCGGTCTGGACCGGGAGGGCCGGTGGTCGGAACCGGGAACCCTGGCTGCCTCCGACGACTTCTTCGTGAATTGGGCCGACTTCCCGTCCATCGCCTATGGGGGCGAGGGTCGCCTGGCCGCCCACTGGCTGGCCCGAAGTGGTGACGGAACCTTCGACTATGATGTGGTGGTGAGCGCCTCTACCGATGGGGGCACCTCGTGGTCCGAGCCCCGCATTCTCCACGCCGACGGGGTGCAGGCCGAGCACGGCTTCGTCTCGTTTTTCCCCCAGCCCGACGGGTTTGGCGCCGTCTGGCTGGACGGCCGGGAAATGCCCGGTGGCGGACCCATGACTCTCCGGGCCGGACTCCTGGAGTGGGACGGCACCCCCCATGACGAGCACCTCCTGGACCCCCGCATCTGCGAATGTTGCCAGACCAGCGCCGCCCTCACCGACGAGGGGGTCGTGGTGGTCTATCGCGGCCGGAGCGCCGATGAGATCCGTGACATCCACGCCGTCCGCAGGGTAGCCGGTCGGTGGGAAGCCCCCGCCCCCGTCCACGCCGACGGCTGGAGCATCGCCGCCTGCCCCGTGAATGGCCCCGCCATCTCCGCCCGGGGAACCGATGTGGTCACTGCCTGGTTCACCGGCGCCGGAGACGTGCCCCGGGTGCGGGTGGCGTTCTCCGGTGATGCCGGAGCGACCTGGGGTGAACCCCTGCAGGTGGACGACGGAGCGCCGCTGGGTCGGGTGGATGTGGAGCTCCTCCCCGATGGCAGCGCCCTGGTGGTCTGGCTCGAGGCGGGCGGGGATGACGCCGCGCTCCTGGCCCGGCAGGTGTGGCCCGAGAGGCGGGTCGGGAGTGTGGCGGCGCTGGCCGGGACCAGCGGAGCCCGGGCCTCCGGATTTCCCCGGATGGGGGTCTCGGGGGATGGGCAGGTGCTGTTGGGGTGGACGGAGCCCGGTGGGGGTGGCAACGGGGAGCCGGCGGTACGGGTGGGCTGGGTGGAGGTAGAGGGGCGGTAGCGAGGGACCCTTCCGGACCGGGTCTGTCAGATTTGCTGTGTAAATGGCCGGTGAGTCATGCGGGCAGTCGTCCGGGGAAGACGATTGCCAAGTGATTGAGGGCCGTTGGCCAGTCCTGCACCGGCCGGGTCCAACGCTCGCTGGCCTTGATGATGGCGAGGTAGAGGACTTTTCGCACGGCCTCGGGGTTCGGGAACGAGCCCCGCTTCTTGGTGACCTTCCGAAGCTGGGCGTTGATCGCCTCGATGGCGTTGGTCGTGTACATCACCCTTCGGATCTCCGGTGGGTAGGCGAAGAAGGGACTGAGGTTCGCCCAGTTCGCCCGCCATTTCCGGCTGATCATGGGGAACCGGGCGTCCCAGCGGGCCTCAAGAGCCGCCAGGGCCTTCTCGGCAGCCTCCTCGGTGGGGGCCTGGTAGATGGCCCTCAGGTCCTTCGCCACGGCCCTGCGCTCCTTCCAGGACACGTACTTGAGTGAGCCGCGGACCATGTGGACGATGCAGAGTTGGACCTGCGCCTTCGGGAAGACGGTTTCGATGGCTTCCGGGAAGCCCACCAGCCCGTCGATGGAGGCGATGAGCACGTCTTGGACCCCGCGGTTCTTCAGTTCCGTGAGCACGCCGAGCCAGAACTTGGCCCCCTCCGCCTCGCCCACCCAGAGGCCCAGGAGCTCCTTGTCGCCGGACAGGGTGAGGGCCAGGGCCAGGTAGACCGCCTGCGTCTGGACATGGCCGCCGGTCCGCATCTTCACGTGGATGGCGTCGAGGTAGACGA
>SL_3KL_010_SEDDRAFT_10004258_pt1 | contig 12936 bp, 6 predicted proteins | sample SodLakKL_010_SED_2_FD_10381 | JGI IMG/M metagenome (IMG submission 10381)
ACCACAGGGGTGCCAGTAGCCATTGCCTCAACCAAAACATTTCCGAAACCTTCCCATGCCGAAGAAAGAACAAAAACGGAAGAATTGTATAAGTAACTGTACGGATTATTGACAAAACCTGGCATAGAGACATAATCATCTATGTTTAGTGCCGATATTTTATTTTCCAGAGGCTTCCTTTCTTCCCCTTCCCCAAGGATAATCAACCTGGCCTCAGGGATAGTTTTTCTTATTTCTACAAAAGCATCAATTAGGGTAAAAAAATCTTTTTGCACAGCCAGGCGCCCGATACCGAGGATTACCGGTCCGCCTGGTTGTCTAAACCATGCATGTTCAGCCGGTGCTTTCATTTTTACTTTAAGCCCCGGGGTTACAATCGGGTTATAAATAACCTTGATCCTCTCTGGAGATAGCTTGAAAAGCTTGCGCATATCATCTGCCACACCCTTTGAAACTGCAACCACGTGATCCGCCCATTTATAAACCAGCCTGGCTGCTAGAAGAGCCGCCTTCCTATACAGGTAGATAGCCGCTCCCCTTTTTTCATGCCTGATCTGCTCTGAATTATTTATATGGGTGCTTATGATAATCCTGGTTTTTGACCTGTATAGTATTTTTGCCAGCAATGCCACGATATTAATTCTTTCATTGGCGGCAATTAATGCATCCGGCTTAGTGTTCTTTAGATAAGACCCTACTGAGTGCAAGCTAAATAAGACCCTGGTATTTTTTTTGTTTACCACATTAATCCCGGCCGGCACCTGGGACAAATAATCACCCTCTGTTTTTGCCAGAAACAGGTTTACGTCGTAACCCTGGTCGGCAAAATATTCGGCCAGAAGCAGTGTCAAGCGCCCGATCCCGCCAAGGCTAAGAGACTCCAAAAAAAAGACAACTTTCTTATTACCGGCTTCGATAACTATCATCCTCTAGTATTTTTTTAAGCTGCCCGCTTAAAGTTTTTACATTATCCCTAGACAACCCATTACCGTTGATTGTTAAGATTGCGGGTTCGTAAACCTCTCCTAAAATCGATATTATGATTGGGAAATTACACTTTTGTTCAGAAAATAATTCTTTAGTTTGAGCCGAACTCAAGCTGTCAAAGATGCAGTTGCTCGCACGTTCTGCTATCCTACTTGCCGCAGTACCCGGATCAATTTGCACGTAAACTATTATACCAGGAAAAATATGTTTTTTTAAAGCAACGGACCTTCTTAAAAGACTTTTATTCGCTATACCGCTAAGGGAAGTTATTGACCAGATACATTGGACAATACCCTGATCAAATACCATTACCGAAGAACTCCTCGCTTTTCCCAGGCCCTTCTCGAACATGACAATCATTTTCATCAATTGCTGTAACCTGCCGAAGTTATACTTCAAATCTCTCCAGGCAAGGGGAGATGAAAGAAAGGTATAAAGAAATAAAAGGCAGGTGAATTTTATATTTTTCAAATAATACCAAATAGCATTTAACCATTTGTTAGAAATCGACAGGTTCTTAAAAACCTGCTCATGGTTATAGCAATGATAGCCTGTTTTTTCTAATTCCTTAATAATTTCTGAAACCAGGGTGGACTTGCCAGCACCGGGCAAGCCTGTGAATTCTATGATATTAACTCTTTTTTTCTTGTTATTCATGACCAGCCCTGCCCTTATGATTAACGGGCTTACTTACAACACTACCGAGCAGGTTGCAGGCTTCCTGATAAATCCGCAAGCAGCACTCTCCGTCAAAAGTTTCCACATACTGAAAGGCCCACTGTTGATCCTTTTCCACCCTGTCCAGGTAAAAATCCCTGCCGCTGAGAAGCTTTTGTAAATAGCATAGCAAATCATGATTGTTGTTTACCACCAGAAGAGAGCCCTGGTCCAAAAAATCTTTGAAAAGGCCCTTGCGTTCCATATATATATCCCGGTCAGGTTGGAAAAATATTGTAGGTATCCCGGAGAGCGCAGCGTCAAAAAAAACACTCGAATAATCGGTTACCAGTATCTCACTGTTACAAATTAGCTGCTGCGGATCCTGCTCTATTTCGTAGAAACTGATATTTTTAATATTAAGTCCCAGGTCATCCAAACCACTTTTCGACCAGCCCGGATGCAACCAAAAGTTGACATTTAATGCTTTGTTCCCGGCACTTATTGGGCTCAATTCTCTTAACCACGAGAAAAGGCTTTCTCTGTAATAATCAATTTGCTCCAGATCAGCCCAGGCCCTGGCGGTCGGGATATACAGGATCCCCTGCCGGGGGGGGTTCTCTCTAATCCTTTCCAGCAACTGATCATGACGGGCCAGGCCGGTAATTTTTATTTGTTCCGGTCTGATGCCCAGCTGGTTGCACATGATATTTTTTTCTTTGGTAGAGCTGGCACAGATCATGTCATATTGGCCGGATCTGGCAATTTCAGCCTTAATTTTACCAATAGCGATTACGCCATGCTGTAACCACACCTTTTTTGCTTTTGATTTTGAAATGATGCTTTCCGGGCCAAGATCTGCCAACGTATGAGTGGTTGCCAGCACCTCGGCCTGGACAATCATCACAAAATTAACCAGACTGTCTCGGTAAACCCAGCTACCGGAGTCAGGGCTTAATGAAACACCATTTTTTACCACCGCGACAGCCCTTACCTCGGGGTGGTTTTTTTTCATGTAACGCCAGAAGGCGTCGGCATTATCGCCCCACCTTCTTCCACCGCATCCGATCAGCCAAATCCTTTGTTTTCTGGTCCAAAAAAATACCCGGCCCAGTACCAGGATCCCTAAAGCCAGGACCTGCCTCATTAACACCGAAAACGCACTCTTTTTGCGAGCTTTACTTAATTTAACCATTAGGCCTCGCTCAGGTCTTCACTTATTAAAGGATTAGAGACGTTCTCTTATCTTTTCGACCATGAAAGACAGTTTATTTTCCCAGCCGGCTGCCCGGGCCATATTGATTCTGCTGATCGTAAGCGGATCCTGATCATCTGACGGCCAGGACAGGACTCTCCTGCAAGCTTCCACAAATTTTTCTCTTTCAACATGGAGATAGGTACCTTCCTGGCTGTATTGAGCAGTAGACGGTATCCCGCAGCCCACTACCGGGATGCCCTGCGACAAATATTCATAAAATTTAATCGGGAAAACCGCTTTATTGTAATCCAGTTCTCTGTACGGTAGCAAACCCACATCAAGGCTTCTTATGCAGGAAGGAATTAGTTCCTGCTCGATCTCGTCCGTCCAAAATACATTATCTATTTGGAGCAAGTGATTAAAAGCTTCCTTCCTGTTTAAACAGTCAGGCCCAACAAGGACTATGTTCCATCCAGGATTACTTTGAGCCAGTTCACCTAAGAGCTCAAAGTCTATTTTAGAGCGCATTGCCCCTACATAACCCAGTCTCGGCGGGGTGATTTGGTTTAATAAATTAAGCCTTTCAGACCCTATTTCTTTAAAATAAGCAAGATCAACCCCGTTTTCAACAATTATGGCCTGCTGCCCGGTTCTTGATCTAATACTTGCTGCTAAAAAAACAGAAGAAGCGAAAACAAGGTCGCTCTTTCTAATGATTCTGCTTTCTGCAGAATCAATCAATCGACCAGCCAGTTTAGCAGAAAAAGTGTTCGACCTTGATCCGCCTGAAGGCTCCACCCACAAATCACTGCAGTCATAAATGATTTTATCCCAGTTCATTAAACCACCCAGGTAAGGGAAAGCCGGGTAAGTAAACAATAGTATTTTTTTTGCCCTGTATCTGTCCAGGTATACTTTTAGTCGGTTTAAAGCAGGATGCGCAAAACCCGATTTAAAGAGCATATACCTTCCTGGTACCAAATCGGGAAGACCACATTCTACTATTTTTTCTTCCCCGGTAGCGTTACAAAATTTATTTCTCAGCTCTTTTACGGCTTCTTTATAACTGCCCCTCTTCCTTGGCGAGGCACTAACCGGATAAACCCACAGCACAAGCTCTGTTTCTTTTTGGCGGGCCAGAAACCGGGCCAAGCGATGGCGCCTATATTTGATACCGCCTTGGGGCCACCTCAGAGCATCGATGATCACATAGACTAGATTGCTATCCATGGTTATTTCCTTCCCGTGCCTTTAATTCTAAGATCGGTTATACCATTAGAATTTAATTTGTCAGAAACATCTATCCAATCATTTTCAGACAAATTAATAGATTCCAATTCCTTAGCATGGTGACGAACTAACTTTTTTCTTAATTTAGCATTAAACGGATACCATACACCCACCTGCCCAAAATATTCATTTAAACGGCTTTCACATTTCTTGATTTCAAATCTAACCCTACTGGTAAACATATTATGGGCAAAAGGAGTTTTGTTAACTACAACTTTTAAATCATCGGCCTTAACGTCGGGCAGATAACGCTGTTTTTCCTGTAACACTTCAGGATTATAAATTATCAACAAATCAGAGGAAATTTTTTCACCGTAAACCACAACCTGGATCATGTTACCATCAATTACTTCTCTAACCTGGGCCATGATCATACTATCTGGATCGTAATGATAACAATACAACTGGATTAAACCGATTCGGACACCTCGTTCCCGGTATTCTTGTAACGTCTCCAGGACAGGATTAAGTGATCCGTCGCTTACTCTAAAATCGGAACCTATGAGAAGATCAAACTGTCTCCGCCCCTTAGCCCCCACCGGTTCTCTTTTTATCCACATGGGCTCGGGCACCGGAAAAGGCCTGTCTTTCTGAGGAAAATGGAAGTACAGGTTTTTTTCCTTTTGATGGTAATGGGTTTGAGATTCATAGTACTCTTTACGCGCCCCCATATAATAACCGGGGTAACCAAAAGAATGATTTCCAGTTAGAGAATACTCGGCTCTGCGGTAGAAAGTAAGAGGTCCGGTGAGAAAATTAGTTACTGCTTTTTTCCCAAAAACCTTTTGAACCCTTCTTATATATTCGCGGTCAGCTGAAAACCTTACCTGATCCCAATAACCTACTTTGTTCATAACAGGTTTACGGCGAAACATAAATGAACAGGGGAATGTGCCAATAATGTTTTCACCTCTCTGCCCCTGGTAAAATTTAAGATCCGGCTGAGTTAATGCCATCTGGGAAGTATTGGCTACTATCGAAGGTTCTCTTATTAAATGTCTGACCTGGCATTCAATTTTTTCAGGATGAGCCCAATCATCAGCATCATGAGTGGTCACATATTCGCCTTCGGCTTCTTGGAGAGCAAGGTTCCGAGAATAAAACAATCCCCTGTTTTCTTGCGCTTTAATCAACTTTATCCTGTTGTCAATTCTATTATACTCTTCAACAATCGAAACCGAGGCATCACTGCTGCAGTCATCAACTACCAGCAGCTCAAGGTTGGTCCAGGTTTGAGCCATAAGCGACTCCAGGGCAGAACCCAATGATTTTTGTGCATTGTACACTGCAACAATAACTGAAATCAAAGGAATCCTTTCATAAGTTTTTTCCCATACCTTATTTGCCACTGGCTTGGAATATAACCGATCAATAAAAGGTTTGGCATTAGAGTCATTAAAAGTAACAGGAGAAAGACCATAGCATTCCAACGCTTTATTGATTAAAACTACCCGACCTTCCAAAGTACTTTCAAAGTTTGCGGCAGCCAGATATAAATTAGGTTCCGGGCCATAACTATCCAGGGCAGCATAAATTATATTTTTTCCGGCAGTGAAATTATTTAATTTTTCATGGCACTCCGCTTCCATGATAGTATTATAGCACCTGATTGTAGCATCATCCTCACCCTCGTTGGCAATAGATAGATATTCATGGCAAAGCCTGGCTCCTTCTTCATCACCCTTTGAGAAATGCCATTTTGCCAATTCCCATGCAGCAGCTCTTCTTAAATGTATCGAAGAATTACCACCTGCTAATACCGCTAATTCCTCCAAGGGGTGGTCACTAAAACCCAAGTTATAAAGTTTTTTGGCAATCAGGCTTACCTGATCGCTCTTGGGTTTGCCATTTAAAAATAGCACTCTTTTAATGATTCTTTTTTGCCTGGTAGTAAATTTACTTTTAATGAATTTGGCTTGTTTGGAAAAATTTATATTTTGTATAATATACTTGTCAAAATATTTTAGCACTTTATTTAACAAGATTATCAACTCTTTTACAGCAATTTGATCGGGAAACGGTTTATACCGTTTGTCATAGTTCAGTTTAAAGATATTAAAGCTATTTTCTGGCAATAACTATAATTCTCATCTGCTCGGTCTCTCTACTGAATTGAACATTTTCTTTATCCTCATTTTCATAAATAATATCTACAATTGTAAAACCGGCATCCTCAAGTAAAGTCTTTATTTCCGAAGTAGTGTAATGTTTAAAGTGGTAAGGTTCTTTCTCTTTATCCAGGGGATATACATTCTGGTTGGGAACAGAGCATATTAACAAGCCGTTCTTTTTTAGCCATTTAAAAACGCTTCTTATTGAGCCGCAATCATCTTCCACATGTTCAATTGTTTCTATAGAGATAATTTTATCAAAAGAACCTTCAGCAAAGGAAGTTTCATCTGTAATATCAGCATGGGCAAAATCAATTAAATCATTTTCTTTAAAGACTTTTTTTGCATAATCAACCGCTGGCTTAAAAACATCTGCGCCGAGCACTTTTTTCGCCGGGGTATTGTCCATGATATAACTGCTCCCGTAACCATATCCACAAGAAATATCCAAAATAAGATCATCTTTCTCGATATAGCTCGCAGCAAACTCGTACCTGGCAATCGCAGCCCTGTATAACTCATAAACAAAGCGATAATCAGTTACTAAAACATAACTCTCCCTTCGATTATAAGGATGCAGTTCTATTCCTTGTGATAAATACTTAAAGATTATATTTAAGTCAGATTTTATGACATTAAATTCCTTGTTTGTCTTTTCATGTATTTTATTGTGCCTTGCCTCAATTTCTCTTAATGCCTCTATGTAATCCTTTATTGCCTTCTTATTCTGATCTAACATTTGCAGCAATTTTTTCATACTAGCCTCATTTACATTTGCCTTTGACTCGAGTTTATTTGCTTTTGACTCGAGTATATTTGCCTTTGACTCGAGTTTATTCCCCATCGCCTTTAGTTTTTTTTCAATGGCATGCTGTTTCCGAAAAGTGGGAGATATCTTGAGTAAGATCTTGTGGATAAGCAGCTTTAACCCAACCTTGAGCCCTGCGTTCTTTTTTATTTCTCCTTTTTTATCCTGCCTGGGTAATTTTCTTTTCATCAACCTTGTTTTTAGCTTTGGGAGAAAGGGAAAGAGGGTTGCTATTGCCTTTTTAATACGGACTGTTTTTGACTTAGAATTTTTTGCTTTTTTAAGCTCTTTTTTTCCGCCAATACCGGTATTGATCAATACCTGGATATCTGCTTCAGACAACAAATCAATTTCCTTATCAATCTCCTTGATAGCTTCAGAAGCATCAATACAGTAAATACCCCTGAAACCCTCATGGATTGAATCAAAGGTAATGTAATTACCCTGCGGAGACCAGCGGGGATGCAAATCACAACGGCAGTCTTTTATATTATTGTATAAATCAGGGTTTGCATATAAATAGGCCAGGTTAGTGCCCTTTCCGTTTTCCAAATCATAAATCATCAACTTCCTGTATGGAAATTTTCTTGAAGCATATGAATCATAGAGCATATATTTCCTCTCGGGTGAATAACTGCAATGCCCATCGTCGTTGAAGAAATCTCTATCGATAGGTTTATAATTACCTGTGATATCTTCAATTTCATAAGCAGTTGTATGAAATTTTTCAGGCTTGTCGTGAGTATTAATGCCTGTGACAACCAGGTGCCTGGAATCCTTCCAGTGATAGTGGGAACCAAAGCCAAATATTTTATGAATATTTTCACCATTGAGATCTGCTGTTAGGGTTAAAGTAGGCCACGGAGCAGTGTTGGAAAAAAACCGGAGCAGCATCAAGAAACGGCTGCCTTCCGGGTTAATGCACACATGATTAACAACTAGTTTATCTTTTTCATTTTTGGTGCCTTTGGCAAACATATCCCAGAGCTGCTGGTATGAAATAATTAATTCATATTTTCCGCTGTCGAGATCAATTGAGAAAACACCGTCATATTGCGGTTTTACTTCATCAAAGTGTGGGTCTTTTTTATGACAATAACCATAGCCGGGGCGATAATCGTGCAACCTGGAAAAATTAAGGCTCAAAGCCTTATCTCCATTAGGCGAAACATTGGCTACAGGTAGCGGCAAATGCTTTTTTTCAGCGGTTTTCAAATCATAAATTACGGCTTTATACAATCCATCTGCCCGGTCATAAATGTTATAAATAACCTGGTTCTCATAGCCGGGCCTATACTGTAAATGAGCCCCTTGCTGAAAATTCCAAGCATAAGTTTCATCTAGTTGTTTTATGCTGCCATTTTCTTTTATGATGCAAACAGCAGCTTTATCATTTTTACCAGGCAGTTTATCGATAAAAGGCACTTTTAATGCCAGATGTTCGTTTTCGTTAGCATTCATAGTTCTTAAATCATAATAACCAAAAAAGAAATGCTCAAACACCGGGGTTATACGCTTTATATTAACCCTTTGATTAAATATCAGCCGCGGAGTCCTTTTTTTAATATCTAGCGCATCTGCATATGGTTTTATAGCGTCTCTCAATACCTGCTTTTGAGGTAGGTCTATTTCTGTTTCTGTTTTCTTAAAAATCTGTACTAACTCTTCCAGAACCTGCTGGTCCTTATCTTGCATTTCTAAAAAAACGGCGATCGTATCCAAGTAGCGGTAAACATCTTTAACAAACTGGTAGCTGTCCCCGCAATCAGAAAATATTGGCTTCGCGAAAAGATGCCCTCCTATAAAAGCTTTATCGATAAAATATTCTTTCCAATAGGAGATGATTTTCCTTCTATCAACCGTATCTTCATAGAGGAAGACAATTTTTAGGAGCAGTTCTTTAATCGAGGAATAAGACACCCACCTGAATATTCTTTTCTTGTAGGCTTCAAAGTTAATAATATCAGGATGCTTGGTCCTTAAATCCCACAGGCAATGGTTGATATGATTAAAATCAATAATAACCCGTTCTAAAGAGCCTATGTCCTGGTTTCTTAACGCAGTTTTTCTAGAGTTGACATCCGATTTATCCCGGTGTTCATAAAAAAATAGTGCCTCCGGTACAATGCAAACTCTCTTAGTCAAAAAGGCGACTTCCAGCATAAAAACCTGGTCTTCCGCCCTGACCTTTGTGGGAAATTTGATCTCGTTTTTTTCGATTAAATCTTTCCTATATATGCGATTACAAGCGGAAATTGTGTTGCTCAAATCATTAAAGAACTCTTTGTTATCATTGTCGATTACCTTTCTCTCATTATTACCAATGATCCTTTTTTCTTTTCTTTCATTTACCTGTGCTATAGAACATATCACCATATCACTATTTGTTTGCTCTGCTTCTGCATAAAGTTTTTCGTACATCTCACTTTTAATCCAGTCATCACTGTCGACAAAACCAATATAATCTCCCTTTGCATAAGTTAATCCCGTATTACGGGCTCCACCCTGCCTCAGGTTTTGTTCATGTTTTAAATAGATAATCCTGGGATCCCTGGACATGTATTCAAATATTATTTCTTCACTGTTATCAGGGCTGCAGTCATTTACAACGATTATTTCTATATCGCTCATGGTTTGGTTTATTATGGAATCAAGACATCTTCCAAGATATACCTCTGTACCATAAACTGGTACAATTATGGAAACCTTTGGCTTTACTCCCTCTTTCTTATTTAAAATGATTCTATTCCTGTATTTATTAATATCATTAATTAAGTCAAACAATTTTTTGTCGGTATCTAACTCCAGGTTATGATAATAAATTCTCAAGTAGTTTTTAAAATCTTTAGATGCAAATTTGTACAAAGTATCGGCAGTATTGTAATTCTGGGCAGATAAATATTTATACAGTGATAGCGAAACTACCAGTTTATCTTTAATGCTTTTATAGGAGATTGCTTTCGCCGTAGTTGCGGAACCATGAATGAGGCGGTAATAAGGAGTATAATGCAGGCATAGGACCGTTTCGGCTTCATGGTATACAATCGGTACAAAGTCTGTATCCTGGTGAGCTGTGTGCTCTATTACCTTAATTCCTTTTTGATAAAGCTTTTGAATAAAATCGGTCCGAAAGAAATTCAGCCACATGGCACAGGGAAACCCATTTCTTATTTCATAAATCTTTTTGAATATTTCAGGGCCGGTCATTACTTTAGAAACGATGTCCCGGTCCCGAAAAAATATTTTATCACGGCTTATTACAGCATTACCATTAACAATTCTATAGTTAAATGCTGAAAAACAAACAATATCCAAAGCATTATTTTTATTCTCCTGTACAACGCCCCATAAAAATTCACAAGCATTTATATCAATGAAATCATCACTGTCAATATGCCATTGATATTCCCCCCTGGCAGCCATGATACCGGTATTTCTCACACCGCCCAAACCAAGATTTCGAACATGTTTTATATATACAATCCGATCATCATTTTTCAGGTAATCATTTATTATTTTTTCACTATTATCTGGGCTGCAATCATTTACGACAATTATTTCTATGTCTTTAAAGGTCTGGTTAACAACACTGTTCAGACATTTACTTAAATATGGTTCCGAATTATATACAGGTATAATGATCGATATCCTGGGTTTGCTCATGCTTTCCTTATTTTTAACCATATTTATAAATCCCTTCCCAAGCATTCTTTTTAAAGTTACCATTCATTCAACTGTTGTTAGACCAGCGACAGCAAATAATTTATCTTTTTACAAACCTCTTTAAACAACACTAAATCCCTGTTTTCCATAGCGATTTTGCCCCCATAGTTAATAAAATGTATATAAGAAGAAAATCTTATATCTTCAGTTGTGACGTTTTCATATATACTAGATATAATTTGATGATACCCTTTGATCAGGCTGGTTTCAATCTCGAGCAACTTATCTTCGGATAGATTTTCTTTATATATTGAGGTTTCCCTGCCCACATCAGCACCAATATAATTATAAGAAGCCGATCCCCAATCAATAAAATAAAAAACCTCATTGTTATGCTGTTTTCGAAATATAACGTTATGAGAACCTAGATCGTTATGAGAAAATACTTGTGGTATTCGTTTTAATTCAAGTTTTAATTTATTGATATGGCTATTATAATTATCAAGGCTAACCAGTATTTCCTTTAAATTACTGGAACTGAAGTTTTTTAGATATCTTTCCACTTCCTTTAAGTCGATAGCTTTGAGAATCTTGCTTTGAAACCTTCCAGGAAGGGTAACATGAATAAATTCTTTCACTATTTCGCCAAGAGCGATTCCAAACTCAATACTATCAACCCGGGATAAGGACTTCTTTCCCCCCTTTACATATTCTAAGAATAGCCTGGTGTAATGATCATGTCTCTCAATATACCTAACTTTTGGTACTTTGGCATACCTTGTCGAAACAAACAAATCATTTTGGTTTATAATATTGTACACAAGGTGCTCTTTCGAACTTTTTTCCAAACATTTTTCCACAATATGTTCTTTTTCGTCCCGGTCTTTATAAACACGGTGCAAACAAGTATAGTAAGCGCTAATTCCCCGGGGGATTATTTCTGTTTTCAAGCTTATTTCAGAGCTCTTTGCTTTCACAATTTTGCTCATTAATGCTTGAAGATCTTTACTATTGTTTAATCTCTCAAAAAGCTGAATTTTAAGTCTTATTATTTCACTGCCTTTTTCCATTCGAAATAGTGCTTTAAATATTCTTTTTTTAGCCCGCAACCACAGTTCTCTATGGGTATAAAAAGCCCGGTTTTCTTTCTTTTCTAGGATCCAAATTAGATTGTCCAGTCTTTCAATGCTGGTCTTCCACAAACCCTGCTCAAAAGCGTTTTCAGCATATAACCATAGAAGATAAAAATTGTTTGGATTATAAAACAGAGCCTCCTGCAAACAGGAATCAGCCTTGCGATAGTCATTTCGTCCTTTATACAGCCGGGCCAGTTCGAGAAAAGCGAAAACATTATAGGGCCAATATTTTATAATTATTTCCAATTTTTTTTCTGCTTGACCATATTCGCTGTTTTCCCCAAAGTAGACGACTATCTTGACAAAAAATTGTTTAAATCTCGAGTTAATATTGAATGTCAACGACTTAATAAATGCTCTCCAGTTTAAATATGCAACCACCTTGCCTCCAATTCTTTTTATGTTGCTAATAATTTGGTAAAACTTTTGCGTTATGCTATTTTCAGTTCGCTTCTTGTTGTCCAATAAAATCCCGGACTTCCCCCCACTTTTATCTTTCAATTAAACTGGCCGTACTGCTTCTAAAACTATGATGTTTAAAGTTCCCGATCAATTTTCTGCACTCTTTTATACGCATTTTTGGGTGGTTTTTCTCCAATTAGTTCTGCTGTTCGGATAACTCTCTCCCACCTCTCTTTGGCATGCAGCCACTTCCTGCAATCCTCGGCAATCTCAGCGTACTGGGTTAAAACGGCCATATTGTTTGGATTTTCCCTTAAATATTCTTCAAGTAAATCTTCAGCTAATCTATAATCGCCGTCTCCGTATTTTTTTACGGCCTGCTTTAAACGGGCATCTTTATTTAAAGGCAAACCTTCCTTCATGTCGCGGTACCTTTTAACCGCATTTTTATAGAGAGCCACCGCTTCTTTTGGATCGCCATCAAAGCGTAAGCTTCCCTCTTGCAACCAAATAGCCCGAGTACAAACCTGCTCCACCACATTTAAGCTATGGGTAACCAGAATAACGGTTTTAGCATCCTCTATCATTTCCTGCATCCGGTTTGTGGCCTTTTCCCTGAAGGCCATGTCCCCTGCTGAAAGAGCTTCATCAATGATAAACACATCAGGCTTCAGCATAGCGGCA
>SL_3KL_010_SEDDRAFT_10004259_pt1 | contig 12934 bp, 14 predicted proteins | sample SodLakKL_010_SED_2_FD_10381 | JGI IMG/M metagenome (IMG submission 10381)
GCATCCTGAATGTTCTGTGCAACAGGAAAAATATTTGTCTGCTGATGGAAAAGCCCATGGACTGAAGAAGCGGATGAACTGTAACATATGAGTCGAAGCACAGCCTGGGCATCTCTGGTTGTCAAGATTCCATAGCAGTCAGAGAAGTCCTCAAACTGATGCATGCATCTATGTGGGCAATCAGAGTGGAAGTGAAGCAGTGTGTCAGGTGAACAAGGAGTTCAGGATAAACCATTGTGGAGGTGTTAAACGGAGATGAATAAAATAGAAGCATACTGTCATGAAGTGAAGGAGAAGATGCTGAGAAATCCTCATGTGTATGGGGTATCTCTTTGCGTAAAATCCGGGAAAGCCGGTCTTTACTGGAAAGGATCCGGAGGAAACATCGCCGAAGGGGATCGCTATTTTCTCACAAGTGTCAGCAAACTGTGCACGTCGTTAATGGTCTATCATTTGCAGTCCAAACAGCAGTTAACACTCTCAGATCCAGTTCAACGCCATCTGTCCGATGAAACCGTCAAGAATCTCAATCTGTTTGCCGGCGGATCGGCGGATGATGGGAAAGACATCACGATTGGTCATTTGCTCTCCAACACCTCGGGGATTCCGGATTATCTTTCGGTGAAGGGACAGAATGGAAAAACTGCAGATTCTTCTCTGAACGAAGGGATCGACGAGTCCTGGCCGACGGAGAAAATTCTGGAGAGTGCAGGAAAGCAGAAATCGAAGTATACGCCCGGTCAAAAAGGAAAAGCTGAGTATTCCAACACAAACTACTATCTGTTGGGAATGATCATTGAACAGATCACCGGAAGGTCCATCGGCGATGCCTTCAAACAGTGGATCTTTGATGAGTTGGAGCTCCAAAACACCTATGCGTACCAGGACGTAAATGATACCACCCCGGTGAACTATTACTACAAATCAAAAGAGATCCACATCCCACGCTGTTTGGCTTCAGTGACGGCTGAAGGCGGCATCGTATCGAATGCGGAGGAATCGATGAAGATCCTGGAATCCTTTTTCAATGGCCGTTTTTTTCCAAGGGAGAGCCTGGAGGAGCACAAGATGTGGAATTTCATGTTTTTTCCCTATCAGTTTTACTTCGGTATGGGACTGGAGAAACTTTGGATTCCCTGGATCACGTATCCGTCAAAGCCGAAAAAGAGAGGAGTGTAATCATGTCTGAGAATTCAAGGAAAATCCGTGCTTTTTCACCGGCCCTCGGACTATTCCCTGCGGTTGATTTCTCGTGGGCTTCCTCAATTAATAGTTAAATTGACTAAAGCTTGTAAAATGAAGGCTTTGAGGACATGACACAAATGAACCGTCCCCCACTGTGTTCACAGTAGATTCGTCCATTTGTATATGAGATTAAAGAAAATGAGGTGATGAAAAAATGAAATATGACATGATAGTAATTGGCGGAGGTCCCGGTGGAAAGGCATGTTCCATCGAAGCAGCCGGGCGTGGACTGAAGGTCGCCCTGGTTGAAAAAGGCGGTTCCGGTGGGACTCCAATAAATAAAGGATACATACCAATGAAGATCATGCTTGATGAAATGATTAAAAAAACAGCAGGAAATAATCCTGTGAAACCGGCCGAAAGCTTAAAAACCCTCGGGATCAGAATGCAAAAGGCAAAAGAGGGGTGGGAGAGTTATCTGGAGAGAGCAGGGGTGAAGATCTACTATGGTGAAGCAGAAATCATCTCTGAACAGGAAGTAAGGGTTGTGGCTGATGGCGAAACAACTGCTTTAACTGGAGGAAGTCTTGTAGTGGCCACGGGCTCTGAACCTTCTTCACCAATCGCCCTGCAGCTGGACGAGAGCAGGGGCATCATCTCCTATAAGGAAGTTTTGTCAGGAAAATGGTTGAATGTAAAAGATGTGGTGATCCTGGGAGGAAATATTGAAGGATGTGAATTTGCCACATTGTTTAAACAAATGGGGGCAGCTGTTACGATCCTGGAACTGGGCGATGGAATTATGCCGATGTGTGATCCGGATCAAGCCCAATTTTTGAAGGAAGAATTTGAAAAACAAGGGATCGAAGTAAAAACCAATTCTACGGTTACCCAATGCCAATATAATGAAGAGGGCAAGCTGGAAGTGATGTGTAAGAATAAAGCTGATGATACCAGTCAGAAATTGCTGACAGATGCTTTGCTGGTAACCGGGGCAAGCAATCCAGTGCTGCCAAGGGGGATAGAAAAACTCGAGCTTGTTTGGGGTGAAAACAATCGGATTAAGGTGAATGAGTATATGGAGACTTCACAAAAAGGGGTGTACGCTATAGGAGATGTGATCGGCGGGATCACTTCGGCAAACGCTGCCATCCTCGAAGGTAAAACAGCAGCCGGGAGTATTGCCGGGGAAAAGAACCCTGTAAGCTATAAAGGGATGAGTTATGTATGTTTTACAGATCCCCAGCTTTCCGGTGTAGGGCTAAGGGAAACAGATGCCAGGGAAAGGCAGCTTAACTACCGGGTCAAAAAGGCGTATTTCTCAGAAAATATGAGGGCTTTGAGTCTGGGATATGAAAAAGGGTTTGTCAAGATCCTGGTCGATGCTGATAAACAGACAATACTGGGTATGCATTTTGCCGGGGATAACATTGCAGAGCTGATTCCTATTGGAGTTCTGGCATGCCGCCAGGACATTCCTGTTAAAGTAATCAGAGATTTACCTCTCGCCCATCCAACCATGACAGAAATCATCAAAGAAGCACTTTGATAAACATGACACGAAGTGACGGTTCTTTTGTGCTATAATCCTCAGCAAAGATGGGATCAGGCATTTGAAAAAGATCCGCCTCTATTTTAGGCCCTGCCCGGGCATTTGCCGAGGAGGGAGCAAGAGAACGGCTGACCACGGAGGATCTGACGATTTTCTTCGACGATTTGGTTATCGGAGAGATGGTCTTTCGTAAAGGCTATGGTTATCAAAACATTGAAGAGAGCATTCCCGTAGACCCGGAGAAAACCCTGTTTCGAATCGGCTCCACCACTAAGCTTTTCACCTGGCTTTCGGTGATGCAGCTGGTGGAAGAGGGACGGCTGGACCTTAGGGAAGACATCAGTCAGTATCTGGACTTTGAAATCCCCGGAAATATGGAGAATCATGAGTTTGACCTCCTCCTCAGAAAGAAAAAGATGAAAAAGGGCCACCGTTAGCCTCGGTGGCCCTTGATAGTTATACCCTCTCATTCTGGAGCCGTTTTTCACGCTGCTTTTCTATATATCCGGTACCGAAAAGCACACCGGAGACGATAAAGAGAAAACCCACAGATTGGTATACAGTAATGGTTTCATTCAGAAAGACGGCAGAGGAGACCAGCCCGAAAAAGGGAACAAAGTTATTGAATACCGCTGTCTGTGCAGCACCGATTTTTTGGATTGAGGCATTAAAGATCAGGTGACCGCCTCCACTGATGATAATTCCTGAGAAGAAAAACAGAAAATACGTAAAGAGAGGAGCCTGTGTCATTTGACTGACACCCTGAGGTTCCACAACATAGCTGATGACGAGTAAGCTTAAGGAGCCGCCCAAATTCATCAGGGCGGTAACCTGTTTGGAGTCAACTGTCGCCGTGACTTTTCGAATGACGATAAAGCTTGCAGCCTGGACAAACATGGCAATAAAAACAATGATTTCTCCCAGTGAAAATCCCAACGTCCTGAAGGATCCCCCCTGAATGAAGAACACACCGATCAATGCCAGAATAAATCCAAGTGCCCGCAGGGGTGTCAGCTTTTCACCTAAGTGAAGAACTGCCAGGATCGCCGTTGTCAGGGGCACCAAAGCAAGAATCAGGGAAGCGCTTGATGCATCGATCAAAGTGAGGCCATAGGCAACCAGTGACTGATGGATCACAACTCCGAAGAGCATACCGAAGAGGATGTAAGTCCACTCTCTCCTGCTTAAGGGGCGGTAACTCTTTCCGAGAAGGATAACGGCAAGGGCTGTCACACCCGCCAGCATTATTCGAAAAGCGGTCATGGTCTGTGGAGGCAGATCCTCCACTAAGATTTTTATGATCACAAGATTCATTCCCCATAAAGCCGTAACGAGGAAAACCAGACCGTAGGTCGCTAACAGTTGTTTTTTTTGCATATGTAAGGCCTCATTTCGTTGAATGTGGTTTGTCTCTCCGTATTATAACATATTGGAGGTGGATTGAACTGCCCATGGCGGTTTTTCTTTCGGGTGACGTAAAATCAAGAATATACTGAGAATTAATTGTATGATTGATTTGGTGATGGTAGAATGAAATGGAATGGCCATCAGGGATCCTGCTGCTGTTGATGTATCCGGCCAAAGCTTGCATCAGAAGAGTTGAGAAGGAAGATTGCATTAGTCATAAATAATTAAGGAGCATCTAATCATGGAAAAACACTATGCATTTAAATACGGTAAAGAAATCATGAAGGCCAAAATCGATTCAAAAAGAGTCATCGCAACTGTCAGGATGAAAGATACTGAGAAAATAAGGGATGTGGAGAAAGCGGTACGGGATTCGATCAATCATCCTATAGGAACGATGCCGTTTAAAGAGAACTTCAGAAGCGGGAAAACCGTTGCAATCATCGTGAATGATTCCACAAGAGATGCGAAAACTGAACTTTTTCTGCCGATTTTACTGGACGAGCTGAATGCCTGCGGGATAAACGATAAAGACATCACTGTACTATTCGCCCTGGGAGCACATAGAGAAATGGATTATAAGGAAATGGCTGGGATCGTTGGAGATCAAGTGGCAGGGAGAGTCAGGTTATACTGCGGAGATTGTCGGGATCAGACACAGTTTACCTACTTCGGGAAAACCTCTTTTGGTACAGAGGTATGGTTTCATCAGATTGTGGCTGAGGCAGATTATATTATTGCAACCGGCAGTGTTCTGTTTCATTATTTTGCAGGATACGGAGGCGGCAGAAAAGCCATGCATCCCGGAGTGGCTTCCTATGAATCAATCAGGCAGAACCATCAAATGATGTTTGAAGAAGACGCCGGGATGGGCTTATTGAAGGGCAATCCCATCTATGATGATCAGATTGAGGCAGTCCGCATGTGTCCACCGACCTTTCTTTTGAATACGGTGTTAAATGAAAACAGCGAGATCATTCAAGTTTTTTCCGGGGACTATATTGAAGCCCATTTAGAGGCCTGTAAGTATGTAAGTGAAGTCTATTCCAGTGAAATTGAAGAAAAAGCCGACATTGTTATAGCCAGCGCCGGAGGATCTCCAAAAGACATCAACGTGTATCAATTACATAAAACCATGATTAATGCAGGAGCTGCCGTTAAAGATGGGGGGATCTGTATTATTGTGGGAGAGTGCAGGGAAGGCATCGGATCAACGGTCTATGAAAACATCATGAGAGAATGCAGCTCATTTCAGGAAATAGAAAATGCTGTACAGTCAGATTTCCAAATCGGCAGGCATAAAGCATACAGCATCGCAAAATTAATGCAAAAAGCTGAATACATTCTGGTATCCGAACTGAGGGAAGAGCTCTCAAGGCTACTCATGTTAACACCTGCAGGGTCCCTTGAGGAGGCAGTTCAAATGGCAGATCAAAAATCAGGGAAAGATTCATCGATTATTTTGCTGCCTCAAGGAAGTTTAACAGTAATCAAAGAGCAGGAAGGGTAGGAATGTTCTTTTATCGTGGAGTGAAGTGGGGGAGGAAAAACCATGCATACTCACTTGACCCGGCTGGGTGTACTGTGAAAGCAATCATAATGAAGGACGGGTGCCCCTGAATCATCTGGAAGAAGTTAAGCACCGAGGAGAGAATCTCCTTTAAAGCGAAGATGAAGAAGAAATAGGGGGGGAGAGGAATCCTCCCCTTTGTAGTTACGAATGAAAAAACTAAATAATAGAGGTGTAACAATGATAGGAGATTATGTAGCTGCTGATATGGATAATATTATTAAGGGGAATCATAAATGTGTTGGAACCCTTCATTTTCGTTATAAACCATCACTCACCGGAAGCAGCGGGTGAATTAACTGCCCTATAGGTTAAGAGGATCAAGATTCCAAACAGGATTGCCATTGCCCATGTGACTGCCACACTATAGGTAAAACCATATTGGTAGATCCATCTTTGAAAAATTCCCCAGAAGGGCCTTGCAGAGGTGAATTCCAACAGGTATTGACTGACCAGAAGATAGAGGGTCCAACCACACCATAATCCTGTATGTTTCCTAACCAGCAAGTGAATGATCCCTGTAAGAAGAAATGGTGATGCCAGGGTGATCGCAGATAAAAAATCACTTAGAACAAGCAGTAAAGAAAATAATACGATACCGATTCCCAACAGGCTAAATCCTGCTATGATTCGTTTTTCCAGGGAAGATATTTTCTGCGGATTATCGTTTTTCGGTGGGTTATCATCAGCTTCTACGGCATTTCCACGGACCATCTCATCCAGGGATATGTCAAAGACCTCACTCATCTTTACCAGTTTATCAAGATCAGGAACCGATGAGTTCGTTTCCCATTTTGAAACAGACTGTCTGGATACATTTAAAACTTCGGCTAAATCTCCTTGAGACATTCCTTTTTTCTTTCGTAAGTCCAAAATTTTCTCTCCCAGGTTCATTGAGTCACTTCCTTTATTGTTTTTTATGTTCTGCTTCTATTATAACCGAAGAGGATCATAACTCAACCAAGCAGACTGTCCTCTTTCGCAACTGATGGTTGCACGGCAAGAAAATACTAATTTCTTGTGTGAAACATTTGGGAATGGTAGAATGAAAAAAGAAGATGTCCCATCAAAGAATCAAGCTGCTGTCCCATCTTTCCACCGTCATTGGGATCGGAGAAGCTGAGACATCGGATATGCTGTGTAGCGGAAAAAATGAAGATGTTTACTAACCACCAGATAAACAGTATGGTGGGAAAATAAGCGATTTCACTAAACTTAAAATCAAGATTGATAAACATATAAAAAGGAGCACACAACCATGAGAAGAATCATTGCTAGAGTTCTGAAAATCTACCTCCCCATGTATTTGATCTTGTATATTGCAGGCATCAGTATCATGTATCACTTATTCGAGATCCCGAAGGATTACTCGGAATACTTGTATGAATCCTTATTCGCATACAACCATATTCTGATGATTTTAGCAATAGCAGGAGTCGATGTACTCCATCATCGGATTAAGAATCTGTAAGTCGATCATGTCGATCATTAGGAATTAGATTCTTTCACTATAAATCCAACATACATAAGAACTTAGAATAAAATGGAAGATGATCTACACATTACTTAAAACTACCCCCCCGGAGGTGCAAACCATGAACATTTACCGTGTCATCAAACCAAGAAAAGCAGATTCAGAGAACCCTATTATTCTCCGGAAAGGCGAGAAAGTCCTCTGCAGCCAGGAGTCCGAGGAGGGTGACTGGGCCGGATGGGTGTTCTGTGAAAGCGATCACGGCGAAGGTTGGGTTCCGATGCAGATTGTTAACCGGGTTGAAGATCTTGGAACGATCATCGGAGAGTATAATGCCAGGGAATTCGATATCGAGGTTGATGAGCTGATCATCATGGAAAAAGAATTAAACGGCTGGATCTGGGGGTATAAAAAGGACAAACCGGGAATCAGCGGTTGGGTTCCCCTGAATCACTTGGAAGAAGTCGAAGACCTGGAATAATCAAGAGAAGGGGAGTTAACCATTTGAAAAGAGGTGTCACCATGACGGATTTAACCAGGAACCCCTTTCCTTTAAAGGGAAAGAGGATTTTTATTACAGGAGTCAGCCGAAGACAGGGAATCGGCTATGCAATTGCCCGGCAGGCAGCAGCTTGGGGAGCATCTATCGTGATGCATCATTACCGGCCCCATGACCGGGAGCAGCCCTGGGGAGCCGACGATCTGAATCAGGTTTGGGAAGGGATCAGGGAGATGCTGACAGAAGGCGCAACCTTCGATGACTTGAGCGCTGATTTTTCCAAGCCCGAGGAGCCGGAGAGGGTGATGAAGGAAATCGCAGAGAAAAGCGGGCATCTTGACGGGCTCGTCTGCAACCATGCCCTAAGCGGCAGCGACGGTGCTCTTGGGGAACTGACTCCGGAGATGCTGGATAAACACTGGGCGGTCAACGCCCGGTCCTCGATTCTGCTGGCCCGGTATTTTGCTGAGCAGCACAGAGATGAAGCGGGAAGGGGAAACATCATCTTCATGATCACCGGCCAAAGGCTCGGACCCATGCCGGGGGAAATCGCCTATGCCGCCTCCAAGGGCGCTTTGGCGGATATCACCCTGACCATCTCGGATCAGCTTGCGGACAGGAACATCGGTGTGAATGCGGTGAATCCCGGACCTGTGGATACGGGATATCTGACGGAGGAGATGTGGAATCAGGTGAAAAACAAGTTTCCCTTAAAACGGTTTGGCCGTCCTGAAGATACCGCCCGCCTGATTGTTTGGCTTCTGACGGAGGAAGCCGCCTGGATCACCGGGCAGATCATCAATTCCGAAGGAGGATTTGGCCGCTGGAGGGATTGAAAGAACCGAGAAACACCTTATCCTTTGTCCCCATTACTCCAAACGCGACGGTTTGAATGCCCTGGAGCCTGTTTGGGGTTGATTGAAAAAGACCGTAAATAGATTCCATTGAGAATGACGAATTGGAGGAGAAATCATGAGTTCATATCAATTTTTTGCCAGTGATAAGCCAGTAAAAGAGGTAAAGAATTCAGCTATAAAATTATTATCCATAAATGAAAAGATCATTCTTCAATGTGATTCGGAGGAACAGCTGGACGAAATTGAAATAATAAACGAAAAGGGGATGCCGGAAGGTTTTCTAAAAAAGTATACGAGCAAACAATATATTGCGTCCCTGACATGGCGTTATACTGATCGGCGTGCAGAGGAGCTGTTGCATTATATTAAAGAGCAATTGAAGGATGTCGGAGAGATAGAAGTATGGGATACTTGGATGGATGAGAAGGTTGAAGAAACACTGATTAGAGAACTTGATATCCGGGACTTGACTGTTCAATTGATAAAAGAGTACTTAGGGAAAGGATCTTATCAAAAACCCTCTTGTTTAAGAATTACTTCGGCCCGATAGAGTTCAAAGGCTTGTGTACATAGATGAAGTGGAGGACAGAAAAATGGAGAAGAAGATGGAAAAGGAAATTACAAAAAACATTGTGGATGAAGTCGCAGCACTGAATCGCTCTGACTTGTTTCGAGAGCCCCTTGTTGCCTTTTCTTCAGCAGAGGATCCCCGATACGGGGAGTTGAAAAGCATCATCGGAGAGTGGCATCATCACCCGAAGGAGCTTCTCCCGGAAGCCGATGGAATCATCAGCTATTTTGTTCCCTTTACTGAGGAAGTTGCAAAGGAGCCGAACACCACAAAGGACGGATCCCCTCTTTGGGGTGAGGCATATGTGGTCATTAATGAGTATTTTAATCGGATTAACGAGAGGGTCTCATCCTACATCAAAGAACAGGGGTATAAAGCCGCGGTCATTCCCGCCACGCACACCTACAGTCCTGAAGATTTGAAATCCATGTGGTCTCACAGGAGCGCCGCTGTTATTGCCGGCCTCGGAGCCTTTGGTGCCAATCGTCTGCTTATTACAGAGAAAGGCTCGGGAGGCAGATTCTGCACCGTGCTGACCTCAGCGCCCCTGAAGGGTGAGAAAGAGGAGGATGAGGTTCGCTGCCTGTATTTGAAGAGCGGATCCTGCGGCCTTTGCTCAAAGGTCTGTCCCGTCAATGCTTTGGATCTTGATGGGGGATTTCGAAAGTTTGTCTGTCAGGATGAGCTGTTCAGGAATCAGAGGTTGCTGGAAATAAGCAACGGGATTTATGGTGCCGATGCCTGCGGAAAATGTATCAGCATCTGCCCTGTGGCGTATTTGGAGTAAGAGATAACACAAAAGGACACAAAAGGGGTTCTTTTGTGTCTTAGGAAATCTCATAATTCAGCTTTCGAAGGAGCTCCAAGCCCTTTTCACTGATCGAACAGCCCGCTGGACCGCTGGAGATGGTGAGAAGGTCTTTTTCTTCGAGCTTTTTCAGAACCTGCCGCATCTCGATTTCAGACAGGGGATAGTATTTTTTATTGAAGGATCGTGTAAGACTTCTTCGCCCTGAGCTTTCCCCGACGAAGCGGGACGTGGCTATGCTGCTGGTATTTTTAGGAGGTCTCGGTGTCATGCTCTTCGGTGTATTCGTCTATGACTGGTACATCATCGAAATTGCCGCTGTGTTCCTGGGTGTTGGAATCGTCAGTGGCGTGGTGGCACGGATGAACGCCGACGAAATCTCTGAAACCTTTGCTCAAGCCCTGGAACCATCTGCACTGGCTGCAGTGATTATCGGTCTTGCCCAGGCCATAAGAGTTGTAATGGATCAGGGAGGAATCAGTGACACCATTGCCAATGCCCTTGTTGCCAATCTTGAGAACCTGCCTACCATGGTTGCCGTGATCTACATGTCCATTACCCAGGCAATCATCAACCTGTTCATTCCCGGAGGCAGCGGTCAGGCCCTTGTGACACTTCCAATCATGCTCCCTGCAGGAGATATGCTTGGATTTACGCGGCAGACGACGATTCTTGCCTTCCAGATCGGTGACGGGCTGACAAACATCATGACTCCCACACTGGGCGGATTGATGGCAATGCTTGGTCTCTGTCGGGTGCCGATCGGTAAATGGATTCGATATATTGCAGGCTTTACCGGTATGGCATTTATCATCACCTGGGTATTTTTAGTGATCAGTGTTCTAATCGGTTATGGACCACTATAAACCAATCCGGTGATCAAACCAGAAAACCATAGTGGTGCCCCCCGGTCCACTATGGTTTTCGTTTTACCTGGAATGAATTTTTTCAGAAACACGAATAAAGGAGTGATGGAAATTGAGTGAGGAAAAACTCTACTCTGAGCTTGAGATGAACTTTACAAATGAAGAAACTGCACTGCTGTGTATTGATCTTCAATATTATGACACCATGCCGGGCTTCGGCTTTTTAAAGGATAAAGCCTATGATGATGAAGAGTACGGATATTATTTTAAACGACTGGATGAAACCGTATTTGACAATGTGTATCTGCTGCAGGAAAGGTTCAGAAGTGATAAAATGGAGGTGATCCATGTAAAGATCGAGTCTATGACAGAAGACGGCAGGGATCGCTCTCACGGTCATAAGAAAATCGGCTGCTTTGTAAAAAAAGGAACAAAAGATGCTGAAATCGTGGAAAGGGTTGAACCGAAAGGAGATGAGATCGTTATCGCCAAAACCGCATCCGGTGTTTTTAACTCCACGAATATCGACTACATACTGAAAAATCTTGGCATTAAAAATCTCGTCATCACAGGGGTGCTAACCAATGAATGTGTTGAAAATGCAGTGAGAGCAGCGGCAGATATGGGCTACAGTGTGATCATGGTCAATGATGCGACTGCGGCTTTCAGCAAAGAGCTTCATGATCACTCGATAAGAGCCCTGGACGGGGTATATTGCAAGGTTGTGGAAACAAAGGATGTATTGAAGATGCTTAGCGTTTAACAGAATCCGGAGGAGGTATACTGAATGAAAACATTTACGAGGGTCAGTGAGGTTCAATCATTTATCAAGGAAGAAGCCATTGAGGTTGTGGATTTCAAAGTGATCGATATGAAGGGCAGATGGCATCATTTAACGATCCCTGCAGAACGGTTTGATGAGAATGTCATGACAGCGGGAATCGGATTTGACGGATCAAGCTATGGATTCCTGACTGTGGAGAAGTCCGATATGGTGTTTATCCCGGATTTAACAACGGGCTTTATCGATCCTTTCTCAGAGATAAAATCCCTTATATTTATTGCAGATATCTATCGTTTAAAGGATGGGGAACGGATTCGCTTTGAGGATGATCCCAGATTTATGGCGGAAAAAACAGAAAACTATCTCAAAGAGAAAGGCATCTGTGATACTGCTCTGCTGGGTCCGGAGTTCGAGTTTTATGTGCTCAATCACATTTCATACAAAACAGAAAATCACCATATGGAAGTAAAAATTGATTCCAATCAGGCGGCCTGGAATTGCGGAAAATCCGATGTGCAAAACCTTGGTGTGCATGTTCAAAAAAACGGCGGATATCATGTGGATCTCCCCTTTGATTCCAGCTATCATTTCAGAAATCAGACCGTCCGTATGCTGGAGGAGCACGGGATTCCTGTGAAATACCACCACTCTGAAAACGGAGGTCCCGGTCAGGTGGAAATTGAGGTGGAGTTTGCCACAGCACTGGAAATGGCTGACCGAACACAAAAATTGAAGTACATACTGAAAAATAATGCCCTTCGCAACGGGTTGACAACCACCTTCATGCCGAAGCCCTTTACCAATGAATGCGGGAATGGAATGCATATCCATCTGCATCTTTTCAAAGATGGAAAGCCTTTATTCTATGATGAAGCGGGCTACAGTCAGCTCAGCGAGACAGCACTTTTCGCAATTGGAGGGATCCTCAAGCATGCGGCTGCAATCATGCCCTTTACGAATCCAAGCACCAATTCCTATAAACGGCTGGTACCGGGATATGAGGCTCCTGTCAGCATTTGCTACGGAACAGCCAATCGAAGCGCGGTCATTCGAATTCCCGGATATGCCAATGAGCCGGAGACCAAGAGATTCGAGCTGAGATCTCCCGATGCCACTGCAAATCCCTATTTAGCCTATACGGCAATGCTGCTGGCTGCAGCAGACGGCATCGAAAACCGGATTCATCCTGACGAAGCGGGATATGGACCCTATGATGTGAATCTATATAAGCTGCCGGAAGCGGAGCGTGGGAAAATACTGGGTCTGCCATCTACGATCATCGAAGCCTGTGATGCCCTTGAAAAAGATCACGATTTCTTACTGAAGGGGGATGTGTTTTCAGAACAGCTGATAAAGAATCA
>SL_3KL_010_SEDDRAFT_10004260_pt1 | contig 12933 bp, 9 predicted proteins | sample SodLakKL_010_SED_2_FD_10381 | JGI IMG/M metagenome (IMG submission 10381)
CAAAGTGGGGGGGGAAGGATTCGAACCTCCGAAGGCGAAAGCCAACAGATTTACAGTCTGCCCCATTTGACCGCTCTGGAACCCCCCCGTTTTAAAAGAACGTTTTTGTTTAAGCGAGGCAAAGATAAGTATTTTCGGGTTTTTTCAGGATATATTTTTCTGACTTTTTAAAAAAGCCTCCCGGGAAAAGCCTGCGGGGCATGATTTTTCCGGAAGGGATCTGGGCCGGGTGTCTAAAGATCAAGGTAATTTAGGCCCTGCCTGAAAACAATATCTACCGGGATGTCTTGTGCACTTACCCGGTCAATGTCTTTTTGAAGGGTATCCGACATGGTGCCCATGGTATTGGCAATCTGCCGGGCGGCTTCGTAGTTACCGTCTCCCTGAATGATAATCACGGTTTCAACCAACTCCTCCACCACTTCTTTCATTTTTTCGAAGTCGATTTCGTAGGTTCCTGTGTCTTCATGACGGGTAAAAGCGTCCCTTTCTTTCAGGTAGTTGAAGCGGATCATATTGGCAATGCCATGTGCCCCGGCTGTCCCAAACCTGCTGGAGCGGAAAATGCTTGCAAAACCGGTAACGTACACCTCCTTCAGGTCGGTATCGGGGAGTTGGCCGTCTTCATACAGTTTAGTAATGAGATACAGGCCCATTACATCGGCCTTAAAGGCCTCCATGATGCCGTGATATTCCCGCAATGCTTCTCTTACCGTGCCTTTACCGGTGATGGTGTTTCGTATACCCATGCCAATGGCTATTTCATGAAAGGTGGTGTTTTCAAAAAAGCCATCAAAAGTTACATACTCCCGCTGACTTTCATGCATAACGATGTCGGCAATGGGCAGGAGGATCTCGTCAAATTTAGCCTCCATGGAGTTTTGAAGCTGCATGCTGCGGGTTCCTGCTTCCTGCTGAACTTCAGCGTCATGGGGGAGGTTCAGTGCGATCATTTTTGGTCCCGCATTGCAATGGCCTGCATAATAAATGGCATCGTAAACATTGATGTCTGAGTCCACCCCTGGTACCTCTGATTTATATTCTTCAGGAACAGGGAGAGCGGCCTGAAGCTCGGGCAGCATGGCTGCAAAACGATCCAGTCTTTGGCTTTCCTCATGTTCTTTGATCAAAATGTAGGCACTGTGGGCGGCCTTGTAGCCAAACTTGCGGTCTTCGCCGGTTTCAAGGGGCCCTGCAACAAAATCAATGTTGTTGTCCCGCATGCGCATCCAGGCATAATCACTGGGTTGATAATTATCGGTCAAAAAGGCTTCTGCACGCAGTTCGAGGTATTCTCTGAACCCGGGGTTATCTGCAAGCTCAGCTGCTTCTTTGAGCAGGGAAGCAGCCCTTTCATTTTGTTCGCGAAAGGCTTCCCGGTAAGGAACAACCACCAGGTTGCCCTCGGTATCCCTGCGAATAAGGGTATACTTGCTGGTTTTTTCAGGATGGTCCAGCGCATGGAATTCTTGCCGCTCCATGTCAAAAGGATAAAAATTGGCACCTAGCGGTTTATCATCAAATCCCGGGTAAAAACCGGAATGCCCTTCCAGGCGGCCCCATGGGCCATAATTGATCCGGGCATATGCCCGGGCATACTCATCGTCAATGTAATTCATGAGTTGCTCTTTATTTCCATATGATTGGATCCAGAATATCTCATCCATGATGTCGGCCACCTCAATGAGAATGGGGATCATTTTCCTTTCGTTTTCACTCAGGTGGTCCAGATTGGTGCTTAGGGTAACCTCCTTATACTGGGCGATGCGGTTTCTGATCTCCCGTTGATATTCGCGATCGGGGCGGGGGCCGCAGGATGTAACGGCTGTGAACAAAAAAAGAATAGATGCAAGGAAAAACAGGTGATAGCGATTCATTATTTTAGGGTTTTGGTTAAAAAATGAGTCTGTTAGCATTTGACAGGCCTATGTCTTCAAAAATAAGAAAAATAGGAGAAAGGAGTTCTTACAGCCTTTCATAAAACAAACCAAACGTTTTTATATTCCGGGATCAATCTGTGAGGGCGGGATAATCAATAAAGCCCTTTTCCCCTCCATGGTAGAATGTTTCCTTTACGGGTTCGGCAAGGGGGGCCTTGGCTTTAAGCCTTTCCACTAAGTCGGGGTTGGAAATAAAAGGTTTTCCGAAAGCGATGAGGTCGGCCTGGCTTTTTTCAAGCATCAGGTTGGCGCTTTCAAGGGTATGCCCTCCGCAGGAAATCAGGGTGCCTTTGTATATTTTACGGTAAAAGGAAACGATACTTTTTTCCGGAAAGTTGAGCCTTTCTTCCGGTTTCATCATTTCGCTCAGGTGAAGAAAGGCCAGGTCGTAGTCGTTCAGTTTTTCCACAATAAAACCGTAGGTTTTCTCCGGATTTGAGTCTTCCATTCCCGGTTTTACGGATCGAGGAGAGAGCCTTAAACCAACTTTTTCTTTTGGCAGGTGCTTCAGAATTTCCTCAATGAGTTGGAAAAGAAAGCGTGAACGGTTTTCAATGGATCCGCCAAACGCATCGGTTCGTTTGTTGGTGCCATCCATAATGAACTGATCAATAAGGTAGGCATGGGCGCCATGGATCTCCACTCCGTCAAACCCTGCACTAACAGCGTTTTGGGCAGCCTGTGCAAAATCCCTGAAGGTTTGATGGATCTCATCAGTGGTCATGGCCCGTGATTTTTCATAAGGCTTTTTGCCTGTGGGGGTAAGTACTTCTCCCTCCGGTTGAACCGGGGAAGCAGATACCGGGGCTTTTGCTTCGGGTTGCAAAAGCCGGTGTGAGTAAGGGCCCACATGCCATAGCTGCAGAAATATTTTCCCGTTTTCCTGGTGCACGGCCCGGGTGACTTTTTTCCAGCCTTCAATTTGTTTTTTTGTGAAAATTCCGGGCGAACCAGTATAGCCATAAGCCCGGGGTGATACCTGGCTTCCTTCCGAAATGATCAGCCCTGCAGATGCGCGCTGACGGTAATATTTTGCGATCATATCATTGGCGGCAAGTTCCGGGGGATTGGCCCGCCGCCGGGTCATGGGGGCCATTACAATGCGGTTGGCTAAGGCAATGGGTCCTAAAGAGTAAGGTTTGAAAAGGAGTTTTTTCATTAACTGCTATTTTTGATTTACTTTTTCTAACAAGTTCAAGGATTCAGGGTTTACATAAAAGTAAATAAATTATCTGGCTGGGAAGTGAAATTGAAAGGAATTTTGAAACAAAAAAACAAATGCCGGCCTTTGTATGTTGGTTATTTATATCATTTGACTTTCCCGGCCTGTTTAACCCAGGACATGGAAGTCTTGAAAAAAAAGGGGACTGGTTGAACAGGGGCGCTGTAAACTTCACCTGGCTTATGCTGCAAAGAGATAAAGTTGTCAGAAAATCCATTCACCTGCTGATGGGGGTGGCCATTTTATTGCTGAGCTGTTATGTTTCCCGCCAAACCCTGCTGATCCTCATAGCTGCCGGAACGGTTTTCGCTTTTGCTTCTTTCCAAAGCCGGAAGTTCCGCTTTTTACACCAAACTACAGATCAAAGCCTTGGTACCCTGTTTTATCCCCTGGGTGTGTTAACTTCTTTTTTGCTGCTTTACAACCTGCCGCTTTATTATTTTCAGATCTCCCTGATGACCCTTACCCTGTCGGATACCATAGCCTACCTTGCCGGGCAGATCCGCCCGGGCAATATTCGGTTTAATACATTCAAAGAAGAAAAAAGCCTTTACGGGGTTCTGGGTTTTGCTGGTTCCACTTTGGGTATTTTGTATTTTTTTCTTCCTGAATCCCGCTTTGGCATTCACGCATACGTGATTTTGGTGGTGATTCTGGCTGTCAACTTTGAGGTGATCTCCTACAAGGGGTCCGATAATTTTTCCATTCCTGTGGGGTCGGCATTGTTTTTTTTGATCATGGAAGCCCATGACAGCAACCTTCCTTTGTTGATCGGTGTACTGGGGTTTGCGGCCATTGGTTCTTTTTTCCTTTACCAGTGGAAAGTCCTGACAAAGAATGCAGCCATAGCTGTTTATTTTCTTGGGGTTTATTTCATCGGGGTATTGGGGTTAGCCTGGATCGTGCCGGTGCTGGTCTTTTTTTTAACTTCTGTGATGCTTACGCGCATCAATACTGCCTTTGGAAAAAAAACCCGGCTGCCAACCGCAGAAATGCCTGGCAGGTACTGGCAAACATTTTCTGGGCTGTCTTGTTTTCTGCAGCCTACCTGATCAACGGCAACGTATTGTTTGTTTATTTTTTTATAGCCCTGGTGGCCGCTGTAACGGCAGATACCTGGTCCAGCGAGGTGGGGCCGGTTTTTCATAAAAATTGTTTTTCCCTTGCGCATTTTAAAACCCGCAAAGCCGGCATATCGGGGGGCGTTTCCTTTGCCGGGACCCTGGCTGCGGTGCTTGCCTCGGTGGTACTTTCCATGTTGGGGGTAAAGCTGTTTTTTGAAGAAAGCAATACCATGCTCATAGCCGTGCTGGCCCTCTCTGCATTTCTCTCTTCGGTGGTTGATTCCCTCCTTGGGGCATTTCTTGAACCCACTCTGATGAAGGTAAAAATTTTTCGGCTCAGAAAGGCCGGGGCAAGGGATTACCTGTCGCCCAATGATGTTATTAACCTGCTGGGGTCCTTTTCGGCGCCAATTTTCTTCCTGCTGCTTCGCGGGTTGCTATAAGCCTTTAAAGGAAAAAATTATTTGGGCGGCCTTTCCTGAAACCGCTTTTTAAAATAGCAACCTGGTTTTCAGTTGAAAGAAGATGGTTAAAGGGCATAGATCACAAAAGCCACAATCAAAAAGAAAGAAAAGACAATATGGGTGAGTACTGTCAATTTTGCTCCTTCCTTTAGCCGGTCGGCATTGTTATGGTATTTCAGGATGATGCCCATTGCTTTGGGAAAGATCAGCACATAAGGGATCAGCACCAGCAGGAATGGCCAGCTTGCCCCGGGATACAAAAAGAAAAGTGAAAAAATATTGGCAACAATGGCCAGCTGCACCAGCAGATAAATGATGGAAGTGGGCCTGGTTCCCAGTCGTGATGCCACCCCATGCTTTCCTCCGTCACGGTCAGCTTCCAGATCAATCAATTGTCCCACCAGCAAGATGGAACTGGTACTAAGTCCGGTGGCAGGCATTAATATGATCACCATGGGATGAAAACCGATATTCTGGCTGACGGCAGCGATGAGAATGGCCATTGGGCCGAATGCAAACCAAACCGATACCTCGCCCCATCCCCTGTATGCAAGTTTGAAAGGAGGTGCTGTATAATATTTGCTGAAAAATGCAGACAAAAGAAACAACCCCCATAGGTGAGGCCAAAGCCGCTGTTCAATGAAAAAAGTCAGGACAATGGTTCCTGCAAGGGCAATGACCAAACCTGCCCTTGCCAGGAAAAACATTTTTCCCATCAATTCGGGATAATCCTGCAAAACCCCTGATCCTCCGCTGGATTCATTGCGGTGCACGTTTACTTTATCCGTGCCTTGCAGGGTATCATAAATATCGTTATACACATTGGTGGCTACGTGCAGACCAATGCCAACGATCAGCACCAGGATAAACCCAGGCAGGTATAAATAACCGTTAATGCTTACACTTAAAAGGGTACCTGCCAGCAAAGGGGCAAGGATGGAACTTAAAAACGGCGCCCTGACCATTTTTGCAATACCGGGTTTTTTCTTTTTTTCCATGAAATGGGTGTTTGTTTATAGTATATGGAACAATCTAAATCACAAAAGGTTGACAAACAGGATTAGTTTGTGGTTAAAAAGCCAACCATTATCCCTGAAAGTTAAACTTTTATTTTTTTCTTTTTAAACCATCTTTATTGATTGCAATCAAAATAAAAACAGCCAACGTATTCTAGAAATGATCAGATATGAAGAAAAGAAGTTTATGCGCGGACGGTGGTTTTTCCCTTTTGTTTTTTATAGCCCCTTTTTTAGTTGTGGCCAATGTTTTTAGTGCAAACGCTTTTGCAGCAGATAGTCAGGGCGACATAGAGGAAGACAGCATTCAGAATATTGAATTTTCACCCGCTTTGGAATTGAAAATTGGGGGTGAAGGGTTTTACAGTATGGACCCAACTACAGGAAATGGTTTTGGAGGAATCGCTGCTATCATGGTAGACATAGATGCATCCATACATGAGCATTTGGTCTTTTTCGGGGCCTTCCATTTTGATTCTGCTCTTTGGGATGATTTTCTGAACATGCCCCATTTGCAGCGGGAAGGACTTCTCCCGGCATATCGCATTGATCTCACTGTGGAAGAATTTTTCCTGACCTGGACGCCAATGGGAGAAATTCTGGAAATAATGGCCGGTCGCCGGTTTTCCGGGATCAGCTACGCCAACCGTTTGCACCTTGCCGATTTCCGGTTTAATATGAAACCCCGGATCTTCACTTCCTATTGGGGAGATAATCACGGGTTGGCATTGGACGGGATCAGCCTGAAGCTGAGCCCCGCTCTCGGAGGGTTTTCCTCTTCTTTTATGATCGAAGCAGCCAAAAGTGCATATGGTGGCGATCGGGCCGTAATATCCTCCGTTATTGATGTTGGTTTTACAGCAGGAGGCCTGGATGTGGGACTAAAAGGTTTTGGGTATTTTGATCACCAGACTTTTTGTCATCCTTTTTTAAATTATTGCAACGAAGAAAATTTTTCTCAACTGAACTTAAATGAAGGATTTTCGCTCAATGCTTTTGGGGGAGGAGCAAATCTGATGTGGAAAACCGCAGGGAAGCGGTCTGTTTTTTTTCAGGCTGAATGGGCCGGCAGAAGGATAATGAGTTCTTTTTTATACGGAGGATATGCGTTGGTTGAACTGGTCCATTCGGAGAAAATAAGCAGCAGCCTGATGGTTCAGCAGCTGGAAATGCCTGAGTTTGCCGCAGAAGAGCTGAAAGGGGTGATTGAACGTTCTTATACTTTCGGGGTTTCTTACTTTCCGCAGGAAAGGCATCGCCTTCGTCTGGAATATCATCATTCCGATAACAGCATTTATTACCGGAACATGTTGTTGTGTAAATACACCTTTTTTTTGCCCTTTTGACCGGTAAACGGGGATAGGAGCAGCTATTAATCGAGGCGATAGATTTCCATAATGTCTTTCAGGATCTTGTCGAAATCAATTTCCAGGTCTTTAAGTTTTCCCGTCCGAAGGTCAAAGACCCATCCATGCACTTTGAGAGCCCGCTCTTTAAAAGCTTTTTGCACATCCGGGGTTTTGATAGCATTTACGCATTGCTCCTGCACATTCAGCTCAACCAGTTTTTTATATTTTTCTGCTTCATTTTCGATTTTGCCGAGCGTTGTTTTGTGCAGGCGGTAAACGTCCCGTATGTTTCTGAGCCATGGATTCAAAAGCCCCAGGTCAGCTTGCTCCATGGCAGCCTTCACCCCTCCGCATTGGTAATGCCCGCAAACGACCACGTGCTTTACCTTAAGGTGTGATACGGCAAAATTGATCACGGACATGGCACTAAGGTCGGTATTGGGCACCATGTTGGCAATGTTGCGGTAAACAAAAACATCGCCGGGTTGTACCCCCATCAGCTCTTCAGCCGATACCCGGCTGTCGGAGCATCCGATGTAGAGAATTTCCGGTTTTTGCTCAAGGCATAATTTTTCAAAGTAATTCCGGTCGGTTTTTAGCTTTTCCGCGATCCATCTTTCATTGTTGGAGAAAATCTGCCGGATGTCCATTGGCAAGGGTTTTTGGTTTTGGATCTGAAGAAAGAGACAGGGTGGAATTCAATTTTTACATTTTATAGACCATGGCATTGATATTCATCCCTGCCCCAACCGAGGCAAAAGCCACATGATCTCCGGGGTTCAGCTGGTGTTCATTGAGTTTCCCTTTCAGGATAAAATCAAATAAAGTGGGGATGGTAGCCACAGACGAATTGCCAAGCCAGGAAATGGTCATGGGCATAACATCGTGGGGTGATTCTGTGAGGTCATAAAGCTGAAAAAGCCTTTTTAAGATGGCATCATCCATTTTGCCGTTGGCCTGGTGGATCAATACTTTTTTTATGTCATTCAGGTGGATATTGCTTTTTTCAAGGCAGGTCTTTATCGCCTGCGGAACGGTATTGAGTGCATACTGGTAAAGTTTGCGCCCGTTCATTTTCAGGAAGATCTCGTCTTTGTTAGGTTTGTCAGGATTGTAGGATTTATCCATATGCAGCATTCCGGAGAAAAGAAAGGCATCGGACTGTGCGGTGTGTGCAAGGATTCCAGTGGGTTGTTCACTTCTTTTGCCTTCCACAACAACCGCTCCGGCGCCATCGGCGTACAACATGCTGTCCCGGTCGTGGGGGTCGGAAACCCTGGATAAAACCTCCGCTCCTATGACCAATACCTTTTTTGCATCACCAGATCGGATATAATAGTCAGCCTGAATGAGGGCCTGCAACCAGCCCGGGCATCCAAAAATAATATCATAGGCCACCGACTTGGGGTTTTTTATCTCAAGCTGGCGTTTTACCCTTGCTGCAAGGCTGGGAACAAAATCCGATCGTTTGTTCTCTGCCCTCACATCGCCAAAGTTATGGGCAACAATAATATGATCCAGCTCTTCTTTGTAAATGCCTGCCGTTTCAATGGCATCCCGGGCAGCAAAAAAGGCAATGTCCGAAGTGACCAGGTCATCAGGGACATACCTTCTTTCGGCAATGGTCGTAATTTCCAGGAATTTATCAATAATCTCACGGTTTGGCCTTTCGAGCTTTTTGTCGTAGGTTTCAAAAAATTCACGGGTGAGGAAATCCTCATTCATGATTCGCTCGGAGGGAACGTAACTACCCGTCCCGGTAATTACACTATTTATTCGGTCATTCATAAAAGTCAAAATTTTTCTTTTAAATACAGCCCCATTTAATTAAAAGGAGGCCAGAGTGGATGGGAAAAGTCCTTAAAAGCCCCATAGGGGAAAATTATTTTGTCCTTACACTAAGTTACGAAAAAGAAAAACCATTTCAAACACCTTGCTGTATAAGCATAACCTGGATGAAGGTTTTTTTGGCTATTGTGGGACGTGCTGGAATCGAACCAGCGACCTCATGCCTGTCAAGCATGCGCTCTAAACCAACTGAGCTAACGCCCCAATTTATATTTTCCCGAAACAATTATCCTGCCCGGCCTTTAAACAACTTAAAAACACTTATTTTTTGTGTTCAGGCCATTGCTTTAATGTCTGCAAAAATAAAAAAAAATCTATACCGGAAGTTGGATTTTATATCGATATGCCCTTGTTCAGTTTTTATAAATGCAAAAAAAAGGTTAAAAAGTTTTTTATTCTTAAGGGAAATTACTTATCATTGTGATGCAATACACAGGAAAACCCCTTTATTTATGCAGGTTTTGAAGGATGGTGCTATAAACATATAATAAAAAAGAGCATAAATAACCAAAGAATTTTCCTGTTTAAGTTTTAAATAAAGAAACCTTATATAGGATTCCTGCGTAAAAATCAGCAGAAACAATAAAGAAACAACAATGATCCTCCTGCATGATTGCAGGAAAAAGCGGGAAATCTTATTTTTTTTGGAATTAACTGGCAGATAGCCATTGGTTATTGCCGAATTGATGCTTCTTTTTCTGATATGCTCATGTGGGATGCGCAAAAAAGAAAAAGCTTCAGGCAGTAAAAAAACTTTCGGCCCGGGTTTAAACCCCGGGTCAACAAGGTTATCTCAGGTCTGCTTTAACGATCATTTATTCAGGAATCAAACACCAATTTGATGGAAACAGACGTGAAAAAAAAGATCGCCTCACTGGAATCCTGGACTACCCGGTTGTCAATTCGGGAATTGTATGCCGAATTTGGGTCGCCCTTCTGGATTGTATCCAAAAAACAATTAACGCAAAATGTAAATAATTACGCTGCGTTTACCCGTTCCAACGCACGGATTTTGTTTCCGGTAAAAACCAATCCGTCTTTGGCTATTCTGGAAGTATTGGCTGAACTAGGTGTAGGTGCTGATTGTGCCAATCGCAATGAAGTGGATTTGGCTTTATTTGCGGGAATTCCATACGAGCGCATTGCCTATAATGGGCCTGTACAGGATGTTTGCCTGAGCACCAACCTTTTGCAAAAAGGAGCCATCGTAGTAATGGACGACCCCGATGCCGTGCTGGAAGTTCAGGACCGTTTGAAAGGAAGGCAGTTTCCGGGTAAATTGTGGTTGAGGGTAAATCCCAACGTGAAAATAAAATACGAAAAGGAAAATGAGAACCAGGAGCTGATGTCGCATGCCTCCGCATCGTCCAAATTTGGCATTCCTGCAGAGGAGATGGTGAATTTTGTCAAAGGTCTGAAAATGCCTGTTTCCGGCTTGCATGTGCATGTGGGAACCATGATGGACAACCTGCTGAGCTTTCACAACTCCATGGCGGGCATGCATGCCCTGGCCCAGGATTTGAATGCCATTGGGCATCCGGTGAAAGACCTTGACGTAGGAGGCGGCCTGGGGATTCCATTTATGGAAGGGGATGAGTTTCCCTCATTGGAATACTGGGTAGAACAAATGAATCCCCTCAGGCAGAAGGGTTACAAGTATTATGTTGAGCCCGGTCATGCCATTGTGGGCAATGCAGTATCCTTGCTGGTAACGGTTGAGTCCATAAAGCATTCCCGGAATCGCCGCTGGATCGTGACCAATGTGGGGACCGATCAGCTGGCCAAAGTAACCTTGCTTCGCTGGCCCCACCGCATTCTTGGGCCCGATAGCAAACCCCTTCCGAAGGGAGGAACAGACGCCATTGCCGGTCCTTTGTGTTTTGCCGGTGACGTGTTGATGCAGGAAACCGATGCCGGCGGCATTGAGATTGGTGATCCTTTACTGATCACCCACGCCGGAGCATATACTTTTTCCCTGTCTAACCGCTTCAATGGCCGCCTTGCCCCTGCATGGGTGCTGATGGATGAAGACGGTTTTCAGAAACGCATGAATTCAGAAGGAAGGTATGATAACATTTTCCTTACCAACTATTTTTACGGGTTGCGCCAGCAAACCGAAGAAGGGGAGGAAAGGGTTATTCCGAAACAAAAAATTGAAAGCTTAAGCAGCGGTTACCTGAAAAAACTGGCCTGCCAGGATGAGTTTGAATACCTTGGCATGACAAAGATCGGCGAAAGGACCTATGAAATAGATGTAATGACCGAATCAAAGGTGGATTTTATTTCCATGCCTTTTGCCATTCGTATTTTTGGGGATGCGGTGATCGTCACCCTGTTGGAGCATCTTGGCGCGGAAAAGAAAGAGGTACCCATTTGGGGACGCAAGCTTAACCTCGACTGCTTCGGGCAGGTGAAAACCGGGGTTCCGGTGCGCTTAAGGGTTTCTTTCAGCAACCTGATCAAAGAACTGAACGGAACCAACACGGTGATTGCCCGCTTTGAAACCGAATGCTGGAATTGCTCCGGCAACCTGGTAATTAAGTTTTAAAATTCCGGCTTACCAAAGCAACAACATACATTTGCCAAATTGCAGTTTAGTTTTGTTAAAAGGCTGTTTTGGATTTCCAAAACAGCCTTTTTTTTCAGGATCCTTATAGTGGAATATTTCCGTGTTTTTTTGGGGGTGCGTTTTGCCGTTTGTTTTCGGTCATTTCCAAAGCCTGTATAAGTTTCAGCCTGGTTTGGCGGGGATGTATCACCTCGTCCAGGTATCCCAGGCCGGCCGCTTTATAGGGAGTGCAGAAAAGTTCCCGGTAATCTTGCACAGCTTTGGCCTTTTCTTCATCATTGAATTTATTGCGGTAAAGGATATTTACCGCCCCATCGGGTCCCATTACGGCAATTTCACCCATGGGGTAGCTGTAGTTTATGTCACCGCCCAGGTGTTTGCTTGACATGACACAATAGGCCCCCCCATATGCTTTGCGGGTGATGACCGTTATCTTTGGCACGGTGGCTTCGGCGTAAGCATACAACAGTTTCGCTCCATGTTTGATGATGCCTCCAAATTCCTGCGATACCCCCGGCAAAAACCCCGGCACGTCCACAAAAGTTACCAGCGGGATGTTAAAGGCATCGCAAAACCTGACAAAACGTGCGGCTTTAACGGAAGCGTCGATATCCAGCACTCCTGCCAGCATGGTGGGCTGATTGGCGACAACCCCTACCGGCTTCCCGTTTAATCTGCCAAATCCGATGATCACATTCTGGGCAAAATGCTGTTGTACCTCAAAAAAGTTATGGTCATCCACCACGCTGGTGATGATCTCCTTCATATCATAAGGTTTATTGGGATCAAGCGGGATCAGGTCACGCAGTTTTTCATCTTCCCGGTGTGCTGAGTCGGTGCAGGGTTTCACCGGCGGGTCTTCCATATTGTTGGATGGAAGAAATCCCATCAACTCCCTGATCATGAGCATGGCTTGCTCATCGTCTTCCGCCCTGAAGTGGGCAACCCCGCTTTTGGTATTGTGGGTGGTGGCCCCGCCAAGCTCCCTCTTGGTTACTTCTTCATGGGTAACAGTTTTGATTACATCGGGTCCGGTCACAAACATGTAACTGGTTTCCCTGGTCATGAAAATAAAATCAGTAATGGCGGGTGAATAAACGGCCCCACCGGCACAAGGCCCTAAAATGGCCGAAATTTGTGGTACCACGCCACTGGCCTGCACATTGCGAAAAAAGATATCGCCATATCCCGCCAGGCTTTCCACTCCTTCCTGTATGCGGGCTCCTCCGCTGTCATTAAGGCCGATCAGGGGGGCACCCATCTTTACAGCCAACTCCATGACCTTGATCACTTTGTCGGCGTTGGCCCGGCCCAACGACCCCCCGAAAACGGTAAAATCCTGGGCAAATACATAAACCAGCCTGCCGTCAATTTTTCCGTAACCCGTAACCATTCCGTCGCCGGGGATCTTTTGCCGGTCCATCCCAAAGTCGGTATTGTGATGCACAACAAACTTGTCCA
>SL_3KL_010_SEDDRAFT_10004261_pt1 | contig 12932 bp, 10 predicted proteins | sample SodLakKL_010_SED_2_FD_10381 | JGI IMG/M metagenome (IMG submission 10381)
GTGGTGTCGGTGATATTGTGGAGGGTTTTCAGCCTGCCAAGCATGGCTACAAGCTCTTTCATCTCCATGGTGTCAAGCTTCTTGCGCAATGCCGGGTTTTCCGGAACTTTTTGAAGCCGGTAACCGCCAATGGCAGCTTCAATATACAAACCGGTGCCTCCGCAAAGTACCGGTTTTTTGTTGCGTGATTTGATCTCTGCGTATGCTTGTAAAAAATCTCTCTGAAATTCGTACACATTGTATTCATATCCCGGATCTGCAATATCGATCTGGTGGAAAGGCACCATCATACCATCCACCAGAAAGTCGTCCAGGTCTTTGCCTGTTCCAAGGTCCATTCCCCGGTAAACCTGCCGTGAATCGGCACTGATGACTTCCCCCCCGAGCCTTGCCGCCAGATTTGCAGCCAGAAGGGTTTTCCCCGTCGCTGTGGGTCCGGTGATCACAACCAGATCAATGTTGTCTGCAACACTCATGAAAGGTCCTTTTTTTGGTAGTTCGATTCAATCCTTTGCAACATACGGCGCAATTTATCCAGCAATCCAAGCGGGGTCTTTGAAAAATCCAATGCCCGCAATTGTTTGGTTTCTGCCCCGGATAAGCCATCCTTGAGAAATTGATGCCGGTGGTTGCTCATGAGGCATTCCGGGTAAAAGCATTGTAGGAAATCAAGCAGGTGGTCTTCATCGGAACCGGCCAGGGCTTTGTTTTCTGATTTCAAAAATTGCAGAATACGCAGCCCGTCAATTTTCTGATGGCATGCCTTGACAAACAGGGGCACTGAGGTGGCATTGCGCCTGAGTGAGGAAAAAGGATCTGCCTCATTGAATTGCTCTGTCAAAAATGCCGACATGGGTGTATCCACTTTGTTGTTGTAAAGCATCGGAAACAAATCATACGTGGCTTTCACACGGTCAAAAAGAACATGGCCATACACCGGATATGACTCCCAGTCACCCTTGCTGCCTTTGATCAGCGCCGGTCCGGTGCCAAAAAATACCCTGTCCGAAAAACGGGTCCCCGGATACACCATATGGGTATTGTGATTGCTGACCCATCCGACTTTTCTGAGCTTTTGCAAAAAATAAAAATCTTCGCCGCTTTTTTTTGCAGTAATACCTCCTGCCTTGCGGTAATTTTTCACTTTCAATGCGATGGCAGAACCAAGGGCGGTAAAGCTGTAGGGAGAGCCAATGCGCCACATATTAATGGCATAATAACGCATATATATTTCATACCGTAAAATGGCCCTGTCCAGCACTTCATCACCGGTAAGGCAATGATAATATGGGTTTGATAAAGCCATAGCCTGTGGATGATCTTCGAAAAAACGTACAACCGAAGCCAGGTAACCATCATCAAAGAGGGTATCTGCATCCATACTTAAAATGATGTCTTCAGGCCCGGCATATTGATTGATGGCATCCATCAGAACCCTTCGCGCCTGCCCGACACCTGTCTTTTTCCCGCCCCAGCCCTTGCCTCTGCTGGAATAATCAAGAACATGGAGGCCGGGAGCCTGCAAGGCCTCAAGATATGTCAGGGTTTGTTGGTTATTGAAGCAAACATGCTTTTTCCCAGGATCCGACCACCATGAGTCGGGTTGATTCACACATATCCAGAACGAACCACTTTCGATTGATTCAGACAGCAGGCTTTCCATTGTAAGGGGAAGCCATTCTGCCTCATTCATAGAAGGTATGGCCACATGGATCGTAACAGGTTTCATCCCCTGGGAAAGTCTTTGTTTAAACCTCCATCGGATCTTTTTTCTTGAGGAATGCTGATACAATTAGTGAAAAGATAAACCCAAAAAAGGTATAGGATAACAGACTGCTGAACAACATCAGCAAGGGGTTTACAAATTGCCTTACCAGTTGGATCTGCTGGTCTGAAACGTTTGGATCTGCTTCCAGCAAGGTGATTTCAGCCAGGTCTTTTAATCTTTCCAGGGCATCCGGAGCAATATATTTGTAAAAAACAAAGAAAAATATGCCGGATATCAGGGCTGCAAAAAATGCAGTGAGCGTACCAAAACCGAGGGCTCGTCCATAGCTTATAAAACCGTCGCATTGTTCGTTCCGGAACCTGATCGTTCCAAGAACGATCCCTGCAAGTAAAATAACATATCCTAAATAAGAGATCCAGGTCATCGCCTCAAGATTAGATAAATACTGGATAAGCCCAAGTAAAATGAGGCCAACGGCGGTAATCACCCCGTACTGGAGTGCAGGACTGAACATTTTTCCTTGTTTTTTCTCTTCTAAGGTTTCCATAATGTTTGAATTTGGTTTATTAGGGTTGGACAAACAAAAATAATAAAATCCCATATGGATAAAGCCATTATTCATGGGTTTTTTAATGATTGCTTTGACGGGATGCATAATTTTCTTACTTTTGCCACGGGTAAGTCTGGTACGACCAGCTCCCGCTGAACTCCCCCAGGACCGGAAGGTAGCAAGGGTAAGCGGTCGTAGCGGTGCGATACCAGATCTTACCCGTTTTTCCTAAAATAAAACAACGACACATGAAGTTTTTCATTGACACAGCCAACCTTGATCAGATCCGGGAGGCAATGGACCTTGGGATACTGGATGGTGTAACCACCAATCCTTCGCTGATGGCAAAAGAGGGTATCCGTGGGGAGGTTAACATCCGGAAGCATTATGTCGACATCTGCAATATTGTGGATGGCGATGTAAGTGCCGAAGTGATTGCCACCGACTTTGAAGGCATGATCCGCGAAGGGCAGGCGCTCGCTGCATTGCATCCGCAAATTGTGGTCAAGGTCCCGGTCATCAAGGAAGGAATCAAGGCCATAAAGTATTTATCATCACAAGGGATCAAGACCAATTGCACCCTGGTCTTTTCCGCCGGGCAGGCGTTGTTGGCTGCCAAGGCCGGCGCCACATATGTTTCTCCATTTATCGGGCGCCTTGACGATATCTCGACCGATGGGGTTGAACTGGTTGCACAAATTGTCGACATTTACCGTTATTATGACCTGAAGACCCAGGTTCTTGCTGCCAGCATACGCCACACCATGCACATCATTCAATGTGCTGAGGTGGGTGCCGATGTAGTTACATGCCCCCTGAATCCCATACTGGGACTGCTCAAACATCCCCTCACCGACATTGGGTTAGAAAAATTTCTGGCCGACCATAACAAAAAATAGGATACTGCGTACCTGGTAAAAGGATGCGGTTTTGTGTTTTTTATGTTAACTTCGTTGTAGTTTGTTTAACAATTTTTGCACAATGAAAGCCATTTTGCTATTTATACTGTTCACGGCATCATCCTTCTTCCAGGTTCATGCAACCGGAGTTCGTTTCGACAGGGTATCTGAAGCACTGGCAGCAGACCCTGACAAAACCTTCCTGGTATACAAGTATGATATTAAGGAAAATATTGGTCCTCCGGCCCGCCACCGCACCCAGCGGGCATTTCAGGAGGCCGACAGCCTGAATGCCGACTTTATTCTCTTGCACCTGAACACTTACGGAGGCACTGTCAATGATGCCGATTCCATCCGGACCCGCCTCATGCAAAGCCGGATCCCGGTCATCGTATTTGTAGACAACAATGCGGCTTCTGCAGGGGCATTGATTTCCATTGCCGCTGATCGCATTTATATGCGTCCTGGGGGGAACATTGGCGCAGCTACCGTAGTGGATGCCACAGGGGAGGTGGTGCCTGACAAATTCCAGTCATATATGCGTTCGATGATGCGATCAACGGCCGAAGCCAAAGGCCGTGACCCTCATATTGCACAGGCCATGGTAGACCCGTCCATTGAAGTGGAGGGAGTCATTGAAGCGGGGAAAGTATTGACTTTTACCGCTTCAGAGGCTATGCGCTGGGGTTTTTCCGAAGGAATGGCTGAAAACATTGAGGAGGTGTTGGAAATTGCCGGGATCGAGCGCTATGAGATCGTTGAACAACGTTTATCCTTTACCGACCGCATCATACAGTTTTTAATCAATCCCATCGTAAGTGGCATCCTGATCATGCTGATTCTCGGGGGCATTTATTTTGAACTGCAAACTCCGGGAATAGGCTTTCCCATACTCGCTGCTGCTGGGGGAGCGCTCCTTTATTTTGCCCCCCTATACCTGGAAGGATTGGCCACCCATTATGAAATTGCACTTTTTTTGCTCGGTCTGATCCTGATTGCAGTCGAATTATTTGCCATCCCGGGCTTTGGGATTACTGGGGTCCTGGGGGCTTTATTCATGATCTCAGGTCTGGCCCTTGCCATGGTGGGAAATGAAGGGTTTGACTTTACCGGGGTGCCTTTTACAGATATTTTGATGGCCTTTTTAATTGTCATCATTGCCCTGTTTGTTTCCCTGACACTTTCTTTTTATACGGGGCAGAAGTTGTTTAGCACCAGCCGTTTTGGTGAACTGGCCCTGGATACCGTTCAGGAAACCACTTCGGGATACACCTCTGCAGACGCCGTCATGAAGACACTGGTGGGCAAAACAGGAGCGGCATTTACCATGTTGCGCCCCAGCGGAAAAGTGGAGATCGATGATGAAGTGTATGATGCCACAGCACTCACAGGATTTATTGATAAAGGTGAGGCCATCAGGGTGGTTAAATATGAAACATCACAGGTATTTGTGGTAAAGGGATAGTGTCATGGATGCAAAAAAAGCAATATCTCCGTTGTATACTGATATGTATCAGTTGACCATGGGACAGGCATATTTTTTAAACAACCGCCATGAGCAAAAAGCGTGTTTCGATTATTTTTTCCGGAAAACCCCCTTTGAGGGCGGATATACGATCTTTGCCGGCCTTGCTGATCTTCTGGCCCATATTGAAGCACTTCGTTTTCTGAAACAAGACATTGACTACCTGCATAAAAAAGGATTCCATGCAGACTATCTGGAGTTTCTAAAGGGGTTTCGGTTTTCCGGACAGATTACAGGCATGCAGGAGGGAGAAGTCGTTTTTCCGGTGTCTCCCATCTTGCGTGCAGAGGGGGGTTTGCTTGAAGTGCAGCTCATCGAAACACTCTTGCTTAATATGCTGAACTTCCAGTCGTTGATTGCTACAAAAGCCAGCAGGATACGCCAGTCGGCAGGTGAAAGGATATTGAGTGATTTTGGATTGCGCCGGGCACAGGGGATGGGTGGCATACAGGCCTCCAGGGCATCCATTATCGGAGGTTTCGACAGCACTTCGAATCTTCTGGCCGCTCAACAAAATGACATACCTCCCGCCGGCACCATGGCGCATTCCTTCATTGAGAGCTATAACGACGAACTGGAAGCGTTCCGGGCCTATGCCGGCGTATTCCCCGACAATTGTGTGTTGCTTGTTGACACATATAACACACTTAAAAGCGGCTTACCCAATGCCATGAAAGTCGCCAAAGAATTGGAAAAATCAGGCCATCGTTTAAAAGGAATACGGCTGGACAGCGGCGACCTGGCATATCTTTCAAAGAAAGCGCGCCTCATGCTGGATGAAGCCGGCCTGACCTATGTCAGGATCGTGGTGTCCAACCAGTTGGATGAGCACGTTGTAAAAAGCCTTCTTGACCAACAGGCGCCCATAGACATATTTGGCGTAGGGACAAATATGATTACCGGCCGGCCTGACGGTGCCATTGACGGCGTGTACAAATTGTCTTCTTCACATGGCTCACCGCGTTTGAAAATTTCGGAGAATATCCAAAAAACAACCTTGCCAGGATTAAAGAAAGTTTTGCGTTACCTCGATGATGACCATAATTTTTATGCCGATTGTATTGCCCTGGAAAAAGAAACGGAACCGGAACAGATGATACATCCTTTTTTTAAAGAAAAAACCCTGTCATTAAAAGGAAGGAAATATGAAGAATTATTCCGATGCCATATGCGGCATGGAAAAATTACAAAGGATATGCTCGGACCTTTCAAATTAAAGGAATTGGTAAAGAACAGGTTGGAAAAATTGCCCGATGAACATAAACGATTTGATTTTCCTCATATCTATAAAGTAGGGATCTCTGCTCAATTGTGTGATCTCAGAGATGAAATTGTAAACCGTTATCAGAATTATATTTGATTTATGAAGGCTTTGGTTATTGTAGATGTTCAGAATGATTTTTTGCCTGACGGCGCATTGGGTGTGCCCGAAGGAGATAAAGTGATTCCTGTTATCAACACATTGCAGGGGCGTTTTCCGCTGGTGGTGGCCACCCAGGATTGGCATCCGGCCGATCATGGCAGTTTTGCCTCTGTTTATCCGGACAAGGATGTGATGGATACCATTACACTTGGCGGGTTGGAACAGATTCTCTGGCCTGACCATTGTGTGCAGGGTACCAGGGGCGCTGCCATTGCAGACGAATTGTCTATGAATGCAGTGGAAGCCATTTTTCGCAAAGGCCTTGACAGGGAAATTGACAGCTACAGCAGTTTTTATGATAATGGCCATATTAAGAGTACAGGACTGGCCGATTATTTAAAAGGCAAAAACGTTCAACAGGTTTATATTGCCGGGCTGGCCGGCGATTTTTGCGCCTCCTATTCCGCCCTGGATGCCCTTGGCGAAGGCTTCGACACCTATCTTATCGAAGACGCCACCAGGCCAATTGACAAGGATGGTTTTGAAAAAATGAAAAACAGCATCCGTAAAAAAGGGGGAAAGATCATCCGGTCAGATGACATTTAATGAATTCCATGGATGTTAGGCAGTTACATATTCCCAATGCCCGCCTCGAAGAAGACAAGGTGTATCCCTTCCTTATCCTGAAAACCATTTCACTGGAACCTGGTAACCGTTGGCTTGTATTGCAGGATCCCAATGGCTACAAAATCCTGCTGCCCGAAAAATATTACACAGACTACGGTTTTAAGCCGGGGCAAAAGATCCATTGCAGGGTCGATAAGATCAATTGCAATGGCAGGATGTTTCTGGAACCGATGCACCCTTTTTACAGGGAAGGGGAGGTGTATGAATTTCCTGTGACCGGAAAAGGTCAACGAGAGAATATCCTGGGACAGAACGAATGGTTTTTTATGGTCGCGGATGTCTTTGGCAAGAAGTGGATCGTACGTACCTTTTCAGAGGATGTATTGCAAAATCCCCCGGAAACCCTGCGTTGCAAACTGAAAAGAATAAAAAAGGGTCAATTTTTCCTGGTCATTCAGGGCGAAGAGATCAAACACCCCGAACTGGAAACAGGGAAAACATATCCGTTTGTTATCATCGACGAACGCATTCATCCCGGCAATGGACATGCATACTTTATTCTGGCAGACAGCAAAGGGAACAAACATCTTTTAAAAAAGAAATACTATCATCCGTATGGCCTGAAAAAGGGACAGGAAGTACAATGCAGGGTGGATAAATTTGCCTCGGAAGGATATTTTTTTCTTGAACCCCTGCATCCTTGCTATCAAAGGGGTAAGACCTATGAATTCAATGTGGACAGAATGGAGGAGTTGGTGTTTACAGATGGTTTCAGGCAAAAAGTACTGGTCCTGAATGACTGTTTCGGACAGGAGGTTAAAATCCACATGGATCAGGAAACTGCCCGGAAATATATGGATCATTCCGTTGTACGGGCCAGGGTCAAGGGCATAAGAAAAAGCCGGCTGGAGCTTGATATCCGGGATCAGGGAACTATCGGAAACTGATCTCCCGGACAATGGTTTCGCCCAGTTCCTGGTTAATCATATCTATAATTTTAGTTTTGGCGTAGCCCAATTCATTTCGCAACACAGACGAGCGCAGGTACACCGTCAGATGGGAACCCTGCAATACCAGGCGGACGGTATACCTGGCAATGTGATTCCCCATGAGTTTGTCCCACGACAACATAAGTCTTGTTTCAGTCACTTTGTCATCAAGGCGGTGGTATTTCAGTACCTCCCTGATGATCTCACCCAATGGCCTTTCGTTTGACTTTGTCATATCTGTTGGTTTTCACCAGCCTGGTTGTTAAGAACCTTGCTATGTTTGATTCTGCCCTGATCCATAAAAAAGATCTTACATTCAGAAGGTATTGATACAAATAATTCTTCCAGTCTTTCCGGGTGGGTATCGGTAACAAAAACCTGCCCAAAATCCTCCCGGCTGACCAATTGCATAAGTTGTTTGACCCGCAAAGCATCAAGTTTGTCGAAAATATCATCAAACAACAAAATTGGATTGTAGCCTTTGATTTGTTTGGTGAAGACAAACTGGGCAAGTTTCAAGGCAATAATAAAGGATTTTTGTTGTCCCTGGCTCCCAAATTTTTTAATGGGTTCGTTATGGATCAGAAATGACAGGTCATCTTTATGGACGCCAGTGGTTGTGTGTTGCGCAATCCGGTCTTTGTCAGTGGCTGCCTGAAGTTGGGCAGAATAATCGGCATCGTGCAGGGTAGAATCGTAAATAATATCGGTGACCTCTTTTTCGCCCGATAAAAAAGTGTAATATTTGCGGAATACAGGTAAAAATGCCTGGAAGAATTTTATTCGTTCTTTGTAAATATATTCACCATGGGAAACAAGCTGCTCATCCCAGATCTCCAGCGATTCTTTATCAAACCGCCTTTTTTCGGCAAAGATCTTTAGCAAAGCGTTGCGTTGCTGCAGGGCCTTATTGTATTGAATGAGCTTATACAGATAGTCTTTATTGTACTGGGCGATGACCCCATCAACAAATTTTCGCCGGTCTTCACTGCCGCCAAGTATGAGCCGTCCATCGGCGGGGCTTAGCAAAACCAATGGATAGTGGCCAATGTGGTCCGACAGTCGCTCATACTCTTTCTTGTTTTTTTTGAATACTTTACGCTGTCCCCGTCGCAGGCCACAGTAGAGCGTGTCTTTTTGTCCATTTAACTGGTAAATGCCCTGTATGACAAAAAGATCTTTCCCAAAACGGATATTCTGTGTGTCAATCGGGTTTGTAAAACTCTTGCAAAATGAAAGGTAATAGATCGCATCCAGCAAATTTGTTTTGCCGGCACCGTTATGGCCGGCAAAGCAGTTAAACTTGGCGGAAAGCTCGACCTGCAGTTCTTCCAGATTTTTAAACTGGACAATACTGATTTGCCGGCAATACATTTTGGCGGTGTTTACTTATTCATTCCCCCGCAAACAGTAAAGACCTGTCCGGTGATATAAGACGACATGTCCGAAGCAAGGAATATGGCCATATTGGCAACATCCTCGGGATGTCCGGCCCTTTTCAGCGGAATTCTTTCGACCCACCCATTTTTAACATCTTCGGGGAGCCTGGCCGTCATTTCGGTTTCAATAAAACCCGGGGCTATGGCATTTACCCGGATATTCCTGGCACCAATTTCCTGGGCAACCGACTTGGTAAATGCAATCATGCCACCCTTGGAGGCAGCATAGTTTGCCTGCCCTGCATTGCCACCAATGCCCACAACCGAGGCCATATTGATGATGCTGCCCTGGCGTTGCTTCAGCATGTATTTTTGTGCTGCTTTGGTGAGGTTAAAGGCAGATTTCAGGTTGACACGAATTACATCATCCCACATTTCTTCGCTCATTCGCATCATCAATGTATCTCGTGTAATCCCCGCATTGTTTACAAGAATATCAATGCTGCCAAATTCTGCAACAACCTCATTAACCAGGTTTTCGCTGTCCATATAACTGCTGGCATCGGAGGCATAGCCCCTGGCTTTAACGCCTGTCTTTTTCAGTTCTGCTTCGAGGGCTTTGGCCTGTTCGTCATACGCAAGGTCAGAGAATGCCACATTGGCTCCCACCTGGGCAAAAGCAATGGCAATGGCTTTGCCAATGCCCCTTGAACCGCCTGTAATCAATGCGGTTTTTCCTTCTAAAATGTTCATTCGTTTAGGTTTTTATAATCGTTGAAATTACAAAATTCCACGCACAATCCCAATTATATCCATTTGATCAGATTGAAATCCTGCCGGTGTGCCAGTTCGGGATGTTTGGGGAATACACGAAAAGCGTAATTGAACATCCCGGTACTTTTGGCAGGTATTTCACACTTGAAGGTAGCCTGCTTGTTGGCCGACCGAACAAGCTCCATTTCATAGACTGAAACAATTTCCCGGCTGCCACCAGGTGATTTCTGGACAAATACAACCTCTGCACCAAAATCTGTATCCTTCAAATCGCTAACCTCAAGGGTCAGCTCCGCCATAAACAGGTCTCCCAGCAGAAGGTTTTTCCCGTTATTGCTCAACAACTTTTTGTCAACAAGTTTAATATGATCCCATGCACGAACCACTTTGTTTTTCCAGTGAACCATGGCCCTGGCCAATTTGAAATCATTGCGGGTAAACTTTACGGATGACTCAAACAAACGGTTGTAAAATAACGCAAAGTAATCATCCATCATGCGTTTGTTGGTATAATGCGGTGCAATTCCGGCAATACAGTTTTTTATCCACTGCACCCACTTTTTTGGAACGTCTTCATCGTCACGTTCATAAAACATCGGGGTCACCTCTGTTTCCAGCAAGTTATAAACTGTCTCGGCATCCAACTCATTCTGAAAGTCCTGGTTTTCAAATGTTTTTTCTTCTTTTAGTTTCCAGCCGGCTTCTTCTATATATCCTTCAGCATACCAACCATCGAGTACGCTGAGATTCATCACACCATTCAATACCGCTTTCTGCCCGCTTGTGCCCGATGCTTCCTGCGGCCTGGTGGGCGTGTTGAGCCATACATCCACACCTTTTACAAGCTCCCTGCCTAACTCCATGTCATAATCTTCCAGAAAAAGGATTTTTCCCTGGAATTCTTTTTCCCGGCTGATTTCCAGAATACGCTTGATCAGATCCTGTCCGGCTTTGTCGGCCGGATGTGCTTTCCCCGCATAAATAAACTGTACAGGCATGTCGGGATTGTTCACGATCTTTGACAGACGTTCCAGGTCATTGAACAGCAAATGGGCCCGTTTATAGGTGGCAAAACGCCTGGCAAATCCAATGGTCAGGACAGAATCATCAACAGATTCCATGAGCTGGTAAATCTTCCGTGGTGTTTCCTGCCGGCGCTCCAGGTTATTCAAAAGACGTTGTTCAATATATTCCAGCAAACGTTTCCTGGACTTGTTGCGCAGATCCCAAATCTCCTTGTCCGGCACCTTGTGGATCTTTGCCCATGCCCCGGGTTTGCTGATGTCTTTTAGAAACCCTTCCCCGAAAGTCCTCCGGTATAGATCCTGCCATTCCCCGGCGGTCCAGCTCCCATAATGAACCCCATTGGTGACATGTCCGATATGTATCTCTTCGGGAAAGTACCCCGGATAAAGTTCTTTGAACATATTTCTGGAAACCTTTCCATGGATCTTACTTACCCCGTTGACATGTTTTGCAAGCTTGGCGGCCAGTATACTCATGGAGTAATCCTCACTGGGATCCAGGGGGTTCATTTTACCAAGCCCCATAAAAGTTTCCCAACTGATCCCAAGCCTGTCGGCATAGTGTGGCATATAGGTTCGAAGCATGTCCTCACTAAAGAAGTCATGTCCTGCAGGTACGGGGGTATGTGTGGTAAAGAGGCTGCTGGCCCGCACCACCTCGAGGGCCTCATGAAAGCTGAGGTGGTCATCCTGCACGTATTTTCGCAACCGTTCCAGCCCGGTAAATGCAGCATGCCCTTCATTGCAATGATACACCTCAGGCTGAATACCCAGCGCATCCAGAATGCGAATACCACCAATACCCAGGAGGAATTCCTGTTTGAACCTGTTTTCCCAGTCCCCCCCGTATAGTTGGTGGGTAATAAATCGATCCACGGACTGGTTTTCAGACATATCCGTGTCAAGAAGGTAAAGCGGGATCCTGCCCACATCAATACGCCAAACCCTGGCATGAAGAGTCCTTCCCGGAAATGCAATCTGGATTTTCAGACGTTCGCCTTTCTCATCCCTTACAGGAATGGCAAACATCCTTGAAAAATCGTGCGGGTGATAGGTGTCCAGTTGTTCTCCATGAACAGAGAGGCTCTGGGTAAAATAACCATAGCGGTACATCAACCCAATACCCACCATGTCTGCATTGTCATCACTGGCTTGCTTCAGGAAATCGCCCGCCAGCACACCCAATCCCCCCGAATAGATCTTAATATGCTCATTCAGTCCATATTCCATGGAAAAGTAGGCAATTGTTTTTGATCGCTTCTTTTTCCCCTGGGCCATGTAATCTGAGAATGCATCAACCACTTTCTTGTATTGCTTCATGAACGATTCGTCTTGTTGTAATCGTTCGTAATGCTCCATAGATAAATGCTCTACAAGAATGATGGGGTTTTTATCGCATCTTTCCCATAATTGAGGGTCAATGCCGCTAAACAGCTCAAGTGCTTCTACACTCCATGTCCACCAGATGTTTCTTGCCAGTTCTGGCAAAAAACGCAAGGGCTCTGGAACATTTAACCCGACACTTACTTTTTTCCATTTTGGCCGCATACTCTCAACGGGAGGCATGGATATGGCCCGGACAGGCTGTTGTTTGTCCTTGTACTGATCGTAACGTTCTCCGGACATCTGCAAAGCCCTGTCAAAACCCCTGTGGTACAGGTCAAAAATTTCCTTGCTGTTTCCGTCCGGAATAATCAGATCAGGTTCAGACCCCAACACGTGCGCGCATTCCCTGGCCCTTTCTTCTGAGATGGTGACAAAAACATCCGCATTCCCCGAAGCTACCTGCTCCAGGCTATGCTTTGAAACAATATCCAGTTCCCTTGCCTTTGATTCGATATCAATTCGGTCAGGTTCTTCTGAAATGCTTTGACCGCTTTTTGCCATGGTCTTACCGAGAAGGGTTCCCCGGTTAATAAATATTGTTCCTGCCTGTGGGACTTTGTCTTGAAGGAACAACACACCGGCACCTGTTTTCCATTCATGGAATTGAGCAATAAAACGATCGTGTGCCGACAAATAAAAATCATAAAAACTTTCTATAGCCAATCCTGCCGCATAGCCAAACATGG
>SL_3KL_010_SEDDRAFT_10004262_pt1 | contig 12931 bp, 4 predicted proteins | sample SodLakKL_010_SED_2_FD_10381 | JGI IMG/M metagenome (IMG submission 10381)
TATCCACCAAATCCATCCAACCCAATTCCAATCCTAATTCCACATAAAGACGTGATAGAACGCAGAAAATCCATTGCCGTAAATGTTGGTGGTGTCACCGTCGGCGGCGACGCCCCGGTGGTGGTCCAGTCGATGACCAATACCGATACGGCCGACATCCCCGAAACCATTGAGCAGGTACACCGTCTTGCCGCGGCCGGCTCGGAGCTTGTACGCATCACGGTCAACAACAAGGAAGCGGCTATGGCCGTGCCGGCGATCGTCGAGGGGCTCGACAAGCGCGGAGTGAACGTGCCGATTATCGGCGATTTCCATTTCAACGGGCACGTGCTGCTCACCGAGTATCCGGAGACGGCGCGCCTGCTGGCGAAGTACCGGATCAATCCCGGCAACACCGGCACGCGCTCACGCGACAAGAATTTCGTGACCATCATTGAGCAGGCCATCAAGTGGGACAAGCCGGTGCGTATCGGCGTGAACTGGGGGTCGCTGGACCAGCAGCTGCTGGCCGAGCAGATGGACAAGAACAGCATGCTTCCCGAGCCGAAATCGGCCAAGGAAGTGATGATGGATACGATGATCGAGAGTGCCATGCGGTCAACGGCCCTGGCCGAGGAGGTGGGACTGCCGTCCGACAAGATCATCGTCAGCTGCAAGCTTTCCGGCGTGCAGGATCTCATCGAGGCCTACACGCGGCTGTCGAAGCTGATGGATTACCCGCTGCATCTGGGCCTCACCGAGGCTGGCATGGGCATGAAGGGCATGGTGGCCAGTTCGGCGGCGCTGTCGGTGCTGCTGCAGCAGGGTATCGGTGAAACCATCCGGGTCTCGCTCACCCCGATGCCCAACGGGGACCGCACCGAGGAGGTGCGCGTGTGCCAGCAGGTACTGCAGTCGCTTGGGATCCGCAATTTCATCCCGCAGGTGGCGGCGTGTCCGGGATGCGGGCGAACAAAGAGCACCTACTTCCAGGAGCTGGCCGACGAGATTCACAACTACATCGTGGAGATGATGCCCATCTGGCGCAAGGTCTATCCCGGTGTGGAGGACATGAACGTGGCCGTAATGGGATGCGTGGTGAATGGTCCGGGCGAATCCAAGCACGCCAACATCGGCATTTCGCTGCCGGGCACGTTCGAGGAGCCCAAGGCGCCGGTGTACATCGACGGCGAGCACCACTCCACGCTATCCGGCGACCGCATCGGCGAGACGTTCCGCAAGATGCTGGATGATTATGTGGTCTCGCGCTACGGGAAGAGGCAGCCGGCCGAATCCGAGGCGTGAATAAAACCAATGATGCTCATACCCGGGCATGAGCAAGGGAGAGAATGATTATACCCGGGCATGAAAAAATCCATTCATGACCATGTCTCGTCGCGAAGCTGAACGTTCATCCTGTGGATCTGAATACTGTCTCAGTCAAGAGTAATTAATTACATCGCCGGTCCATTGCCTGGCGCAGAACGGCAGACTGGTACGACCGTTGTCTGGTCTGACTCCTGTCATTTTTATCAAGTGAGTGTAACGCCGTTCCTGTAACTTCTGGAAGGGTTTCCAGGGAAAATCCGAAAACTGCGATTCCTTTGCGGGGAGCCCGAAGTAAGCGCTATCATTTTATAAAAAAACTTTCAGAAACTCTTTGAAAATGTAAGCGCTTTCATTATATTTCAATAACAATTGCTTCATATTCGCTTGAAACGCGGATTTCCAATTCCTCCACAGTTACAGTTTGCCATGTCAGAATTTTCATTTCGCAGGATAGTTGTCTCTTTCCAGGTCGTTTTGGCGGCCGTTGCGGTGGTGATGGTACTGTCGTTCTGTTCGAGGGAGACCGTGGAGGAGAAGGCAGAGCCCCTGGCCGAAATCGGTTCCTACCAGGTAAGCGATGAGGAGTTCCTGGGGGCCTTCCAGCATGTGTTCGAGCGGTCGGGGCGCGGTCTGAATGTGACACCGACCCTGCTCAGGGAGATACTGGACCAGCGGGTCAACTTCTACGCGGTGGTGCAGTACGGGGTGGACAACAACTGGCATGAGGACCATGAGGGCACCCACCGCAAAAACCTGATCTACCGCCAGGTAGTGATGGACGAATTCAAGCGCCGGCACATCGCCCGCGAGGTGAGCGTCGAAGAGCGTGACTTGCAGAATCTGTTCCTGCGGTACAATACGCACCTGCGCGCCTCGCATCTGTATGCCCCCGACCGCCAGACCGCTGATTCACTCTATCAGCTTGTCGCCGAAGGTGCTTCGTTCGAGGAGCTTGCAAAAGATATTTTCGAGTCCCGTTCGCTCCGTGAGTCGGGCGGCGACCTGGGCTATTTTACTGTCGACGACATGGATGTCGGATTTGAATCGGTGGCATTCTCCTTGCCCGTTGGCGAGGTATCCCAGCCGGTGCGTACTACCCGTGGCTTCAGCATTATCAAAGTGACCGACCGTATCACTACGCCCATCATCACTGAAACCCAGTACGCCGAAAACAAATCGCGGATCCGGGATCTTGCCGTCCGGCAGAAAACCGAACTCCGCAGAAGGGAACATATGGATGAGGTCATCGACGGGTTCCGGTTCGATCAGGAACTGATGGATGCGTTATGGGAGCGGATGGATGGGCACCTGCACCTGGATCCTGTGGCCGATGTGGAGATGGAGGATTTTCGTGCGCGCGTGCCTGGTGACTGGCACGACCGAGTGGTCGGTTCCTATAATGGTTTCGATCTGACCGTAGGCACCTTCCTGCAGGAGACCTATTTTACGCCGTCGGAGAGCCGCGGGCATATCCGTTCGGTCGGCAGTTTCTTTAACCTTGTGGAAGGTGTTGCCTACCGCACCTACGCCATGCAGACGTACCTTGAGGGTCCGCATTACGATGAGACCGAGGTGGCTATGTCTGTCGAAAATACGTTCCAGAACTATCTGAACCGCCGCCTTGCGCAGGTGCTCAGGGAGCAGGCCGAGATTCCGGATACAGCCAAACGTCAGGAATTCGAGTCCAACCGCAGCCACTATGTGCATCCGCGGGAAGTGAACCTGGCCGAGCTGGCGGTCCGTGATATGGATACGGCCGAAGAAGCCTACCGGGCCATCCAGTCGGGCACGTCGTTCCATGACGCCCTCATGAAATACGGGTTCGATGAAGAAGCAAAGCTGGCGGGAGGGGAGATCGGATACACTCCGGTCACCCATTTCGGGACCATCTCGCCCTCGCTGGCCAACATCCAGCCCGGTGACATTGCCGGACCTTTTGAAATGCAAAGTGATGTGATTTTCCTCTTTAAATGTCTGGGAGTGCGTGAAGCGCAGCCGATGACATTTGAGGAAGCCAGACCCCTGATCGCCGACCATCTTACCGAAGAGTTTGTGATGGATGCGCGGCGGAAGATCATCAGGGAAACGATGGACAGGCACGATGCCCGGGTCCATTACGAACGAATCGGCGAGATTGATTTGCGATTTTGATAACCAATGAATAGTGAATTTAAACTGATGAACCGAAGGTCACAAAGTGCTATGTCCATGACCGGGCATAGCCCCGGACACACAGGAGCATGATAATAGTCGTCATGGACATGCTATGTGACCTTTTGATTTAATGATTGCAAACACATGAAATACGTTTACACAGCTTTCCTATTTACCGTCGTCCTTCTTGCCGGCAGTACTGCAGCGCTTGCCCAGGCAGGATTCATCTCCGGCCAGGTCACCGACGCCACCGACGGAGAGCCGCTCATTGGGGCAAATGTCCTTATTGAGGGCACCACAATGGGTGCTTCCACAGATCTGAACGGCAACTACCGGATCCTGAACGTGCGTCCGGGCACCTACACCATTGTGGTTCGCTACATTGGTTACCAGACCCAGTTCATCCAGAACGTTCTGGTGCAGAGCGATCTGCGAACCAACCTCGACATTGAGATGCAGGAAGAGGTGTTCGAGGGACAGGAGGTGGTGGTCCAGGCAACACGCGATGTGGTCACGCGCGACCGTACCAGCTCAGAGTCGCGCGTCTCACGCCAGCAGCTGGAGGCCATGCCGGTACAGGAGGTCGGTGATGTGCTCAGCCTGCAGGCAGGGGTGACCCAGAGCAGTACCGGACAGATCCACATCCGCGGCGGACGAGCCACCGAGGTGGCCTATATTGTGGATGGGATCCGGGTGACCGACGATTTTGACCGTTCGCTTGGTGTGCGCATCGAAAACCAGAACATTGAGGAGCTTCAGGTGGTCTCGGGCGCCTATAACGCCGAATACGGCCAGGCGATGTCCGGGATTATCAACATATCCACCCGGGCAGGGACCAACAATTTTCAGGGATCTTTTCGTACATGGGCGGGTGACTATCTGACAACTGACAGGCATCTCTATGAAGGGGTTGCGCATAGCCTGACGGACCTGCGCCCATCCAACCAGTACAATTTCGAGCTCTCACTTGCAGGTCCGATCATCCGCGACCGGCTGACGTTCTTTGTGAGCGGACGCCATTTCAGCACGGATGGATGGTTCAATGGCCGCAATATATATACGCCCTACGGGCCCACGCTTCCCGGCACCGACCGGTTCGGCCGTCCCGAATATGCGCGTGTTCCGGTGGATGACCCCGTCAACCGGTTTGGAGACCGCATCGGCGGCGACCTGCCCTGGATCGACATCATCAGCCAGGATGACCAGTGGATTTACTACACAGATGAGGGGGTGCGGGACAGCTCCCTTGTACCGCTTCAACAATATTCCTCTTTCAGCAGTCAGTACAACCTGCAGTGGAATGTCTTTCGCGGGTTTCGGGTCAACCTGATTGGAAACTATTCGGTGGAAGGGGGGGATGCCGGCGCCGGGCACACACTTCGTTATGTCCCGGATGGCATTTCCAGCTATGACCGCACCCGTTTCTACAACAACCTGCGGATCACGGTTACCCCGAGCGCGAATACCTACTTCAACATCAATGCCGCAATGCGTTACAACAACTTTGAACAGCGGCTTTTTGACGACCTCGATGATCCCCGGTATTTCAATTTTGACCGGGTATCGGAGCTGCCGCCCCGTTATGCCGGAGGGTCGGGAAGATTCACCATCATCGGTACGGATAATTATGTCGAGGACCGTACCACACAGACCTACATCCTGAAGGGTGATATCACCAGCCAGCTTAACGATATCCACCAGGTCAAAGCAGGAATTGAATTCCAGCAGGATATCATTGAGCGGGATGCGTTCAGCCTGCAACCGGCCGGGCCGAATATCATTGAGTTGCCGAACACCGACGGTCTGGGCGTTCCGATCCGTGACGGTCGTCAGCGTGAGTATTACACCCGCAAGCCCTGGCTGCTTAGTGCCTTTGTCCAGGACCGGATCGAATACGAGAACCTGATCATCAACGCAGGTCTGCGTTTTGAATACTTTCAGCCGAACGCAAAGATTCCGGCCGACAGTAGGGATCCGGACCTGTTTGCATTGCCCAATGAGCGTCATGAGGATTTCTGGACGTCTGCGTCGCCTAAATTCCAGCTGAGTCCGCGTCTGGGTGTAGCCTATCCGATCAGCGAGACGGGAGTGATCCACTTCTCCTATGGCTACTTCCTGCAGATCCCCGAGTATGAGCGGCTCTACAACGGTGATCGCATTGTGATGCCGCAGACATCGGGCATTTTTGGGGTGTATGGCAACCCGGACCTCAAGCCCCAGCAGACCATCCAGTACGAGTTGGGCCTGCAGCAGCAGATCATTCCCGGGACAGTGCTGGAAGTCAGCGGTTTCTACCGTGACATCCGCGACTGGATCTCCTCTGGTCCGACCAACCTGACCTCCAATCCGGGTATCCGCTACGGAACCTGGGTGAACCGCGACTATGCCAATATCAAGGGCGTCACGGCCACGCTCACCCAGCAGCTTGGCCGGCAGCTTAATATGGTTTTTGACTACACTTTCATGATGGCCGAGGGTACCAACTCCGATCCCCAGGCCGAGTTCAACGCAGCCGTTTCGCGTGGCGATACCACTGGGGCGCCGCTCACGCAGATGCTGCAGCCGCTGGACTGGGACCGCCGGCACCAGCTCAACGCCACTGCGTATTTTGTGGGCAACAACTGGGGCAGCAGTCTTATCGCACGCTTTCAGTCAGGCGAGCCCTATACGGCCGATGCCACCTACACCACGCGCACCGGCATAACCTCTCTGACCTATATTGAGCAGAACAGTCTGCGCAAGCCAACGAACCTGACCTTGGACATCAACCTGTATCGCGGACTAACAGTGGGAGGGGCCAATGTGCGCGGAACACTGAGCGTGTACAACCTTCTGGATTCGCGCAACGTCAATTTCGTTTATTCCGACTCTGGTACGGCCGATGCCCCGCTACCGGAAAACCGTCCGGCCCAGGTCGATCCAGGGTACTATGACAACCCGTTCATGTATACCGAACCGCGACGTGTGCAGTTCGGTATCGAAGTCTCCTTTTAACTCCAGATTCTCAATCCGGTCACCGAAGCACTATGCCACACAAAACAAATTTGAAACCGGTTAATTCCATGCATGCTTCAGTTGACTTCACTACTCAAATTTCCAACAGAAAGATGAAATCCTTTTTTCCCTTCACAAAATTGATCAAAAGCGTCATTTTCCTGCTGGGGTTGCTGCTTTTAACCGATGGACCTGTCCTGGCGCAGAACGGCGGTGACAACGATCAAGAACCCAGCAACGAAAGGGGATCTTTTGAAGCGCGCCGCAAAATGATCCTGGATGGAAACAATCTCCGGGCCACATACCATAACTTCGGCTGGGGCGGTCGCCTTGACGGCCAGGCAGTGGATGAGGTCACCTTTGAATATCCGCGCAATACCAACCGGGTCTACATCGCTTTGGTTGCCTTTTTCGTCGGTGCCGAGGTTCAAAACCAGACCGATACCGGGCCCGAGCGTTTCCCGATCGTGCTCACGCCAAACGGACGGACTGCGCCCGATGGCACCAGTTGGGACATGAACCCGATTCCCGGCTATTACAATCCCGATGTTCCCGAAATGTACGCCCGCAGCGACAGGAGGGAGACCTGGCCGTCATTCTGGCCGGACAAGATGGATGATGAAGCCGATCCAGGATGGAGCGGCTCATGGAACGGTTACTTTGGCAAGGACCAGTTCAATGCGGATCAGGAGTTCTACTATCGCGCAAGCGGCAACCTGTATACCCGGTTCTCGGAACCGTTCAACGAAGACGAGCTTTTCCGTCCAGACCAGACCGACTTCACTCGCGGCGGTCTGGGTCTTATCATCGACGCCCGGATCATGGCCTGGTCGCAGACGCTGATTCGCGACGTTCACTTCAATATCTTCGAGATCCGCAACGACGGTTCGTTCGACTATGACAAGATGGCCTTTACGCTCTGGATTGCCGACCTTGTAGGCGGTGGTGGAAACGACCTGCCACAGTTTGACGAGCGCTCTGCCATATCCTACCTGACCCACCTTGAACCCCGCTCCGGTCGTACTCATTTCGGCCGGGAGGATCTTGTTGGCATGGCCGGCATCCAGTTCCTTGAGACGCCCGGCAACGCCATCGACGGTATTGACAACGACGGCGACAGCGACATGTACCTCAGCGACAGCGAATGGTATAACTCCGATAACCCTGACCTGCTTCAGCCACTGGTCGAAGCAAACGGTGGATTCTTCCAGAACACCGCCGTGCTCATGATGGAAGTGATTCCGGAGTTCCAGATAAACGATTTCGGAACCCGCACCATCTGTCCCGGTGACCGCATCGTGCTTATTGATGATGACCACAGCCGAATCATCACCGAGTATCCGGAAGGCGGTGGCACGTTTGTGAGTCAGGGGCGTCAGTTCACACTGGATGGAAGCTGCTACAATCTCACCGAGGATGTAGATCTCGGTCCGAACGACCTGTTTCCGAATGCGTCCAACACGGATCTGTTTGACAACAATCTGAATGGCCTTATCGATGAAAATGAGGAGCTGCACCGCACCAAACAGTTTTTCGACCGGAACCGGCGCGTTTTTGACGAACGTCCGGTCCGCTATATCAACTACCTGTGGGATCAGTATGAGGTGGGCGACACGCTTCAGCGTGGCCTGATCGTTCCCAACCAGAAGATCCGTGAGCGTATGGCTGAAGACGAAAGCTTCCGCAATTTGATCCTGGATTATCAGGAGGCACTCAACCGCGTGCATGTGGACGGCGGTTTCCGGTCGCCCGGTTCATTTGACAATTACTTCCGGAACTATCACACCTCAGCGCCGATGATCGATGAGTCCCGCGAGGACTACTTCGACAACAACATGGCCTGGAACGCCATGCAGGATGATGTGGGTCTGGATGGGGTTCCGTTCAGTGGCGCCCGCGGTGAGGGTGACGGTTTCCCGACTTCCGGAGCAGGCACACCTTTCCCTGGTGAGCCCAATATCGACAAGACCAGTGTAGCCGAATCCGACATGATCGGTATCTCCTCGGTTACCTTCCCGCTTGCAGGGTCACTAGGGTCCGGCACCTCTTTCGCCCGCGATGGCGCGTTCTGGCGTAACCGGATGCTTCCAGGCAACCTGGGTGAGGAAGCTCAGGAGGGCGATGACACTGATATTCTTGTCACTTCGTCGCTCTTCCCGCTCCAGCGCGGACAGACCGAGCGTTTTTCTGTAGCCATAACCGTGGCTCAGACCAATAATCCCGACTATGATGCACCCACCGGAGACCGTGCCCGAGTGAATGCCAACCTGGACCAGGCCTTCAATGCCTATGAGGCCGATTATCAGTTTGCCACGGCACCGCCGGCGCCCAACGTGACTGCTGTGGCCGGTGACGGAAGGGTGACCCTGTACTGGGATGACATCGCCGAGGATCATTTTGACCGATATTTGTCACGCCTTCCCGGCAACACTGAATCCGACGCCCGCAGTTTCCAGGGCTACAAGGTCTATCGCTCCACAGATCCCGGATTCCAGGACATCCTTAACATCACCGATGCTGACGGCAACAAGATATTCCACCAGCCGCTGGCCATCTTCGATCTGGTAAATCAGTGGTCTGGTTTTCATCCGATTCCCATTAACGGGGTGCAGTTCAATCTGGGATCGAACAGCGGTTTGCAACGCAAGTTTGTGGATGAGAACGTGGTCAACGGCCGCCGGTACTACTACGCCGTGACCTCCTTCTCCTTCGGCAACGCAAGCAATGAGATTTCTCCGTCTGAATCGCCGATTTTTATAAGCATCAATCCGGACGGAAGCGTGGATACCGGTCCCAACGTGAATGTAGTGACCCCTGCGGCTTCCAAGGCAGGGTATATCGATCCTGAAAATCCGATGGCTACACCGGTGCGTGGTACTACCAGCGGTCAGGTCTTCGTGGATGTCCTGAATCCGGAAGAGATCCGAATTGACAACCTCTACCGCGTGACGTTCCGAGACACCCTGATCCCGTCAGGACGTGACGACACCCCGGACACTCTGCGGACCAAGGACTTTTCACTCTTTAACCTCACAAGCGGCGATACACTCATAGAGAACTCACTGAACTTCAACATGGAGGACAATCCGGTTAAGGAAGGATTTCGCATCTCGCTGAACAACAGTGAGTTGGAGCTTTCGGTGAATCGAGACCGATCTGGCTGGGCGCCTAATCCCGAGTATGAGCGGAATGTGCATTCCTATGCTTTCTTCCTCGAGGGCACACCCAGGGCTGCAGACTACGAAATCGTCTTCGATGAACTGGGGGTTGCGCGTTCACTCGATACCACCTATGCCGGGATCCAGCTGCCGGGGATGGATGTGAACTTCCGGATCTTCAACACCTCCATCCGGGACGACGACGGGAATCCGCTGGAAGTGGAGTTTGCCCTGAACAACCTGCACAACAATGCGGAGGCAACATCCAATGACCCGAACGTCACGCAGCCCGGGGAGTTCAGTGCAGGCCTGGTCAGACAGGGACCGTTCGTGAACATGCGGCGCGACCAGATCTTCATTTACGAGCCGGTGGGCACTAATCCGCGCACACTTACCTGGACGGTATTCATGAATCCGGCAGCAGAAGGAACGGGACTGAACCGGACGATTCTGAGCCGTAACCCCCAGCCGGGCGACACCCTCCAGGTATTCACCCGCAAGCCGTTTACCTCTCTGGATGTGTTCGAGTTCCGCATGTCAGACATGCAGAAAGGCATGGTGGACTTCAACAAAGCCAGGGAGGAAATGGAAAGGATCCGGGTGGTACCCAACCCGTACGTGGCGACCAACCCGTTTGAACCCGCACCCACCATGGCACGTCCCGACCAGGTTCGCGAGCTGCATTTCACGCGTATTCCCGTTCCCAGCACCATTAGGATCTTTACGGTGGACGGACAGCTGGTGCAGACCATCAATGCCACGGATGCCAATACCTTCAACGGCACCTACAAGTGGGACATGCTCACCAAGGACAATCTGGAGCTTTCCTATGGTGTGTACATCTTTCATGTGAAGGCCCCCGATGTCGGTGAGCACGTCAGCAGATTTGCGGTGATCAAGTAATCCATAATACGAATTATCATGCAAGCACGAATTTTAATAACACTCTTTTTGATACTGGCTGTAGGGCTGGCCGATGCCATGGCCCAGAGCGTCAGCAAGACCGGTACCACGGCCGGTGCTTTCCTGAAGATTCCGGTGGGAGCGCGCTCGGCTGCGCTGGGTGGTGCCGTTTCGGCTTCGGTCAACGATCCGTCGGCCATGCGCTGGAATCCCGGCGCGTTGACCAGTATACAGCAGCCCACGGTGATGCTGGACCATGCGGATTGGTTGTATGTGCTCCGACATTCCTATCTGGGAGTTGTGCTGCCGGTCACCGGCAACTCGGCCCTCGGCATCAATATCACTGCTCTTACCATGGATGACATGGAGGAGACGACGTTCGACCGCCAGGATGGAACCGGCCGCATGTTCGGCGCCTACAGCTACGCGGCCGGTGTCAGCTATGCCATCCGGCTGCTGCCCAACTTCTCAATTGGGGCCAATGTAAAGTTCATCAACGAAACCATCTGGAATACGTCCGCCAGAGGCGTCGCCTTTGACATCGGAACAACCTATGTCACCCCGTTCGACGGTATCGTTTTTGGAGTCGGCGTGACCAACTTCGGACAGAAATTCCAGATGCGCGGAGATGATTTGCTGGTGACAACAGATGTCGACGGAGGATCCAGGGGCAACAACAGCAATATTCCTTCCAATCTGGACACCGACCACTTCGATTTGCCGCTGGCACTGCGGGCCGGGCTCATGTGGCACGCGTATAACACCGAGCCGTTGCGGCTTACGGTGATGGTGGATGGGCACAGTCCCAGCGACAGCTACCAGAGTGTCAGTTTTGGCGCCGAGGTGGCGTTCATGGACGAGCTGGTGATACTCAGGGGAGGGATCCCGGAAATCGGACTTCCCGATGAGGACAGGATGTTTGAATTTGCACTTGGTGCAGGACTCGGCTACTCATTCGGCAATAATCTTGGACTGAAGTTTGATTACGCCTATCAACAGCACAAGTATCTGGGTGGCACAAACAGGATTTCTGTATCAGTTGCATTCTGACAAGAAGAACAAATCTGACAAGATGAACAAAAAAAGACGGATAACACCGTGCTATAACAACAACAAAAAAAGAGGAAGCTATGACAATGCTAGACAGTACAATGAAAGGGACTTTAAGGACCTTTTCCGCGCTGTTGGTAACGGCGTTCGTGTTCGGCTGGGCGTTCCAGCCGGCACAAGCCCAGGTCGTGCTCACCGATGCCGAATGGATGATTGAGGCAGGTGATGTGGACTGGTTCGCCGATGACAACAATACGCGCGGCGGAGCCCTGAACCCAGCAACGGGTAACATGCTGGTCGTAAGCCGTACAGGCGGACCTGCAGTCTACGTCCTGGATCCGGCCGACGGATCCGTACTTGGTGAGCTTAGTATGGATGGTGTATCAGGCGGAACTTTTGCAATCAACCTGATAAAAGTTGCGAATGACGGAACCATCTATGCCGGCAACCTTGCCACTCCGGGCCAGGCCTTCAAAATCTACCGTTGGGATGACGAAGAAAGTGATCCAGTCGTCGCGCTTGAGGACAATCTGAACAACCAGCGCTTTGGCGACGCCCTCGGTATTTACGAAGATGACGACAAATACATAATCCTTGCCAGCGGTGGCGGAAACGATGCTTTCCTCGCCCTGACATTTGACAAGGCAGAAGAAGAATATTCCTTTGAGCTGATTGATGTCCCGGCCGGTTCTGCACGCGGCGGATTCGCTTCCGTTGATGGTGCCGATCAGGTGTGGATCAACGGCTACGGCACGCCATTGACACTGGTCGATCTTGTAACAGGTGATATCCTGTTGGAGGTCCCGAATGAGGTCATTCCGCATGCGACCATGGATGTTTCCTTTGCCGAGATTGATGGAAGAAGCATAGCCGCGACATTCCCTAATGTCACAACCGATCCGGAAGGTCAATACGTTGCCATATACGATGTAAGTGATGCTGAAAACATTGTCCAGATCGGACGCACAGCCCAACTTGGACCCAACGTCAACCTGAACGGTACGGGTACCGTGGAAATCGATGCCGAAGCCAAAACCGTTTACATCGTAGGGACCAACAATGCCGTGGCAAAATTTGATATGAGCCCGGCACTGGATGCCGTACCCGTTGTGATGTATCTCAATGCTGCTACGGTTCCCGATACGCTGAAAGCCGGTGACGTGGTTCAGGTTCGCGGTACCTATTCCTTTGCAGGAATGACATGGGGAGCCGACAGTGAAGTTTTGGGTGAAAACATTGGCGGCGACTACTGGAGGGTTTCCCTGATGGCAATGCCCGGTGACGAATTTGAATACAAGTTCTGGACCGGCTTCTCACTGGATCCCGAAGAGGAAACGGCCAACGGAGGATGGGAATCTGGTGAC
>SL_3KL_010_SEDDRAFT_10004263_pt1 | contig 12930 bp, 8 predicted proteins | sample SodLakKL_010_SED_2_FD_10381 | JGI IMG/M metagenome (IMG submission 10381)
CGAATCTGGGGCCAGCTGGAACGAGTTCTTCTTAAACCTTAAACAAAGAGGCTTAAGAGGAGTTGAACTGATTGCCTCAGATCAGCATAACGGTCTGGTTAAAGCGATTAGGGCTCACTACCAGGGTGTTGTAACCTGGCAAAGGTGCCAGACCCATTTCATGCGCAACATCTTAGACAAAACCCCGAAAGCGCTAAAAGAATAGCTATACCCGAAGCTAAGAGCGATACTTGATGCGCCGGATCTCCAAACAGCAAGGTTTTTGTTTTCAAAGACCATAGAAACTTATCAAGACAAATTGCTTAAGGCAATGGAAACCTTGGAAAACGGTTTTAATGATGCCACAGCAGTGTTAATGCTGCCTGAGAAATATCGCAAAAGATTGCTTACTACCAATGCGATGGAGCGGCTTAATCAAGAGATTCGCCGCCGGGAAAGGGTAATCCGCATTTTTCCTAATTGCGAATCTTTAGTCCGGCTAATCGGCGCTCTACTAATCGGGTTTGATGAAAAATGGGCCAGCGGCCGCCGCTACCTCGATATGGACGAATTTGATGCATGGCAAAAAGACCGGTCTAAAGATGCTAAAAAGGTGAAGCGTATTGGTTAAACTATTGGCTCTAACCGAAAAATGTTTTTACACACTATTTAGTGCTTGATCATAAATAAGAAACATTAGATAAGATATTCTGAAGTAGTTACCTATATTAAAAAAGTTTGAATAGCTTAGTATTAAAACTGGCTAGAGGAATACTATATATTAGATGGTCATTAACTATTGAAAAGTGGAGGGCCCGAAAATGAATAAACCATAGTATTAAACAGAGCGTAGTACCCTGATTATCAATTAATTGATAGTGTCTGAGTATAGAATGGGGATTCAGGATGTAAAAATTGAAAGTTTTAAAAAAGGAGAGAGTTGGTGACGAAAATGGTGAAATGTGAAAAATATTACCTGGATTCCTCATGAAAATTTCAAAAGGGGCAAATTTAATTTGACTTGGTAATTAGGTATTTGTAAATTAATTATGGTTTTACATATTTTAGTAAATATTTTGCATTACTCACTTGCTACATATAAGGTAATTAAGTAAATGCTTTATGTAAATAAAATCTAACACAGTTGTTCTTGCGGAGAGCGATTCTCCAGGAGTTGAGATAGCGCTTAAATTAAAAACTTGTTGAACAATGGAGGACAATCAGATGCATAGGTGCAAGTATTTAGTTCTATTATTTTTTATCACTATGCTTATTTTTTTAATGCCCAGTCAAGTTTTGGCAGAAACTGAAATTATTTTCGTAGAAGAAAATGTCTTGCAGGTTCCCGATGAGGTGATGGAAGAAATTGACTTTTCCACGGAGCTTTCTATTCAGCAAATATATGAACAAATTGAGTGGCAAATATTTGCCCTTGTTAACGAGGAGCGGCAAAGATTAGGTAAGCCGGCACTGCAAATGGATAGTACGTTGAGGGATATCTCTCGCAGTCATAGTAAGGATTATGGGGATAATAATCATTTGGCCTTGTATCCACCCGGAGATATTAGGCGGGGCCATTTTTCTCCTAATACCGGATGGCCGGAGGATCGTCTTGCCAGCCGTGGCTATACTTCAGGTGTCCATTATACAGCTCTATCTGAAAACTTTGCATATAACCTTGGGCATAACGATCCTGGTGCTGTTGCATATAATGGTTGGATGAACTCTCCGCTTCATAGAGATACAATTCGTGATGTAGGTAATAATGGTTTCAATTACACGGGTATTGGTGTATATAAGGCCAGCGATGGAGCATACTATTTTACTCAAAAGTTTGTTACGGCTACCAGTCCTCTTTCAAGCATTGTTACCCCACCGTCTGGCCCGCCACCTCCAATTACTCAATATGGTAGTCTTCGAGTAAATATTGAACCTGCTGGTGCCCGTTCAGCCGGTGCCCAGTGGCGCTTAACCAGCGGTCCTGATACAGGTTGGAAAAACAGCGGTGTTACCATCAGTAACTTGCCTGTGGGCACCTATACGGTCACTTTTAAAACAATATCTGGTTGGGACGCTCCATCTAACAGTTCCGTAAAAATCGAAGCCAATAAGACCTTAGTTGGAACAGCAACCTACTCACAGGTATCAGGCCAAACAGGAAGTGTAAGAGTAAATATTGAACCTGCTGGTGCCCGTTCAGCCGGTGCCCAGTGGCGTCTAACCAGCGGTCCTGATACAAGTTGGAAAAACAGCGGGGTTACTATCAGTAACTTGCCTGTGGGTACCTATACAGTCACTTTTAAAACAATATCTGGTTGGAACGCTCCATCTAACAGTACTATAAACATTACAGCCAATCAAACCTTAGTTGGAACAGCAACCTACTCACAGGTATCAGGCCAAACTGGAAGTGTAAGAGTAAATATTGAACCTGCTGGTGCCCGTTCAGCCGGTGCCCAGTGGCGTCTAACGAGCGGTCCTGATACAAGTTGGAAAAACAGCGGGGTTACTATCAGTAACTTGCCTGTGGGCACCTATACAGTCACTTTTAAAACGATATCTGGTTGGAACGCCCCATCTAACAGTACCATAAACATTACAGCCAATCAAACCTTAGTTGGAACAGCAACCTACTCACAGGCAACTGGGACAACTTTTAGCGATGTTCCCATTGGTCACCCCTTCTTCACCGAGATTGAAGCCTTATATGCATCTGGAATTACGTCCGGTTATCCTGACGGTACTTTCAGGCCCTCGGACAATGTAACCCGCATGGCCATGGCCGCTTTCCTATACAGGGGTTTGAACCTTCCTAACCCCATTGTTACTGTACCAACATTTATCGATGTACCACCAAGCCACCCCTTTTTCACCGAGATCGAAGCCCTGGCCGCCTCCGGGATTACAACCGGTTACAATGATGGCACCTTCAGGCCCTCGGACAATGTAACCCGAATGGCGATGGCTGCTTTTTTGTATAGGGCGCTTGATCTAAACGATCCATTTTCACCAATGTTTATAATACCTTCTTTTAACGATGTGTGGCCAGATCATATCTTTTTTAGAGAAATCGAAGCCTTATATGCATCTGGAATTACGTCCGGTTATCCTGACGGTACTTTCAGGCCCTCGGACAATGTAACCCGAATGGCGATGGCTGCTTTTTTAGTAAGAGGTCTGGAGCTTGAATAATATCGTTCTTAATTAGGATTAGATGAAAGTATTTTTCTATTATTAATAGGGCGGAGGATCAATACCACCGCCCTTCATTTTATTGATTTTTCAATGACCTAAGCGCAAAATGAATATTAATGGTAAGACCTTAACCCGATTTGATGGACACAGAGAATTATACTGCACCCATAGGTTGAGACAAATCTTTTAAAGATTTAAGTTATAATAAAACCATGAACAAGAGAACGCAATACCCGCCAGAATTCAAAACCAAGGTAGTGCTTGAGGTCTTGGCCGAGGAGCAGAACGTCAGCCAGATTGCCGTAAAGTACTCAGTTAGCCCAGTCGTGGCTCTTTAGGGGTTAAAGAGAGATTGCAAATTATCGTCTTGAGAGCGTGCCTTGACATTTATTTAATCAGACGGGTGAGGATTTATTGTGCAGGTCAGGTATGCTATAATATCGTCATAAAGTTTGCCATATGGCACAGGTAAGGTGAATTATTGCCGTGAATAAAGAGAAGCGAATATACTTATCTCCACCCCACCTTGATGGAAGAGAACTTTTTTATGTACAGGAAGCTTTTGATTCTAATTGGATTGCTCCCTTAGGACCTCATGTTGATGAGTTTGAGTCAGAGCTGGCAGAATACCTGGGGACCAAAGGGGCCCTGGTTTTATGTTCAGGAACGGCAGCTCTGCACCTATCTCTTCTGCTTGAAGGAATTAAACGGGGTGACAGAGTTTTTTGCTCAGCCTTAACCTTTGCCGCTACTGCCAATCCGATTCTATATTTAGAAGCTAAGCCGGTATTCATCGATTCAGAGCCGGGCACGTGGAATATGAGTCCAACTGCCCTGGAGCAGGCACTGATAGAAGCTGAAAGAGATGGTCAACTGCCAAAAGCAGTTCTGGTTGTTAATCTCTATGGCCAAAGTGCAGATATGGATCCAATTTTAAAGCATTGCAGCTACTATGGGATACCGGTGATCGAAGACAGTGCTGAATCGCTAGGAGCGACTTACCGTGGTAGCATGAGCGGCAGTCTGGGAAGATTTGGGATTCTTTCTTTTAACGGTAATAAGATTATTACTACCTCCAGTGGCGGTGCCTTAGTTACAGATGACCTTGAAGCGCTGGAAAGAGCCAGGTACCTGGCTACACAGGCACGGCAACCAGCCCGACACTATGAGCACAGTGAACTTGGCTATAATTACCGGATGAGCAACATACTGGCGGCAATTGGTCGAGGCCAGATAGAGGTTCTGGATGATAGGGTTAATGCACGGCGAAAAATTTTTGAACGCTATAAAACATTTTTAGGTAGGATTGATGGCATAGAGTTCATGCCTGAAGCAGATTATGGAAAGGCTAACCGTTGGCTTACTGTGCTGACTGTAGACACTCAACGCTGTGGAGCAGGACGGGATCGGCTTATCGATGCACTGGAGAAAGAAAATATTGAGGCGCGACCTGTCTGGAAGCCGATGCATCTGCAACCTTTATATGAAGGCTGCAAATTTTACCCTCACATACAAACTAATGTTGATAGGATGGCGATTCACCTGGCACCTGGAATCAGTATTTCTGAGCATTTATTTAACCTGGGCTTATGCCTACCTTCAGGTTCAAGTTTAACTGAGAATGAGCAGGAGCGGATCATTAACATTATCTGCAAAGAATTAAATCAAGGGTGATGCTTAGTTTTTTTTCTATGCTTCTCCATGCTTTTAATAGTCTTAATATCAAGTTATTTCTGTTGCATTGATAATTATAGGCGAGGTATTGTATGAGTAAAATGAATGGAAAAATAAAAATTGTGGCAATGGTCTTGATCGATGCTATAATGATCCTTACTGCTCTCGCGGTTAGTGTCTACCTTCGATTTGATTGGAACGTGCCAAATTTCTGGATGGAACGCCTGGAGAGTCTGCTTCTTCCAGCAATAATAATAAACCTGGTAATCTTTTACCTCTTTGGTTTTTACCGTCGGGTCTGGCGTTATGCCAGCATAGATGAACTTATGCTGATTGCTGTTGTAGTTAGCGCGGGTCTAGGTGGAGTTTATCTATATAGCCTAGTTATCGGTATTTTACCTCGAAGTTCATACATTATTGCCTGGTTTCTACTGCTATTTTTTATAGGAGGATCGCGCCTTTCAGTAAGGCTTTTAGACAACTTTCTTAAGAAACCGCAAATTACAGGTAAACAAAAGAAAGCATTAATCTTGGGTGCTGGTGAAGCTGGCGTACTGGTAGCCCGTGAGCTGAAAAAACATGGGCCAGCACTGGATATAAAGGTTATAGGTTTTATAGATGATGATCCCGGTAAAGGAAACCAGATTATTCAGGGGTTGCCCGTCTTAGGTACGCGCAAAGAAATGCCAGAGGTAATAAAGCAAAAGGCTATTGATGAGGTTATAGTTTCCATGCCTTCTGCACCCTACAGCGCACTCCAGCAGATTATTAGCCAGGTAGCCGAACTGCCGGTAAGGATAAAAACTGTGCCCGGGATTTTTGAAATTGTAAAGGGCCAGGTCAGCTTAAAAACATTGAAGGATGTCGATATTGAAGATTTGTTGCAGCGCCCTCCCGTAGAGCATGATATGGAAGCGGTTGCCAAGTATTTAAGTGGACAGGCGGTGCTTGTGACCGGTGCCGGTGGATCGATCGGCTCTGAATTGTGTCGCCAGATTGCCCAGATGAAACCACAGAAATTAATTATTCTGGATCATGATGAAAACGGAATTTTTTTAATTGACATTGAGATCAAGCAAAAATTTCATGATCTTGATGTAGTTCCTCTGGTTCGTGATATTCAGAACAGGTTTGCATTAAAGGAAGTTTTTTCTGTACATAGGCCAACAGTAGTTTTTCATGCTGCTGCTTACAAGCACGTACCATTAATGGAAATTAATGCGGAAGAAGCAGTCCGCAATAATTTAGAGGGGAGTAAAAATCTAATTGACCTGTCTGCTGAATACGGTGTCAAGCGGTTTGTTTTTGTTTCTACCGATAAAGCAGTTAACCCGAGCAGTGTGATGGGGGCGACAAAGCGGATGGTGGAAATATATCTGCAACAGCAGTTACGTTATTGTAGCAGCTGTGTGTTTTGCTCGGTCCGGTTTGGTAATGTGCTAGGTAGTAATGGCAGCGTGGTGCTGCTTTTTAGAAAGCAGATTGCCCGAGGAGGTCCAGTTACGGTAACCCATCCAGATATGAAGCGCTATTTTATGACCATACCCGAGGCAGTCCAACTGGTGATTCAAGCTGGGGCTCTTAGTAAAGGTGGAGAAATATTTGTTTTAGATATGGGCGAGCCAATCAAGATTGTCGACTTGGCTCGTGATATGATAATACTATCGGGGCTAAAACCAGATGAGGATATTAAATTAGATTATACCGGTTTGAGACCGGGTGAAAAACTTTATGAGGAACTTTTTAGTGACAGAGAAAACTTCACCGTTACTCGACATGAAAGGATCTATATAGCCCCGGATACCAATATTGACGACACCGATATTAACTCTGAACTTCAGTATCTTTATGATAGATTTAATTTAAGATAAATGCTAAGAAGCTAATAATATACTAATACTTAAATGAAGTAGAACCCCACGAGAAAGTAATACCAATACAACTCTCGCTTTGCTGATCCAAATAAAATAAATCGCCATGTTTTAGTATTAACTAAGTTATATTAAGTAAGCTATATTAATGAGCAGGAATATAAATCTTGCTTGTAGAAATGGAAGTTTAAATGTGAGGTGTTAAATATTAAGATAGCTGATTTAATCGGTAGTAGTATCATGAAGCCTATGATTAAAGAGCTCTTTTTTAAATTAAAAAAGTTGTGTTCTAAGCTAATTTCTGTTTTTGCCTTAATAATTTTTGATCTTTTGGCTGTTGGTGTAGCAATTATTTTTGCTTATCTTGCAAGGGACATTATTTTACCGTTATTATCTCATTCTCTTTTTGGCGATAAACTGCTAACAAGCACTTTTTTCATGCTATGGTGGTACCCTTTAACTTTCATTTTTACCTTGGCATATGAAAAGTTATATCATAAACGTTTGCCATTTTGGACTGAGGTAGAATATATCATTAAGGCAGCAACCTTAGCTTTTCTGATAACAGTTGGTTTTATTTATATCTCTGGACTTTCAGTAGAGATATCCCGAGTTATGGTTGTGATTATATGGCTTATTAGCATTTTTACCATACCTGTTTTTCGTTATATTGGTAAAAAAAGCCTTCTTAAGCTGGGAGTTTGGAGTTGTCCGGTTATAGTGATAGGCAATCTCGAAACAGCAGAAATGCTAGACGGAGCTTTGAAGCGTGAAGAAACAATGGGCTATAGAGTTATAGGGTTGATAAGTACTGGTGACGAAGACCAGGTAAATATTTCTCAAGCTAAAAAGCTTACTCCATTTTCTAACCTTGGTCCAATAAAAGATGCTGAAAAAGCTATAACCTTATCAGGTATAGAAGATCTAATAATTGCTGATCCAAGTTTAAGAACTCAGCATTTGGTTGAGCTTACAAACCGTTTTCAACCTCTAGTAAACAATGTTATTATAGTACCTGACTTATTTGGAATTAGTTTAAATGGTATAGACATGGCTTATCTTTTTGAAGAGCAAGCAATACTGCTGCAAATTAAAAATAGACTTAAATCTTCTTTAAACAAAGCAGTAAAACGAGTATTTGATGTGTTATTCGGTATGATATTTATATTGTTAAGTTTGCCAATATTTTTGCTTGCTACAATTGCTATTAAGGTTGATACTAAAGGGTCAGCTTTGTTTATCCAAGACAGAATTGGTCAAGGTGGAAAAACCTTTTCTGCCTTAAAATTTCGTACTATGTATCAAGACGCCGATCATATCTTAGAGGATTACCTGGCTTCTAGCAGTGAAGCTCGCCAAGAGTGGGAGGAGTATAATAAGCTTCGTAGCTATGATCCCAGAGTGACAAAAACGGGTCTTTTTTTACGCAGATTTAGTTTAGATGAACTACCACAATTATTTAATGTTCTCAAAGGAGAGATGAGCCTGGTTGGGCCACGGCCCTATCTGCCTCGTGAAGAAGAACAAATTGGTATTTACGCACGGGATATATATGTTACTAAGCCAGGCTTGACCGGTCTTTGGCAGGTTAGCGGTAGAAATGATTTGAGTTTTTATAGCCGCTTGAAGCTTGACAGCTGGTACGTTCGCAACTGGTCATTATGGCTTGATATAGTATTACTACTAAAAACTTTTAGGGTGGTTACACGTACTGATGGAGCGTACTAGTATTGGCGTTATCATACCCGTCCTAAATGCTGAAGAATATTTAGAAACCTTAATACTCAGTTTGAGATCGCAAGAGCGGAAGACAGATGAGATTTTGGTTATTGATTCCGGCTCAAGTGATAACACCATTACAATTGCTAAGAGTTTAAAAGTAAATGTTTTAGAGATAAGTCCGGGCACATTTGATCATGGCGCCACAAGGAACCTTGGTTTTGCTAATACCAAATCAGAGATAATAATATTTATGACTCAGGACGCTGTGCCCGCGAATATGCAAACTCTGGAGAACCTGATCAAGCCTTTACAGCAAGAAAAAATAGTGATATCTTATGGTAGGCAGGTGCCATGTCAAAATGCAACACCTTCCGAAAAATTTTTACGTTTGTCTAACTATCCACCTGTATCTTGTATTAAATCGTTGGATAGTATAAATAAAATGGGTATACGTGCTTTTCAAAACAGTAATGCTTGTTCTGCTTACAAACGCCGGGAATTTGAAACGCTGGGTCGTTTTCCTGAAACGGTAACATGCAACGAAGATATGATCATCGCTGCACGAGCCATATTTGCTGGATATAAAGTTGCATATGCTGCAGATGCAGTTGTTTGGCACACCCACAGATTGAGCACCCTGCAGCTTTTTATGCGTTACTTTGATATTGGCGCTTCATTAGATCATGAACCTCGTATTAAAGAACAGACCGTGGCAGAAAAGAGCGGTCTTGATTTTTTTATAAAGCAAGTAGCTTATTTGCGAAAAGAAAAATGTCTTGCACATTTGCCCAGGGTTATGTTGGAATCAGGAGCGAAATATTTCGGTTACAAATTTGGTTTAAAACAAAAGGCCTTGCCCATATGGTTGAAAAAGAATCTGAGTATGAATAAATTATTCTGGGACAAAATAGATGAATAGATGTAAATGCTAATTAAGATCTATAGCCAGCATATATTTTAAGAATTAGCAACTATAATATCTAAAGGGGTTAATTTGTATGAATATATTAGTTACCGGAGGAGCGGGATTTATTGGTTCAAATTTTCTGAACCATTTTGTCCCGAAAAATCCGGATAAGCATTTCATAAATCTTGATAAACTTACTTATGCTGCTAATTTACTTAACTTAAGGAACATTGATGGATTCTCCAATTATACTTTTGAGAAAGCTGATCTTGCTAAGTATCAATCAGTTGACGCCATCTTTACCAAGTACAGACCAAACCTAATAATCCATTTTGCCGCTGAAAGCCATGTTGATCGAAGCATCTTAGGTCCGGCTGAATTCATTCAGTCAAATATTATAGGTACTTTCAATCTTCTGGAAGTCTGCCGTAAATACTGGCCTGATGAAGGAGGAACACAGAGCTGTATGTTTCTTCATGTCAGCACTGATGAGGTCTACGGTTCATTAGGAGCAACAGGATATTTTACTGAGAAAACTGCCTATGATCCAAGCAGTCCTTACTCAGCCTCCAAAGCTTCCAGCGATCACCTGGTACGTGCTTACAATCGTACCTACGGACTTCCTGCCCTTATCACAAACTGTTCAAATAACTATGGACCATACCAATTTCCGGAAAAACTGATTCCTTTAATGATCATCAACGCAATAGAAGGCGAACCTTTGCCCGTTTATGGTAAAGGGGAAAATACACGGGACTGGCTTTATGTAGAAGATCATTGTCGTGCAATTTGGAAGGTTGCTTATGAAGGAGTCCCAGGCCAAACTTACAATATTGGCGGTAATAACGAGTGGAAAAATATCGATATAGTAAATGCTATTTGTGAAAACCTGGCTACTGAAACCGGTAAGCCTGTAGATGAATACACAAGGTTGATCAAGTTTGTATCAGATCGGCCTGGCCATGATTTACGCTATGCTATTGATTCAAGCAAAATCCAAACTGAGCTAAAATGGAAGCCGCAGGAGAATTTTAAAACAGGGCTGGATAAAACTATAAAATGGTACTTGTCTAATCCAGACTGGATCAGGCAGGTCAAATCTGGTGCGTATTATACATGGATGGAACAAAATTATAACAAACGATAACCTTTTATTTGCTGATATACCCAACAGCTATCTGTTAAGTCTGGGCAAACTAATGAAATTATTATAGTAGTTGCGAGGTGGTACCTTGCCTGGATATAGAGTTAATAAAGGAGACAAAGGGCATTGAAAATCCTTCTTCTCGGTAAAAATGGACAGGTCGGCTGGGAACTGCAGCGAACCCTTGCTACTCTAGGTGAAGTAATTGCCCTAGGTAGCCAGGAAATTAACTTGGCCGAACCTGAATCTATCCGTAGCATTGTTCATGCGATCAGACCAAATCTTATTGTAAACGCTGCTGCATATACCTTAGTCGATAAAGCCGAATCAGAGCCTGAACTAGCCATGACCGTTAACGGTATTGCCCCAGGTGTCTTGGCCGAAGAGGCGGCTCTACTTGGAGCATCCCTGATACATTATTCAACGGATTATGTTTTCAATGGCAATCAAGGAATTCCTTATACTGAAGAAGATAAGCCTAACCCAATCAATATTTATGGTAAAACTAAGCTTGCCGGTGAAGAGGCAATTATGGAATCAGAAGCTAAGCATCTTATTTTCCGTACAAGCTGGGTTTACAGTCTACGTGGCCAAAATTTTTTGCGTACTATGCTTAAGTTAGTTGCAGAAAAGGATGAGCTTAGCATCGTAAATGACCAATTTGGCACTCCCAACTGGGCTCGCATGATTGCCGAAGTCACTGCTCAGGTTGCCTTATTAAATAGGGATGAATGGAATATAAGTGGGACTTATCATCTAACCGCATCTGGCCATACTTCTTGGTACGGCTTTGCAGAGAAGATTTTTGAACTGGCTCTGCCAGCTGGTAGAAAACTACCCCGTTTAAATGCAATCAGTACTGTTGAATATAAAACTGAGGCAGCGAGACCGGGATACTCGGTCCTTGATAACTCTAGCTTTAAAGAAAAAACTGGTATACAATTACCCTCATGGGCAGATATGCTCGAACTTGTGCTGACTATATAGAAATGCTTTTGCCGGCATAACTTGCTGTAGCGATTAAAGACGTGGCAATCAATTTAGTGGAAAAAAGTTGATAGCTATCTTTCAGTATAAATAGATTTCTTTAGCATGAAAATATTCAGAAATACATGGAAGTTGATCAGTCTTATTCATTAGGAACATCAATTTACTTGAAAAAATTTGGGCATGGAATGTGGTTTTGGTGATTTTAAAAAGTGCCTTCATTGAGAAATTTCATTTAAGATTGTAAAGAAAAGCAGAATCTGATAGAAATTGATTTTAAGACAGTTAAAATATCTGATGCTTTGATTGACTATGTTATAAGTACTAGAAAGGTTCGGGAATAATTAGGGTTAAAAAAATCAAGAAATTTTTTTCAGAGGCGATGTTGAAGTTGTTGATACCTTAAAAAGGCTTCGCCTGTTGTAAACATTATGAATACTGAAAAGTTTTTGCGTTTGACAGAGCAAAATATTCTGATCTGACTGCATAGCTTTTGAGAGGAAATTTGTTTATTCAGATGCGCAGCTTTATAATAATTTGAACTTAACTATATTACTCAAAAACTTGTTAAAAGATCAACAAAAATATAATAATGCATTCGGGGAAAATAGTATAAGGCAAATTTTAATTTTTGCTCAAGAAGTAGAGTAAAGTTACGGGTTGTTTATATAATAAACAGATATTAATGTGATTTAAAGAAAGGTTGAAATAAGAATGCAAATAATAGTTTTAGGAATGCATCGATCTGGAACATCTGCTTTAGGGAGAATACTAAATATGATGAATTGTTACTTCGGGCCTGAAGATGTTAGTGTCGGTGCGTCATTTGATAACCCTAAGGGCTTTTGGGAAAGAAAAGACGTAGTAGAAATTAATGATCTTATTTTAAGATTGTCCGGAGGAAGCTGGTGGGACGTAGGAAGAATAGATTATACGATTATAAAAGAGGCTGAATTGGAACGCATCAATGAAAAAATTGCAAATACAATAATTAAACTAGACTCTAATAGACCCTGGTTTGTTAAAGATCCTCGAATGTGCTTAACTATAAAATATTGGTTGCCTTACTTAGAGAGTCCGGTAATTCTATTTTCTGTTCGTACACCTGTTCAAATTGCCAGTTCATTAAAGAAGAGGAATAATCTACCTGTAGACTATAGCATATTGTTATGGGAATATTATTTAAGAACTGCTTTTAGTTCCATTGCGGATTATAAATATAAATCTATATCCTACAAAAGCTTGATGAGTTTTCCATATGATACCTGTCAAAATCTTTTTAGTTATCTTTTAGACGAGAACGTTTCGGGGCTGGAAATGCCTAATCGTGACAATATAAATGCATTTATTGATCAAAGTCTATATCATCACAGAGAAGAAGATTTAAAAGCACATCTAACTCCACAACAGCTCGAGTTGCATAATAACCTCCTGAATAATACTTCTTTTTT
>SL_3KL_010_SEDDRAFT_10004264_pt1 | contig 12930 bp, 11 predicted proteins | sample SodLakKL_010_SED_2_FD_10381 | JGI IMG/M metagenome (IMG submission 10381)
ACTGCATTTTCTGAAGGCTCAAAATATGTCACTTAAGGGACAAATAATCATAAAGTTATGCTATGTTTCACTTATTTTCTGTGAGATATTTGGGTTAACCGCAATATACAATCTTTCACACTGCAAGAAACAGCAAATGCACAATCACTGACAAAAGCTAACTTTAATTCCTTTTACCGAAACCTTCTTTTCAGGTCATCCAGTGACATATAGATCAATGTCGGTTTTTCAAGCGGGTCGTGATACGGTTCAGCACAGGCAAATAACTGATCGATCAGTGTCTCCATTTCGGTTTCGGTAAGCCGTTTCCCTCGTGGTATGGCCGTTCGGGAAGCAAAAGCAATGGCCACTTTTTTCCGGGCATCAAGCGATGGCTTTTTCTCCAATTCCCTGTACTGCTGCAACATATCACGCAGCACCTGGCTCTCATTCCCAATTTCAATATCGGCCGGAACCCCGTTGATAATGGCCGTATTTCCGCTGAGCATCTGGATACTGAAACCCATGCGCTGAATAATGGGCAGCAGTTCTTTCAGTAGTGAGAATTCTGATGCGGACAGCTCAACCGTTTGGGCAAAAAGAAGCTGTTGAGTACCGGGTAGGCTCTCTTCCGTAGCACTTAATGCTTTTTCGAAAATAATTCGCTTGTGTGCAGCATGCTGGTCAACCACACACATTCCAGTTCGGGTTTGCGTGAGAATGTACCGGTTATGAAGCTGCCAGAAACCTTTATCGCTACCGGTTCTCTGCCTGGCAGATTCCTGTTGCGGCTTGCTCTCATCCTGCTGTCCTGATGGGCCGTAGAGCTTTTCAGCAGTTTCTTCACCATCAAAGCTGCGGCGTTTAAAATTAATCCGGGACGGTAAATGAACGGGAGCTTCATCCTGTTTCGGCTGCCGGGAAGTTGTGCCTTTACCAGAAAAATTGTCGAAACTAAGGTTGAAATCCTGTTCAATATGTTCGGATTTTTCTACATCCGGCACCACAAAATATTCGTTGATCGCTTTTTTCACCACAGAGCGTGCCAACTGGACAATGCTTTTTTCATCATCAAACTTCACCTCCAATTTGGCGGGATGAACGTTTACGTCCACCTGGGAAGGATCAATTTCAAAGAAAATGGCGTAAAACGGATACTCATTTTGCCGTGTCCAGGCATCGAACAGGCTTAATATTACATAGCTTAGATAGCGATGCTGAAACGGGCGCCCGTTCACAAAGAAAAATTGTTCCCCCCGGCTCTTTTTTGCCAGTTTGGGATCTGCCAGCAAGCCATGAATTTTTACATAACTGGTTTTCTCTTCAAACGGAATGAGGCTTGCGCGGTATTGCCTACCAAAGAGTTCTGCCACACGCTGCTCAAGTGACTGTTTTGGCAGATGGTAAAGCTGGTCGCCGTCGGCATGCATCTCAAATTCAATGTCTGTATTGGCAAGCGCACTGTTTTGAAATGCTCTTATGATGTGTTTTAATTCAGTAGCATCGGTCTTTAAAAACTGGCGGCGTGCCGGTACATTATAAAAGAGATTCCGGATTGCAATCGAGGTGCCGTCATCAAGGGCAGCCGGTTCAAAGCGTTTCTCCTCCCCGCCCCAAATTTCGAGCAGGGTTCCGGCATCGTCTTCAACCCGTTTTGTTTTCAACTCTGCCTGCGAGATCGATGCAATTGATGCCATCGCCTCACCGCGAAAGCCCATTGTGTGAATATTGAATAGGTCTTCTACCGACTGAATTTTCGATGTGGCATGGCGTTCGAAACAGAGGCGTGCATCTTCGGAAGACATCCCGCAGCCATTATCAATAACCTGGATGAGCGTACGGCCTGCCTGCTGGACAATCAGTTTGATATAATCGGCGCCGGCATCAATGGCATTATCCAGAAGCTCTTTGGCCACAGATGCCGGACGCTGGATAACTTCACCCGCAGCAATCTTGTTCGAAAGCTCGGGGGGCATGGTGCGGATGATGGATTCCCCGATATCTTCAGTTTTACTCAAAAGGCGTACAGGTCGTAATTAGTGATGAAAAATTTAATTTTAAAGCAATGTAATAATCCAGATAATCAGTGCCAGGCCAAGAGCATAGATTATAATTCTGATATTCTGGCTGCGATGGCGCTGGCGGTATCTTTGGGTCTTGATGCGAATTCGCCTCCTCCGTTTTTCATCCTCCTTCGGATCATAATACCGGTGAGGCATGTCGAATTTTTTGGGTTTGGCCCGAAAGCCGAACATGGGTTTGAGCATAACAAACAAATATTTTGAATAATAAACGTTCATCCAGCCATAATGTTCTCAAAGATACTATTTGGGAACGGAAAATTGCAGTTTTTTTTAATGCCTGCAAACTTTGACGGATTGCTTGCTCTACGTACAACGAGCGGTTTACTCTATGAAGTTTTACATGTAGTTGAGCCTGCCCGTTGTACGCCGGACAGTGACGCAGCCATCCCGACCCCTCGGGGCCTGTCCGGCCGGGAAAGCTGATGATTTGGCAAATTATTTTGATGTGAAAATCAGGATTTTTAATTGAGAAGAAGAGATTGCATATGCTGAATTAGTGAGTAACGGGCAAGCTGCCCGTTGTACGCCGGAACAAAATACTTTTACATTACATCTGCCATGGAATTTCATTATTATTGATGGGTAACAAATGCTAACTAAATAATTGATGAAAATGAGTTTTCAAAAGCTTAAAAAACCTACCGAAGGAACAGTTATAAAGAAAAAAGCAGACGGTTCCCTGGAAGTAGGAAATAATCCCATCATCCCGTTTATTGAAGGCGATGGCATCGGTATTGATATCTCCCCGGTAATGAAAAAAGTTGTGGACAGCTCTGTTGAAAAAGCGTTTAACGGAGAGAAAAAAATTAACTGGTTTGAAGTGTATGCCGGAGAAAAAGCTCTCGATATTTATGGTGACGACGAGTGGCTGCCGCAGGATACACTCGAAGCTTTCAAAGAATATCTGGTTGGAATAAAAGGCCCGCTGACAACTCCGGTTGGCGGTGGTATTCGATCACTGAATGTGGCCATCCGTCAGCGATTGGATCTGTTTGCCTGTGTTCGTCCCGTAAAATATTACCAGGGAACACCAAGCCCCGTAAGGCAGCCCGAACTGACCGATATGGTAATTTTCCGGGAAAACACCGAAGATATTTATGCCGGAATAGAGTACCAGACCGGAACAGAAGAGAATCAAAAACTGAAATCATTTTTGATGGATGACCTTGGCACCACCAATATTCGCTTCCCTGATACCTCTTCGCTGGGCATCAAGCCGATTTCTATTGAAGGCACCAAGCGCCTTGTAAGGGCGGCCATTAACTATGCCATTGACCTGGGGCGCGACAGTGTAACGCTGGTTCACAAAGGCAACATCATGAAGTTTACCGAAGGTAGTTTTAAAAACTGGGGATATGAATTGGCCAAAGAGGAGTTTGGCGCCGAAGAATTTGGCGGCGGCCCCTGGTGCAAACTGCCCAACGGCATTGTTGTGAAGGATGTGATTGCCGATGCCTTCCTGCAGCAAATTCTGACCCGGCCTGCCGAGTATGATGTGATTGCCACCATGAACCTAAACGGTGACTATATCTCGGATGCGCTGGCGGCCTGTGTGGGCGGTATCGGGATAGCCCCGGGTGCTAACATCAACTACGATACAGGCATTGCCGTATTTGAAGCCACCCATGGAACCGCACCAAAGTATACCGGCCAGGATAAAGTGAATCCCGGTTCACTGATTCTCTCTGCCGTTATGATGCTGCGCTATCTGGGCTGGGGCGAAGCTGCCGACCTGATTGAGAAAGGCATGGAAACGGCCATCAGCAGCAAGCGCGTAACGTACGATTTTGAACGCCTGATGGAAGGATCTACTCTTCTGAAATGCTCCGAATTCGGCGATGAAATCATCAAAAATATGTAATCATATCGGTTGACAGCCAAAAGCCTCTCTTCATTGAATTGTTGAGAGGCTTTTTTGTTTGATGAAGTTTTTGAATTCGATCTTGTTTTGAATGAAGGCTCCGATTGGCAAAATACGATCACAAAACCCTTCTCGTACCGATATAAATTCCCGCCCAATAATTTTCTCTGATATTAGAAATCATCACACCTGATGAAACAGATGCATGTAAAAAATCCCCGTCCTCCATAGCGATGCCCACGTGCAGCACACCTCTTGCCGTGCGGAAAAAAATAAGGTCACCGGGGCGGATATGATTTCTCCTCACTCCCCTGCCCTCCTGCAACTGCTCGCTTGTGTGGCGGGGTAATTCAATACCAAAATAATCCCGATATACAATTTGAGTAAATGAGGAACAATCCACGCCATTCGGGCTGCTGCCTCCTAAAACATAAGGAGTTCCCCTCCATTGTTCATGTGCACTATGCAATAGCTGATGCACCGATTTCCGCTCACCTTCCGGTGATACCGCAACCATGGCCGGCCGATCGGCGGGTGTTCGTTCCGGCGGGCCGGCTTCTCTTGAGACGCCACAGGCCGAGAAAAGAATCAACAAAAAAAGCGAAACGGAAAAAATTATGCGGCTGTCGAAAATGAACATGCTAAACTTTTGCAGTTGAATATTGTATCTTCGGTAAAATAAACGGATTCATTATGCAGTTACTTGTAAATATCGATCATGTAGCCACACTTCGCAATGCCCGCGGTGAAGGTTATCCCGACCCCATCGAAGCCGCAAAAGTATGCGAAGATGCCGGTGCGGCCGGAATTGTATTTCATTTGCGCAGCGACAGGCGCCATATCATCGATGATGATGTGTACCGGCTGAAAAAATCTGTTATAGGCATTCTGGACTTTGAAATGGCCGCAACCGACGAAATGATCCGCATCTGCAGAGAAGTAAAACCTCATCTTTGCACACTTGTTCCGGAAGGGCGGGAAGAACTGACCACTGAGGGCGGATTGAACATGGAGCTGGTAAAAGAAGATTATGAAAAACGGGTTTTCCCGGCATTTAAAGATACCGGTATAGAGATCAGTCTTTTTCTTGATCCCAACCCGCGGGATATTGAGCTGGCTCATAAACTGGGCACTGATACTATTGAACTTCATACCGGAACATTTGCCAATGCTCCCAGTGAGCAAGCCCAAAAAAAAGAACTGGAACGGCTGAGGCATGGAGCCGAATTGATTCACCAGGCAGGGATGAAAGTAAACGCAGGGCACGGCCTGAATTTGGAAAACCTTCCGCTTCTGATCCGTGAAGTGCCCTACCTGGAAGATATAAGTATAGGTCATGCGCTGGTTTCAAAATCCCTTTATTGGGGACTCGAAAAAACCGTGAAAGAGTATTTGAAGATTATGAATGCTGGATGAGTAAAAAGGCAAAAGTGAAAAGGATAGCACTCATAAAATTCTCAGCGCTTCTCAGCGTTCTCCGCGGTTCAACAAAGAAAGCCAAAATTTTGTATATGAATTTTCCCATTATTTATTGTAATGGATAAGTGTATCGTGACCGCCAAACACCATCAGAAACTGGTACATAATTTCAAATAAATTGACTGAATCACAACACAAATCCGGATATGCGGCCATTATCGGCAAGCCCAATGCGGGAAAATCCACATTGATGAATCGCATTTTGGGCAGCAAAATTTCCATTACCACACACAAGCCGCAAACCACACGGCACCAGGTGGTTGGCATCTATTCCGATGAGAACACGCAAATCGTTTTTTTGGATACTCCGGGGGTCATCTCTCCCAAATATGAGCTTCAAAAAGCGATGATGAACACCGTAGTGAGGGCCCGAAAAGACGCCGACCTGATTTTATTCATTTTCGATCCAACCGACCGGCATCCGACCGACGAAGTGATTGAACTGCTGCGAACCATCAACAAACCGGTTTTGCTCGTTGTCAATAAAATTGATGTAACTGACAAATCTGCGGCTGAAAAGAAAATAGCCATTCTGAAAGATCAGTTGCGCCTCCACTCGGTACACTTTGTTTCAGCATTGCGTGGAGACGGTATCGATGAGCTAATGGATTCTATCCGCAGCCTGCTCATGCCAGGCCCACCGTTTTATCCACAAGAGGATTTAAGCGAACATCCGGTTCGATTTTTTGTATCAGAACTGATTCGCGAGCAGTTATTTCTCCGATTTCATGAAGAGATTCCCTACTCTTGTGCAGTAGAAGTTGTTGACTACCAGGCTGGCGAGGAACTCGACAAAATCAGTGCTGATATTATTGTGAACCGAAAATCACAAAAAGGAATGCTGATTGGCAAAGGCGGCAAGGCCATTAAAGAGCTGGGAATCCGGTCAAGAGAGTCGATCGAAGAGTTCATCGGTAAAAAAGTTTTTCTCGAACTGCATGTAAAAGTGCGCGAAAAATGGCGGGAAAAAGAGAATTGGGTTCGAAACCTGGGGTATTGAACAGAATTAGATGTTATTTAAAAAATATGCAAACTATTAATTAACAAATACTTGATGAAATATTTCATTGGCAGATATAGTTTTTAATAAATTTTTATCAATTTTAATTGCATCGTATCCGAAAAGTGTGTTATTATTGTTGCAATGAAAAAATCAGACCAAAATATTATTTGTTCTATCTGTATGATGTGTATGTGTTGCTTCACATGATGCAGAGGGTGTACTGATTTTTCCAAGAAATTGATATAAGCCCTCTGGTTTCCAGCAGGGCTTTTTTGTTATCCATTTTTGGCAGATTCGTTCTTTAAAAAATTGAATTCTTATCCAGAAAGGTGGAGGGACAGGCCCTGAGAAACCTTAGCAACCGGTTCCGGCAGAAATGCCGGAGTGACAGGTGCTAAATCCTGCCCGTTGCAGCTGTTTACGCAATTGGGAAAGATGAGAAAATTGGCAATTGTAAAAAGCCTCTTCTGAAAATCTTTCCCGAACCGGCGGGACGGGATTTTCGGGAGAGGCTTTTTTTGTTTCCATCCCCTCTCAAGAGGGGAGGCACTTAAGACACAAGCACCAAAGGTACAGGCAGGACGCTTGCGCCAGTAAAGTAAAAATCAAATACCAAATACATAGATCAACTTGAAAAACACATTTAACAACTGGTACGACAGCAAAATGAGATCAACGCCGGAACTTTCGGCCGAGACTGATGAGATCGAACATTTGCTGCACGAAGTGAAAACTATTGCAATTGTAGGAATTTCCAGAAATCAGCATAAAGACAGCCATTATGTTGGGCGGTATTTAAAAAATGCCGGATACAAGGTGATACCGGTTAACCCCGGCGCAGATAAAATTATGGGTGAAAAGGCCTATTCCGATCTGAAATCCATCCCGGAGCAGGTTGATGTAGTGGATGTTTTCATCAAGCCTGAATATGTGCCGAAAGTGGTAGATCAGGCTCTTGAAATTCAGCCAAAAATTGTATGGCTTCAGCTTGGAACCGGCAGCCATCCCGAAGAAATAGATAAATCAAAAAAAGCGGGGATTAAACTGATTCAAAACCGCTGTATCAAGGTCGATCACCAATTTTTGATTCGCGATCGTAAAAACGGTGAACGGCCCGAAAAATCTCAATGCCAAATTCAAACCCTCTCAACTTCAACCAACTAATCAACTAAAACAATGAGCAATAACGGACAACCCAAAAATTACAAATTCGAAACCCTGCAACTACATGCAGGCCAGGAACCTGACCCGACAACCGGATCGCGGGCGGTGCCGATTTATCAAACCACATCGTATCAGTTTAATGATACCGAACATGCCGCCACACTTTTTGCACTGAAAGATTTTGGCAACATTTACACAAGAATAATGAACCCCACAACAGATGTGTTTGAAAAGAGAATTGCCGCACTTGAAGGTGGCGCTGCAGCAGTTGCTACCGCTTCGGGGCAGTCGGCTCAGTTTCTTACCATCATCACTTTGGCACAGGCGGGTGACAATATCGTTTCCACACCAAATCTTTACGGAGGCACATACAATCAGTTTAAAGTAACCCTGCCGCGGCTCGGTATTGATGTAAAGTTTGTGGATGAAAACGATTCACCGGAAGAGTTCGAAGCAGCAATTGATGAAAATACGAAAGCCATTTATGTAGAATCGATCGGGAATCCCCGGGGAAATGTACCCGATTTTGATGAAATTTCTTCAGTCGCCAAAAAACATGGAATAGCACTTATCGTAGATAATACGTTTGGAGCCGCCGGAGCCATTGCCCGGCCAATAGACCACGGTGCAAATGTAGTGGTACAGTCTGCCACAAAATGGATTGGCGGTCATGGCACCAGCATTGGCGGTGTGATTGTGGATGCCGGGAATTTTAACTGGGGTAACGGAAACTATCCACTGTTCACCGATCCCTCCCCGGCCTACCACGGGTTGAATTTCTGGGAAGTTTTTGGTGACCAGGGTCCGTTTGGAAATATAGCATTTGCCATTCGCGCACGGGTTGAAGGGCTCCGGGATGTTGGGCCGGCGCTTTCGCCATTCAACAGCTTTTTATTGCTGCAAGGCCTGGAGACACTTTCTCTGCGGGCGGAACGGCATACCGAAAATGCACAAAAACTGGCTGAATGGCTGAAAGAAAATGAGAATGTAACCTGGGTGAATTATACCGGGCTGCAGGAGCATCCCCATCACGAAAACGGTAAAAAATATCTCAGAAATGGCCGTTTTGGCGCCGTTCTTACTTTCGGTGTAAGAGGAGGGTATGATCCGGCACGCAATTTTATCGATAATGTAGAACTTGCGAGCCATCTGGCTAACGTTGGCGATGCCAAAACACTGGTCATTCATCCTGCTTCAACTACGCATCAGCAGCTTTCTGATGAGGAGCAGGCATCCAGTGGCGTGAAAGATGACCTGATCCGCGTATCTGTCGGGCTTGAACACATCGACGATATAATCGGAGATTTTGAGCAGGCATTCGAAAAACTGAAAATTACAGCATAAAACTTCCCCTCTGTGAGGGAACAAAAAAACCCGGTTCCGAAAGCCGGAACCGGGTTCGTCAATAACGCCGGAAGGTACTTTTCGCAGAGCACTTACCGGCATCACCACTAAACCAAATATACAAAATGAGTCATTCAAAATTCTCTTACCAAGCACCATTTATCTGTTGAGGTGATGTTGAATCAATACAACCGCATAAAATGCCGATGCTTATGGCCGATACTAAATGCAATAACAGAAAAGTTCAACCCGATTTAAACATTAACCACCTTCAATAGATTATTATGAGCACTTTAAAAACTACTACCATTACTGAAAATAATCAGCTTAAAGTAAATATTCTGAACCTGATAAACGGCATTCAGAGTGAACCGGAAAATGCCAATGCGGTGTTCCGTGCAAAATCTAAACTGGAAAAAGGATTTCTGACAGATGTACAAATCCGGGATTTCAAATTTGTCTCAGATGAACCCGAAGATCTGGGCGGAACCGACAAAGGTCCTAATCCCGTCGAGTATGTGCTGGGAGCTTTTGCTGCTTGCCAGGAAATTGTGATTAAAGCATACGCAACTGTGCTGGATATCGATCTTAAATCGGTAGAAGTAAAAGTGGAAGGCAATCTGGACCTGCACGGTTTTCTGAACCTGTCCGATGAACGCGCCGGTTTCAAATCTGTGAATTACAAAACAACGATAAAAACCAACGAAGAAGATTCTGAAAAACTGAAACTGCTGGAGCAGCTTTCGGTTGACCGTTGTCCCGTGCTGGATATCATAAAAAACCCCGTTGAAATTGACGGAACTGTAGAATTTAAGAATTACTAAAAACTGCCGGGCTCTTAACCAGAGTCCGGTTTAATTTTTTTCAGAAATAAGTACATGAACAAGGGAATTACAAAAACCACGCTGAATAATTCATTCATCACCGAATCGGGATTTCGGTTTGATCAGCCCGAAGTTGCGTATAAAACCTGGGGCAATCTCAACAAAGAACGTGATAATGCTATTTTGATTTGCCACGCCCTAACCGGCCATGCCGCTGCTGATGAATGGTTTCCCGGATTGATTGGAAGCGGCAAAGTCTGTGATCCTGATAAAAACTTTATCATCTGCATTAATGTGCCGGGAAGCCCGTATGGATCAGTCAGTGCCTGGTCAGAAAATCCGGAGACCGGCAAACCATACCTGAATGATTTTCCGGAGCTTACCGTGCGGGACCTGGTACGCTTTCAGCAGCAGGTGCTGGATCAGCTCGATATCAATGGTGTTGAAATGGTTTTGGGCGGATCGCTTGGCGGTATGCAGGCACTGGAATTTTCAATTATGGACCGGCGTATAAAATCGGCCGTTTTAATTGCTATGGGAAAATCTCACAGCCCGTGGGCAATTGGCATCAGCCATGCTCAGCGGCAGGCCATTTTAAACGATCCGGATTGGAAAGGCGGAAATTATGAGTTTGGAAAAGGCCCGTATAGCGGCCTTGCCACTGCACGAATGATGGCCATGATAACATACCGTGCACCAGAGGATTACCAACGAAAATTCGGCAGGGAACTACAGAATAGAAACGGAAGATTTCAGGTTGAATCGTATCTCAATTACCAGGGAGAAAAACTTGTAAAGCGTTTTGACGCTCACTCCTACATCATTTTAACCAAAGTAATGGATACTCACGATGTTTCCAGAAATCGCGGTAGTTTTGAGCAGGTACTTGGCCGAGTATCGATTCCCGTGCGTGTAGTTGGAATTGACTCAGATCATCTCTACCCGGTTCAGGAGCAGAAAGAACTTTCTAATTTACTTGGCAATGCAAGCTATCATGAAATTCAATCACCTTACGGGCACGATGCTTTTTTGATAGAATTTGAACAGATGAACAAGATTATTCAAGAAATCAGAAAACAGGAACTTAGTTACAAAATATCATCACAATGACAGAATTAAAAGCATACAAAAAACCAGAACTCAACAGAGTATCAAAAGTGAAGAAACTTTTTATTGCAGGCATGGGTGCCATTGGCAGCACTTTATTGAAACAGGTATCCCGGAATGACACGGAAAAATCACTGCGGGTTATCGGGGTGTGCAACAGTAAACATATGCTGTGGTACGACCGCTCTCAAAGCCATTATTCACATCAGGAACTGCTCCGTGCCCCTGCATTGGATTGGAGTAGAATTCTTGAGAAGCTCAAAGGTTATGAAAAAGGCACGGTTGTATTTATTGATGCCACCGGCAGCCTGGCTGTAGCCGATCTTTATCCGCAGCTTTTGAAAAATCACATTCATGTGGTAACACCGAGCAAGCTTGCAAACACACAATTGCAGGATCAGTTTGATGACCTGCACCGGCTGGCTGTGGATCACCAGGTCAAGTTTTTGTACGAAACGAATGTGGGGGCAGGCCTGCCAATCATTCAACCTATAAAAAGCCTGATCCAAACCGGGGATAAGGTGCTGGAACTGACCGGTGTGGTTTCCGGAACTATGACTTACCTGTTTTCTGAACTGGAAAAGGGAGAAAAATTTAGTAAAACCGTTAAGAAAGCCCGTCAGCTCGGATATGCTGAACCCGATCCCCGGGATGATCTTTCCGGCGAAGATGTGGCCAGAAAATTTATGATTCTTGCCAGAATTTGCGGAATCCGGGTTGAACGTGATGAGCTTGAGGTTGAATCACTGATTCCTGATTCACTTTCTAATGTAGATTCAGCAGCATTCCTGAAAAATCTGCACACTGTGGATGATGAATGGGCGATCCGGTTTTCAAAAGTTTCTGCTAATGGACAAACCTTGCGATACACCGGAAGCCTGATAGACAACAAAATAAAAGTGGGGATAGAAGCTGTTCCAAAATCATCCAGCCTGGGACAGCTTCGTGGCACTAATAATCTGATTCAAATCCGAACAAAACGTTACAACGATCAGCCTTTGATTATTCAGGGTCCTGGCGCCGGAAAGGAAGTCACAGCCGCCGGTGTATTGACTGATATTTTAAGCATTCAATAATAATTCTATTCACCATTTTATCTGCAAAAATATTAAAGCCCCGGGGTTGCCGGGGCTTTTCATTTTCATACTTTCTGAATTCATGAATATAATTTTTCAGAATTCAGGCCCGATTTTTCAAAGAACTGTCTCTTCGTTTTTTTTAAGTTATCGTTAGTAACCTCTTTAGCTCTTGTGCCAAGAGTCTGGGCTGCATCAAAAAACCGGCTCCCGGTTTCATGATCTCCCACAAAGCATAACGTCCAGGATTCACTCCCCGAAATTAATGGAGTGCCTTGTGCCTGTACATCAAAAGCTTCGCAGATACTGATGCGGATAAGTAACTTATTAATGATGGCTTAGATAAAGTAAGTTGATATAGCTCTGATGATTATCAAACACATCCGTTACCTGTCCTTCTGCAAATGGTTAAAACGTGATTAACAGTTTTCTCTAAAGTCTGTAGAATTCTGGTTCCCTCCGGTTTTACGTTAAGGTTTATTAGACCTCTATATCTAAATTTAAATCAGTAAAAAGAAAATTGCTACAAAATTTTGCCGATAAATTAACCGGTTTTCACATGTTCCAGCATTGATTCAGTGAGTAAAAATATTTTCTGATATTTACTGGCAATAAATAAATGATAACAATAAGAAATAATGCTTAACCACTATTTTTTAAGACAGCGTATGGAAAGCCCAAATTTTTTCGAGTAAGGGGTTCTCGACACAGAATTTGCTGATTGAAGAATGCGGGTATAAGCAAAAGAGGTATTGCTGTCTGCCGAAGCCCACCATTGCCCCCTTTCGCCTAAATTGCTGAATACTCCCCCTTGATTACGGAATCCGCCCGGCAGACCGGTAAATCCGCTTTCATTTGTAGCTTCGTTGTTAAATTCCCAGTGTTCTGTACCAGTGCTTTTCATTTTGCCGCCAGCCGTGCTGCTTTGAGTTCCTTGTGAATCAGGATCAAATGATGGGTCTAAGTAACCAATAAGAATATTCCAATCATCATCAGATGGCACTATCCA
>SL_3KL_010_SEDDRAFT_10004265_pt1 | contig 12928 bp, 6 predicted proteins | sample SodLakKL_010_SED_2_FD_10381 | JGI IMG/M metagenome (IMG submission 10381)
TCTTAGAAATGAACAGTGACCCCTTTTTCGGCCCTGGGATGCCGGGATGGCGCCCGGTATGTCTTTGCCCGGAACCGGGTACAGCTCCGTCGTGAGAATCCGACGCCGGGGTGCTTCATGTTCGATCTGGAGGGGAGCGTCCGGCTGGATGAGCAGGAGCGGGTGTTCGCCAGGATTGAGAATATGTTTGACCGTGAGGCGTGCATCCGCGTCTCGCACCTGACGGATTACGCTCCGCTTTCAGGGCGCAATGTTATGATAGAAATCCGGTGGGCGTATTGACCCGGCCGCCGGGGGAACACCACAGCGCGGAATTGCAGCGTCGACGCGATACCGGATTGCCCGATCGGGCTGAGCGAGACCGGTCAGGAGGCTTCGGGGAGTCGCGAGCTCATCACCGCACCAGTCAGTCCCATCGCCGCGAGGATCAGGATGACGACCTGGACCGGTACGATCGCGACAACCGCCCCGATAGCGCCGACGACCAGCAGGACGATGCCAATTATCGAGTTGCTGACCGCGACATAGTCGGTGCGCTTGTTTCCCTGTGCGGCATCGACAATGTAGGTCTTGCGTCCCAGGCGAACCCCTGCGTGTGCAATCGCCAGCAAGAAGAAGAAGAGTGGGTAGATCCAATGGCTTCCCGCCAGAGAGGGAATGCCTGTTACGGTCAGAACGAGCAGGATTCCCGTGAAGGCGGCGCCAACGCCCGCGAAGATCATCACCCGACGGCTTGAGCGGTCGGCATATCGCCCCCAGATTGGGCTCGATACGACATTGGCCAGTCCGTCGGCGATCACAAAGAGCCCCAGGACCAGAAGTTTTCCATCCGTCTGCTCATGTGCGAGCATGATAAGAAAAGGTGCGCTCAGTGCCGAACAGAGTAGAAACGAGCGCGCCAATACGAATTGCCTGAACGTGTGATCGTACACCAGGATGTGGAGCCGTTTGAGCGCAGCCTCCAGTGCATTTCCTCCTCCCTCCGATTCACCCGGAAATTCCCGGATGAGCGAGTAACCTCCCGCCGCGAGGATCCACAATCCAGCGGCTCCAACCAACAGGATCGCGTAGATGAACACCCCGTCCGGTGTTCCCATCCCAAGCAGCAGCGAGATGCCGATCCCGATGGTGACAATGCCGGCGATGGATGCGGACCAACCGTTGACGCGACCGCGCCGGGTCTTTGGGATCGTCTTCCCAAGAACGTCTTTTGCGGCGACGGAGCAGAGCCCGCGCGCAAGACTGAATACGACCAGCGCTCCAAGGAGTCCGAATCCCGCCGCGATACCTTCGAGCGTGAGCGCGACCCCCGCCATCCACAGGATGGAAGCCGCTTGCAGAAGACACCCGATGACGTAGGTCCACTTACGAATCGCTTGACGCCGTACGTAGCTGGCAATGACCAGCTGTGGAATCAGGGAACCGGACTCGCGCACCGGCACCAGAAATGCCGTAAATGCACCCGGGGACCCCAGCGCACTGAGCAACCAGGCCAATACGGTTTTCGGATTTGCGATCGCATCACCCAGTTTTGTCAGAAAATGAGTGATCACCTGCAGGAAGAAATTACCGGGGACCTCCCGGCATGCCTGCTCGTCAATATCGGTACAGACACGTGCGTCCTCGTCTCCAACGATTCGCTCGTAGAGATCCTCCACACGGTTGCTCCTGAAAAACATGTCGTTCGGTTTCATTCTTTCCCGATAGCGTAACCTGAATTTTTGTGGGCTGCGTAAAGATGTCAGTCCAGAATGGCACTGATTTACGGGCCTCAAAGATCATTTTTGGCGTCTGGAAGGACTGACGGCTATTTTATGTCTGGGTTGAGTGAGCAGTTGGTATTCTTAGGTTGTCGTTTCTTGGCTCTGATCGGTCGGGTCGGTGGGGATTTTTGTATTTGGCGATCAGATCAAGCATTTGAAACCCCAACGTCCATCTTTTTGCAGGATCTCAGCGATCACCCACTGCGCGGACGACATCCCGGCTTTGCCGGCGTGTCGTCCAGCGACCCCGCCGTCGCTCACAGCAAGCTCCAGATCAGGCGGGCGGCGAGCGCCCAGAGTACGATGCCGGTGAGGGCGAGGCCTGCCCGCTGGAAACGGATGAACCGCGGGTGTCTGCCGGTACGGGCGACCATCGCCGCGACGAAGGAGAACCAGAGGAAGTTGACCGCAAGTATCTGCAGGGCGGCGGCGAACCGAAGCGGCACGCTAATAGCCGGCGTCAGAAGCACCGAGAACAATCCGAGGAAGAACAGGATCGCCTTCGGATTGCTCAGGTTGCAGAGGAGTCCCTCGCGAACCGGGCGCCCGGGCGCATGGCCGGTGCCGGCGGGGGCGAAGACCTGTCTCCGGCTGTCGCGGATCGCCTGCCAGCCCAGCCATGTCAGGTACGCGGCGCCGGCGAGACTGATTGCCGTCATCCCGCCGGGCGCGGCAACCAGCAGGAGGCTGAGTCCGCTGAGGCAGAGGAGGAGCTGGATTGCCACCCCGATCATGATGCCGGCCGAGGTCAGCACGCCGATCCGGAAGCCGCTGCGCAGCGCGTTACGCACGACGAGGAAGAAATCCGGCCCGGGTGAAGCGACGGCCAGAAAGTGGGCGACGGCAATGGTGAGAAGGAATTCCATGTCAGACCGCCCTGCCGCAGAGGTTTCCCCGGCAGGGGGCACGCACCTGCCAAACGGATCGCCGCGCGGTTGTCAAACCCGCGGGATTTTCATGGGTGGGTGGACAGCTCGTCCTCACTCGATTACACTCCGATACCATGCGTATTTGGTTTCGCGCCANCAACCCCACCCTCCGGATACCGCCGCGTTCCCGGCGGCGATGGATCGTGCGGTCGAGGCGGGGCGCGAACCGGATTGCGGTGGTGGTTCTTCTGGCATGGTTGATCGTGAGCGGTTGGGGATCGCTCGCAGCGGCCGGTGACAAATCCCAATCCGACCGGGTCGACGCGCTCTTCTCTGCGATCGCCGACCGCACCGGCCCGGGCCTCGCTGTGGCGGTGGTGCGGAAGGATGCCGTCGTGCATGCGGCGGGATACGGATTCGCCAATCTCGAGCACGAGGTCCCGATTACACCCGACACGGTCTTCGATACCGCCTCCGTGGCGAAACCGTTCACCGGATTTGCGGTCGCGTCGCTGATCGAGAGCGGGGCCATCGCCCCGGACGACGCGGTCCGGGAGCACCTTTCCCAGTTCCCCGGCTTCGGGCACACGATTGCGATCGCGCATCTGATTCACCACACCAGCGGGATCCGAGATTGGCCCGGGACGCTCTCGGTCGCCGGGTGGCGGATGGACGATGTGCTCGGACAGGAACGAATCCTCGACATGGCCTTCAACCAGCGATCTCTCATCTTTGACCCAGGGACAGCGTTTCGGTACTCGAATACCGGGTACATACTGCTGGCCGAGGTCGTTGCGCGCGCGAGCGGATTGTCGTTTCGGGAGTGGCTGCATGAGCACCTCTTTGCGCCGCTCGAGATGACGCGCACACATGTCCGCGACGATCACACTGAAATCGTCCCAGGCCGGGCCTCGGGGTACCTGCGACGTCCCGACGGATCATTCCGGCGGGTCCCGAACAATCTGAGCGCCGCGGGATCGAGCTCGCTCTTCAGCACGGCGCGCGATCTGGCCGCGTGGTTGATGCATATGAACGATCCGCAAACGCGCGATTCCCCGATCGTGGAGCGCATGCTCACCCGCGGCCGGCTGAATGACGGCACGGAGCTGCCGTACGCGTACGGCCTCTTTCACGGCACCTATCGCGGCTTGCCCACCGTCGGCCACAGCGGCGGCTGGGCGGGATTCCACAGCCAGCTGATGCTCTTTCCCGACCAGCGCTTCGGTGTCGCGATTCTTGCGAACACGGCGATCGACGCCGAACGCGCGGCGCATCGCATCGCGGATATCTACCTCGACGACCGGATGGGACCCCGGGAGCGCGGGGAGCGCGAGAGGCCGGCGGTTCTCGCGCTCCCAAAGGAGGCGCTCGAGTTATTCACGGGGTTCTACCGGCTTCATGACGAGGGGCAGTATGTGCGTATCCGGAAGCGGGGCGATCTCCTCACGTTTCAACCGACCGGGGAACCCGAGACGGTCGCCGTCGCGGTCGCCGAACAGGAGTTCCACCTCCCCGCCCGCGACACCCAAATCGCGTTCGAACGGAACAGGACGGGACAGGTTGCGTACCTCCTCCATCGCGATCAACGCCTCCCCCGCGTCGTGGAGGGGAACGCGCCGGATCCCGATGCGCTGCAGGAATACGCCGGAATATACGAGAGCGAGGAACTCCGTACGTCCTACCACGTGACGGTGGAGGATGGCGCCCTCACGCTCCGGCACCCGCGCCATGGGACGATTCCTCTGTCGCACATCCGGGGAGACGATTTCGAGGGGGTGTTCCCCGCAGTGACCTTCGGGCGGGATGCGGAGGGCGCCGTCGAGGAATTGCGGATCCATGTCGGCCCGCGGACCGGGGACATTCGCTTCTCAAAGCGCCGGTAGTCGATCAGTCGCAATCCGGGTCGAAGAGGGTGAACCAATCACCAGTTGAGCGATCGAAGTAGAGGCGCTCGCACAGGGTCGATCCGGCGCGGTCCAAGGCGATCCACCCCAGCTCCGTGGAGAACACCCACGCGTAGTTCGCGCCGTAGATACCCTGTTCGGTATAGGTGTACCCTCCCAGGAAGTAGTCCCACATCCACATGCCGCGCCCCCCCACGACGGCGGCTGGGAAGACGTACACCCAGCCCTTCTCCTCGCTGAAGATCCAACTTCCGAACGCTTCGCGCGCGTGAAAGCGCCCGAACCACTCCGATTCGTACAGCCCATCTCCGAGGAAAACCGCATCCGACAACGGTCCCGAGGCCACGGGCGCGGGTGTCGGTTCCGGGGTAGGTGTGGGTGTCGGTACGATCACCGTCAGAATGGCGGCATCCGGTTCGATCGTCCCGGCCAGATTCGATATCACCACCGTGTAACTGCCGGCATCGCCGGTGGCAACCGACTCGATGACCAGAGAGTCGGAGGTCGCACCCTGGATCGGGTCGCCGTCCCTGTGCCACTGGAACGACAGATCCTCGCCTGTGGCGTCGACCATCAAGGTCACAGAGTCGCCCTCCATGGCCTCGATGGATAACGGGTCCTCCACGATCTCAGGCGGGCCGTGCACTTCGAGTGTCGCGGTATCCGAGACGACCGATCCGGCCATGTTGGACACCACGACGGAGTATTCTCCGGCATCATCCACTGTAGCCGACTCGATTGTGAACGCGGGACCGGTTGCTCCGTCGACCGGTTCGACGTTTCGCTGCCACTGGAAGGAGAGATCGATGCCGACGGCCTCCACCGTAAACGTGACCGATTCCCCTGCGAACACCGCCTGATCCTCTGGATGGACGACAATCTCCGGCGGCTCCGGAGTCGGTGTGGCCACGGTCACGTTCAATACCGCTGTCTCCGACTCCACCGAGCCGGCGGGGTTGGATACCACCACCGTGTAATCGCCGGAATCCTCCTCCGTAACCGATGCTATCGTGAACGCGGGATTGGTCGCCCCTTCGATCGCGTCCCCGTTCAGACGCCACTGGAAGGAGAGATCCAGGCCCGTCGCTTCGACTTCAAACGTCACCGATTCCCCCACTAAAGCCGTCTGGTGTTCCGGGTGAACGAGGATCTCCGGCGGCTCCAAATCCGGCGTCGGTGCCGGATCGGCGACGATTATCAGTTGCGCCGGACCGGATTCGACGCTGGCGATCGGGTTCACGGCGACAACGGTGTATGCCCCCTCATCCTCTGCGGCAACCGAGCCGATCCCAAACACCGAGCCGGCCTCCCCTTCGATCGGCTCACCGTTCTTGAACCATTGGTACGACAGGTCGGCCCCCTCGGCGACAACGCTGAAGGAGACCGCATCGCCGATGGCGGCTTCGACGCTTTCTGGGTGCTCCACGATAACCGGCGGTTCCAGCAGGGCCAGCGTCGCCGCGGCCGATTCGATTTCGCCCGCCGGATTTGCGATCAGGACCGCGTAGTCGCCGGCATCCTCGGCCGTGACGTTCTCAATCGCGAGCACGGCCTCGGTCGCCCCGTCGATCACCTCCCCGTCCTTGTGCCATTGGAACGAGAGATCGTCGCCGGACGCCTCCACTTCAAACATTACTGTTTCCCCCGCCTCCACGCTTTGGGATTGCGGGTCCTCCACAATGATGGGCAGCTCCTCGATCGAGTAGTCGCTCGCCTGCGCCACAAGAAAGTCACCGGTATACAGCAGCGTCGCCGCGCTCGATCCGATCTCTTCAACCCCCCGGTATTGCAGAGTGGCGGCAACCGTCCCACCGGGCTCCAGGTGGGCGCCCGTCTCCGGATCGATCAGGTCGCTCAGGTTGACGTAAGCCTCGTTCGGCAGGGCGCCGTCTCCAAAGAGTGCCGCGATCGGATAGGCCGCGCCCTCGGCAGTCAGCACGACCGCGGCGCCGGATGTTTCCCATTCTTCCGGAAGGGATACCAGAAGCTGGCGGGATTCTGCAAGGAGCGCGGCCTCGGTCGCGGTGGCGACGCCGGGCAGCGGAGTGGACTCGGGCCATATCAGGGAGTTCCCGTCCACAGAATGCGTTTCCACCCGAAGGTAATACAGCGTCCCCGGCGTCGCGCCGGTGACACGCACCGCGTATACGCCCTTGGTGCGCATGGCTTCGGCAATCGCGCGGCGGTCCGCGCGCGCCTCGTAGGCATCCGGGGCATCGGGGTCCCCGGTCAAGACCGGAAAGGGTTCGCGCCCAAGCGGGCCTTCGACCGGAACCGTGGCGGCTTCATCCTGGTAGAGATGAACCTCGGGAGACCCGGCGGGCGGGCCCTCCCAGATCACGGTAAACTCGGACGGGGTGACGTTTACGATCTCGACTCCGGCGAGTTCGGCGGCAGCGGAAAGCGGGAGCACGGCCGCCAACGCGGCGAGCGCGCCATACCACATCCGATTCCGCTGTCGCTTGTGCCACATGGTTATTGGCTCTCCTCTAAAGCCGAGTGCGGCGGACTCCCGACCTCGGTTCGGGCCTCCGTACGGCCCATTCCGGGGCGGCCGCTGCGGCGGATGATTGTTTCGCCCCCGGCGAGGACGACCACCCGCGCAAACCCTTCGGCTCGCAGGCGGCGGGCCTCCTCCTGGGCGCGCCCGTCGCCGTCGTCGATCAGGATGATCATTGAATCCGGATTCGGTGGTGCGGCTGCGTCCGCCGGCATGATTCCCCGGATTCCGGCCGGTTCGGCGCCTCCCGGGCGAACGGCTCCGCGCACGACCGGGATGCCCGGGAAGTGATCGGCGAGTGACTCCAGGCGCTCGCCTGTTGCCGCTTCAATCGAGTCCGCGGCAAACGCCATCGGAACGAGCCCCGGTCCCGGGTCGCCATCATCGTCCGCCCCCGTGCGCAAATCGACGAGCACGGCGTCGCGTCCGCCGGCCCGGCGGACGCCGTCATATGTGATGACCGGAAGCTGTTCCGCGCGGAGTCCACCGGCGCGAGTGGAGGGCAGGCGCGCCCCTTCCCAAGCGGCCAATCCGCCCCGGAGGACCAGCGGCGAAATTCCCGGCTTCGATTGAAATACCTCCAACAGGTCCTCGGCCCAGACCCGCCCCAGGCCATCGTCGTAAAGGACGACCTCACCGAGCGGGGGAAGGCGCTTGGCGCCGGCCACGCTGGCCGGCACGTTGATCGCTCCCGGGATATGTGCTTCCTGGTATTCCGTGGGAGACCGAAGATCGATCACCACCGGCGCCGCAGTCGACTCCAACCGTTCCCGGAGTTGTTCGGGCGATATCGCTGCGGCGCAAAGCGCCACGGGCAGGAGCAGTGCGCCGAGCGGCCCGAAAAATCCCGGTACTGCCGCTGCCTGCCGCACCGAACGGCACAACGCCCTCCCGGCAGCGGGCATGGACGATTGATTCGGTTTGCTTTTACAGATGCTCATGGTTGCCACTCCGTTACCCCGTTTTCCATCTCGATCAGCAGTACTGCAACATTGGGTACATCGAAATTGTGCCCGACTCTGCGCCCGCCGCGGATTTCGACCGTCTGCCACCGACCCGACTCCGCATCGAGCATCCGGATCGCGCGGACATTCCCCATTCCGAGGGCGTCCACGACATCGTACGCCCGAAATCCGGAGGGGAAGTGCGGGTACGCGAGGACATTGATGCCGGGGTCCAGTTCGACCGGCGCCTCTCCGTTCACGCCGAGATCGAGGACGCGCCCCTCGCCGAATCCGATCCAGAGCACGTCGCCGGGGGCGAGGTTGAAATTGTCGCCCTCGGGAACACCGGCACCCCACGCGACGGTCTCCGTCTGCGGGGCGGGGTCGAACGCGGTTATCCGGGAGATCTCCTGCACGCCCGCCGCCTCCTGCCAGTGCGTCAGCAGGCTGAACGCGTCCTGGAGGAACTCGACCATCGCATCGGTCACAACGACCATGTTCCGATTTTGGAACACCGGTTGCAGGGAGGGAACCACAGACCGAACGACACGCGACCCGCCGCTCCCCTCTTCCAGCCACACCGCGCGCCCGTCGCCGATTCCCGGATCGGACTTGTCCGTCGGCGTGCGGGTAAGCGGCGCCGTGGCCCGGGTCGGGATGTGGATCAAACGGAGGTTGGTGCCGCCGGTGACGGCGCCGTCGTCGAGGCATACGACCCAGGGCCCATCCAACCGTGGGTGCTCCAGATTCGACGCGGTCTGACTCAAGCGCATCTCGCGGTCCGCGAGCAGGTCGTATCCGTAGATCTGGAGATTCTGATCGCGGTTGTCCTGCCAGACGATCCACGGGCCGTCGATCACCGGGAACGTCTGGGCGAACGGGTCGTTCGTAATCCGCCGGCGCTCACCCGTTTCGAGGTCGGCAAAGTAGATCTCACCGGGGCTGGGATGCCGCTCGTCCCACCACACAACGCGGCCGGATTCGACCACAGGGTCGTTCTGATTGCCGGCGGCGGGGTCGACCGTAAACGTTTCGCCGGTAATCAAATTGCGGGCGCGGACCTGCCACGGTGCGCCGGAGACGCCGATCGGACGCGCCTGCCAGACCACCCACGGCCAGTCGACCGCGGGCCGCGTGTCGTCGGTCTCGGATGATTCCACGACCGGTTGGGAATCGCCCCCGGCGTCGAGGTCCCGCATCCAGATGTCCCAAGCCCCGTCGCTGCGGCGCGCCTGCCAGACCACGTATCGCCCGTCGGTGCGCGGCCGCTCCTGGCTGCGCACGGCGTCGGTGACCTGAACGGGGTCCCCGGTCCCCCCGCTCAGCCGCCGCGCAAAGATATTGCGGCTGCCGGTAACCTGGTCCTGCCAGACGACGCGTTTTCCCCGCGCGTGGGGCCGCGAGGGCCCGCGGGCGGCATCCGCCACGACCTCCGGCGGTCCCCCCAGGTCCTCGACGCGCACGAGGTCGGTGGAGTACACGCTCCGGCCCAAGCCGTCCTCCAGCAGCACGCGCACGGTGTACCATCCGGGCGCGACCGCTTCGCCGGCGTCGTCAAGTCCATCCCAGAATATCTGACCGCCAGCGGCGATCGGGAAGTTCCGAACCCTGGTTTCGGGGGTGAAATCGCTGCCGTAGAGGGGATCCACGGTCCATGTGAACACTGTTGCTTCGCTCTCGGCCTGCCATTGCCCGTCGACCCGGGCGATGACTGAGACGGTGCGCACGCCGCTCGAGAGTTCGCTCAGCTGAATCGGCTCGTCGACCGGCCTTTCGGCCTGGAAGTGGCCGTCGTCAAGGCGCCAGCGGTAGTGGGTAACGCCGTCGCCGCCGACGTGGAGTTGGGCCGTGCGCGTGCGCCTCGGTGTCGCGAACGGCGCGGTCACCCGGGTCGGCGGACCGCCGGGGTTGACCGTCCACTGCACCGTGACCGCATCCTCCTCGTCGGCCCATTCCCCGTGCGCCGAGCGACCGACGACCGAAACCGTGTGTTCGCCGGTGGCGAGACCGCTCAGGACGATCGGGTCGTCCACCGGGCGCGCGTCGCTCCATGCGCCGCCGTTGTGGCGGTAGCGGTAGAAGTCGACGTGATCTCCCGTGACGGCCAGGGTCGCGAAATCGTCCGGCGACGGCGACGAGGGGACCCCGCCGACCTGGACCCACCCGCGGACCTCGCGGAAGATGTCGACGTTCCCCTGCAAGGCGAACGGCACATCGCCGAGCGTCAGGTTGAACCCCGAGCGGTCCGGCCGCACTGAAATCGCCTCGCCGGGGTTGAAGATCCGGTCTCGCTCCAGGTCAAATGCAATCAGCAGCTCGTCGTCCCCGCTGACGACGATGATTTCCGCGAACTGTTCTTCCTCCACGTTCCCGTGCACGTCCTCGGAAAAATATCCGATCGTGTAACTGCCGGGATCGCCCAGGTGGAACGGGTGCGCGGGGACGCGGTCTCCGTCGTCGATCCGGTAGAACATGCTCACAGGGCTCTCATCCTCGGCCAGGAAGAAGATCTGGGTGTCCGGCGTGATGTACCAGGTGCCGTCCACCTGTGTCGAATCGCCTACAAACTCGATCGAGGTCACCGGCGGCTCGGTGTCGACCTCGGTTTCCGCGTAGGTGACCGCGTAGGTGTAATCGCCGGTGTCGACGTGATCGAAGACGTGGAGGAAAGTCAGCTCCCGGTTCGTCTCCACCTCGTACCGCAGGCTGGTCCAGGCATTGCGCCGGTGGAGCACCTTGCCATCGTTCCGCACGACCCGCTCGATCGCCAGGCGGTGCTGTCCCGGGTCGTCGAGCCGCATATAGTTCCATCCGGCGGTGTCGGCGGACGCCTCGATCAGCACGGTCTGCCCCGGACCCGCGCTCCCGCTCAACGAGACATTTATGAGATGGTGGACGGGGGAGACGATACCGTCCGTCTCGTAAAGCGTATCCGGAATAAGGTCGTCGTTCTCGTTCACGATCGCGAGGAAGTCCGAAACATCGTCGCGCCCCGGCAGGTCGCTCATCACCTCCTGCGCCATGAAATGGGCCTCGAGCGAAACGATCAGCGAGGTCTCCTCGCCGCCGAGTTCGGACGCGTGAGTGTACGAGGCGTTGAAGGCGACGAACTCGCCCGAGAGGGAGGTGATCATGTCCCACGATCCTTTGGTCGCCTCCCCGGGTGCAATGTCTCCGAGGTCGACGGTCAGGCTGGTTCGATCGAGCGGTGAATCGTTAACGCGCGCTCCCAAAAGCTGCGCCACAAGCAGCAGGCCCGTCTCGTTCTCCACGATCCGCGGCTGCTCCGAAGCGATTTCCAGATGCCGCGCCCAGCCGTGTCCGACGTTGCGCACCAGCACGCCGAGCGTGAACGGGATCGGTGCCTCAACCCGGTCGGTGAATGGGTTGTTGGCCTGCACGTGGCGGGGCTGGAAGTAGGTGATATCGAGCTGCGGTTCGGGCATCACGTGGATGTCGTCCGGGATCACCAGGAGCATCTCCTCGGGGATCGGTATCCCCCCGAGCCGCCCGCCGAGGTTCGCTCCCACCATGTAGTGGATCCCATTCGGACTCGTCCCTCCGGCATCGATCTTCGGAATGATAAACCAGCGGATGACCGCCGTGCGCAGCGGCCCGATCACCCCACCCCCCTCCACATCCTGAATATTTTCGGTTTCGGGCGCGCGCACGAAAAACAGATCGGCCACATCCTCCTGCGTCTCCGGGTGGGTGAACGTCAATTCCGCGAAGAAGTCGGTGATCGACTCCTCCGGATCGTTGTTGGTGACCTCGAGCGTCGCTTCGAACCCGATGCGCTCGAGGGTCAGCTCCTGCTGGATCTGAATGCGAACCCGCGCGCAGAAGCCCTGGTGCTGCTGCTGGGCGAACGCCTCCTCCGGAACGGCCAGCAATCCGGCCAATGCGAACAGCGCGCCCGCGGCACCGAGTGGCTTGCCCCCTCGGCTCGCGACCGGTCTGCCTGATCGCCGGCAACCCCCACTCGGAGTCCGCACCGCCGGGCTCGTCCCGGTGGACGTAGCGGGACGGCGCGGCACGAACGCCGCCGTCGCGCGAAACCGTCTTCCCAACGCTGTCACAAGTCCGCTCATCAAAACTCAATTCTTCCCATTGGTGTGGATCCGATCACGGGGCCTCCGTCCCAGCGTCCGCACAAATCGTGAACCAGGATACCGTTGGCGTAGAGTGATCGAGCCGATTCCAGATCGATTGTGTGGACCGTCTGGGTTTCCTCGACGCGCTCCACAGACACGATTTCCACAAGCTCATCTTGTTTTGTGTGCAGCCAATCTCCCTCCTGCAGTGTCGCCGCGAATACCCAACCCTCGCCGTCGTGCCAGATGAGGTGCTCGGGTGTTGTCGCAAGCATTCCCTTGGAACCGTCCTCTCCGCGAAACCGGATGCGAACGATTGTATCCACCTCCCGCGAGAAAACATTTCGGACAGCAGCCACGGCATTCGCGCCGGTCTTGACCACATCACCGGGCGCGAGTTCCTCGATCGGCCGGGTCTCGCCCCCGGCCACGGCCACCTCGGTCCCCTCTGCGAAACACTCCGGGCCGAGGCCGGTGAAGTCGGCCATGCTGCTCTGATGGGCCGGCTGACTGCGCCCGCGGCCGACGGACTGCCCTTTCCTGTGCTTTTTCGAACCGCCGGTCAATGCCTGGCCAATACAATGGATGACGGTAGCAAGCACGGAGATCGGAGCGCTTACGATACTCGCGCCCATCCCAAATCCCACGGCAAACGCGCCGGCCCCTGCCAGGCTGTCGTCGTCGACACACCGGAAGTTCGCGTTGAGGGCGGAACTCAACCCAAGCATGTCCGACGGTTTCATACCCGGCTCGATCAGCGCCTGGACTCCATCATCGATGCACTGTACACCGGTTGGCGGGAACCCTTCGTCGTCCGCAAATACCGGATCCGGCGGAACGATCGTCATCGGCGT
>SL_3KL_010_SEDDRAFT_10004266_pt1 | contig 12927 bp, 11 predicted proteins | sample SodLakKL_010_SED_2_FD_10381 | JGI IMG/M metagenome (IMG submission 10381)
GCCAACCAACCGCCACCAGCGCGACGGCGATGGCGACCTCCACCAGCAGCTCCACCCGTTCCATGCCCGCGACGGCCCAGAGCTCGCGCAGGACGTTCCCGACCCCGTGGTAGACGACGGCGATCACCGCCGCGCCGCCCGCCTGTCCCAGCAGCCAGGCGTACACGACGGATCCCGCCAGCAGCGCGAGGACGAACGTCCAGAAGCCCTCGCTCCCGATGCCCAGCGACGCCTGGTACGTGCCCTCGATCAGGAACAGCGGCAGATGCCAGGCGACCCAGAAGAGGCCCACCACGAGCGCCGCGAGCAGCACGGGGATCCGCCGCTGGAGCGCCAGCTGGGCATAGCCGCGCCAGGCGGGTTCCTCGACCATGCCGGCAAGCGCGCCGACCAGCAGGAACGCGGCCGCGCCCGTCGGTTCGATGACCTGCCACGGCGCGGCACCAGCGCGCAGCGACGCCACCACGACCGGCACGCCCGCGAGGAGCACGAGCAGCACCAGCGCGACACCGTACCAGCGCGCGGCGACGCGCCTCGGATCGAGCGTGTCGCGCCAGAAGGCGCCTGCCGGTGCGTCCCACGCCCCCACGGCGACGAAGCCGATGGTCACGAGCAGTGGACCGAGCATGCCGAGCACGGTGAAGGCCACCGTCGGAAACGCCAGCCAGTGCCCCCCACTGGCCACCGCCAGCGCCCACCACCCCCAGCTCCAGGCGATGATGGCCAGCATCAGGGCCAGGGGGCGTGGCCGGCGGCGCCGCATCAGGCGTCATCCTCCTCGGCGTCGAGCTGGCGCACGCCCTCGAGCACCATCGCGCGGTCCATCTTGGCGTAGATCGCGGTGGTGGCGATGTTGGCGTGGCGCATGAACTCGCGGGTCCGGTGCAGGTCGCCCGTCGCGCGGTAGTAGCGGGTGCCGGCGGTGTGCCGCAGCGTGTGGGTGCCGCGGAAGCGCAAGGGGAGACCCGCGCGCCGGTAATGCGCGTCGAGGGTGCGGCGCACCGTCCGGTCGGTCATCCGGCGGCCCCTGAAGGCCGGCGGGACGTGCTCACCGAGGTTGATCAGCACGGCGCGCTCGTCGGCTGCGGCGTGCGCAGCACGCACGACGAGCCACGCCGTTATCGCGTCGGCAAGACGTTTCGTCAAGAACTGCGTGGCGCTGCGACCGCCCTTGCCATGCTTGATGAATAGCGTCCTAGACGCAAGATCCACGTCCTCCACGTCGAGCGCGACCACCTCCGAGACGCGCAGCCCAGCGTCGCCGAAGAGTCGTATCATCACATGGTCACGTAGTTGTAACGACGTCCCACCGTCCAGGCTGGCGCACATCGCGCGGTACGCGTCGGCGTCGACGGCCGGGCGGCGCTCGTGCGAGGGGCGCGGATCGCTCGGCGCGTGCGCGCCCTCGGTCGGGTTGGTCGCCAGCGCGCCCGCCCATACCAGCGCGCGGTAGAAGGTCCGCACGGCCGAGACGTAGGTGGCGATGGTCGAGGGCGCGAGCGCGCGGCCGGTGGCGGCCGAGGGTTCGCTCTGGAGCGTGGCCACGAAGAGGTCGACGTCGTCGAGGGAGGCTCGCAACAGCGGCGTGTCGGGGGCGCCGTCGAGCTGCGGCCAGCAGAACTCGATCCAGGTGCGCAGGCCGAGCTCGTAGGTCGTGCGGGTGCGCTCCGAGGTGCGGGCGCGCTTGCGGCTGCGGGCGGTGAGGTAGGTGTTGAGCAGCGAGAGCAGGGTGGCGACGTCGCGCTCGGCGCAGGCGCGCACGGCTTCGCGTTTGCGGGTGGCTGGGTTGGCCCAGGAGGTCTGGAGCACCAAGTCGGTGGGCATGTGCGAAGGCTAGCAATGGACGCTAGGGGCTGTCCGATAATAGTTCATATCGGACGACCGGTGTCCGTTGGGTCGCGGGCGTGTGCCGCGCTCGCTGTGGCCCTGGTGGCCCATCGTGCCCGATGGTGTCGAGCGAACGCGTATAGTGCGGGTACACGACAGGTGCCGGGGCTCGATCTCGGGAGCGAGCATGCGCGGAACTCGGCTGACGCTGCCACGACGCCAAGGACGCTGGTCGTCCTCGCGATCGGCAGCGACGTTGGCGCGGGATGCGCGCAGACTCGTCGCGCGCTGTCGTTGGTATCGCCCCGTCGACGCAAGCCGTGACGGGTGAAGGAGGGATTCGGCGTGTTCAGACTGCACCGGACCGCACGTGCACGGCGCGACAGGGTTCGCGAGGCGCACCATTGGGCCAAGGAGGTCACGGACTACATCAACGCCAAGTACGCCCCAGTCTCCATTCAGGCGTATGCGGAGCGCTTCGGTGACGTCGGTAAGATCCACTTCTTCTCCGACTACGCCGACCTCGCCACGCTGGAGCGGCTCATGGGCTTGTGGAAGCGCGACAAGGAGTACCGGGCGATGCTCGAGCGGGCGCGGGAGCTGTTCGTGGACGAGATCGAGGGCAGCTTCCACGACACGCTCATGCAGGCCGTCTAGCGCCCACCGTTCGGGTGGCTCCCCCGTCGTGGGGGGCGCTGCCGTCGCGGCAGAGCCCAGCGCATGCCCAGCGATGCCGAGCGGTGTGCTCGCGGGGGCGTTGTGCTGCCCCCTTGGTCGACGTTGCGAGGGGGCGTGTGTTGTGGTTGATGTGGGTTGTTGGATGTGAGGTTTATATTGATTTGATAACGCTGCAGGCGACACGTACCCCGACCTCGGAGGTCCAGCATGCGTTCATCGCTCTCGTACAGCATGTCGCTTCTCCTGCTCATCGGCGCGACCGGCGCCTCGGCTGCGCCCGACGCTGACGCCGTCATCCCCTTGCCGTCACCCGAGCGGACCGGCAGCCTGTCGATCGAGCAAGCCCTCGACGAACGGCGCTCGGTTCGCGAGTATCGCCCCGACCCGCTCGACCAAGCCCAGATCGCCCAGCTGGCCTGGGCCGCCCAAGGCGTCTCGGACACGCGTCGCGGGTATCGCACCGCCCCATCGGCGGGCGCCACCTTCCCGCTCGAGGTCGACCTGCTGATCCACGGCGTCGACGGTATCGACGACGGCGTGTACCGCTACCTGCCGGGCGAGCACGCGCTCCAGTTGCGCTTCGGCGGCGATCACCGCGAGGCGCTCGCCAGGGCCGCGCTCGGGCAGGCGTGGGTCAGGGAGGCGCCGGTCGTGATGGTGCTGTCGGCGGTGCTAGCGCGCACCGAAGGCCGTTACGGCGAGCGGGCCGAGCGCTACGTGCACATGGAGGCCGGTCACGCGGCGCAGAACGTCTACCTGCAGGCCGTGGCCCTCGAGATCGGCACCGTCGTGGTGGGCGCTTTCGACGACGACGGCATCGCCAGCGTGCTACAGCTCGAGCGCGGCGAGCAACCGCTGTACCTGCTACCGCTCGGTCGCCTGCCGTAACGTCCCGCCTGCACGTCCCGGTGCCGCGGTAGCGTTGAGCGGATGAGGCGCGCCGGCACGCACGCGATCGAGAGGGTTCGCGCACGATGAGCCGTGCCCCGGTCACGGGCATGCGCGCCTTCTGGATCATCTGGTGGGGTCTGCTGCTCTCGTTCACGGGCTCGGGCTTCACCCGCTTCGGGCTGAGCGTCTGGGTCTACCAGATGTCGCGCGACGCCGAGGCGTTCGCGCTGCTGCTCTTCTTCGGCATCCTGCCGCTCAGCCTGGGTGCGCTGGTGGCGGGACCGCTCGTGGACCGCTGGGATCGCAAGCGGGTGCTGGTCGTCGCGACCGCCTTGGCGAGAGTGCCAACGGTCGCGGTGATCCTGCTCTGGTGGCAGGGCGGGCTCGAGGTGTGGCACGTGTACCTGGCCGTCGCTGCGAACGGGCTCGCCAACGCCTTCGTGCTGCCGGCGTTCGACGCCAGCATCCGGATGCTGGTCCCGCGCGAGCGGCTCGGCCAGGCGTCGGGCTTCAGCCAACTGGTGCAGTCGCTGGGCGTCGTCGTGGGGCCCCCGCTGGCAGGCCTCCTCCTGGCGACCCTCGGGCTCGGGTCGATCTTCGCGGTCGACGTCGCCAGCGCGGTGCTCGCGCTCGTCGCGTTGGCGGCGGCCTCGATTCCCAATCCTGGCCGCCTGTTGGACGATGGCTCGAGCGTGCTGGCATCGTTCGCCTTCGGTCTGCGCTACGTGGTGGCGCGGCCGGCGTTCGTGTTCCTCGCTGGTTTCCTGGCACTGACCGTACTCGGCTCATCGTTCGTCTATGCGCTCTCGGGACCGTTGGTGCTGGGCTTGGGCGACGAGGCCACGCTCGGCCTCGTCTATGCGGCGTACGGCATCGGCGCCGTGGCCGGTGCGGTCGCCATCGGCGCCTGGGGCGGCCCCGCGCGGCGCATCCCGGGCATGTTGGCGGCCGCGCTCATGTTGGGTATAGGCACCGCCCTCACCGGGGCGCGCGCCGATGCGCTCTGGATCGGCGTGATCATCGCCGGGCTGGGCGCCGCCCAGGCCGTCCTGCTGGCGCTCAACCGAGTGGTGTTCCAGGAGCACGCGGCCCCCGAGGTGCTCGGGCGCGTGTTCGCCTTCCGCATGGTGCTGACGGCCGCCGCCCAGGCCGGCGGGATCGTGCTGGCGGGCAGCCTGGCCGAACGCGCGTTCGAGCCAGCGATGATGCCCGGTGGTGCGCTCGAGCCCGTGCTCGGGCCGCTGCTCGGCAGCGGCGAAGGCCGCGGCGCGGCGCTGATGCTGGTGATCATCGGAGCGCTCATGAGCGTGCTCACGCTCGCCGCGATCGCGTCAGCGCGCGTACGGCGCCTCGAGGACGACCTCGTCGCCATGGGCGACGGCGCCGACCACGTCCATCAGCACGAAGCCGACGCGTCGATGCGGGAACAGCCGGCGGGGTGAGTCGCGCCGAACGCGGATCAACCTGCCGAACCCGAGTCCGAAGCCTCGTCCTCGAGCACGTACCGCGTGGCCCAGGCGGCGATCACGCCACCGGCGTAGGCGGCGTCGCGGCGATCGTCGAGCAGATGGCTCGCGCCCTCGAGCGCCACGAAGCTCTTCGGGTGCCGGGCGGCAGCGTACAATCGTTCGGCCTGCTCGATGGGAACGGTGCGATCCGACGGCGAGTGCAGGACCAGCACGGGCCGCTCCAGCTCGGCCAGGGCCTCCGGCAGGTCCGAGTCCCGCAGGTCCTCGACGAACTGACGCGTGATGGTGAAGGGACGGCCGCCGATGTCGACCGTCGCGCTGCCCTCCTCTTCCAGACCGGCCAAGCGCTCGCCGAGCAACTCGACCACGTGCGACGGCTCGGCCGGCGCGGCGATCGTGGCGACGGCGCGCACCTCGGGCCGCTGGAGCGCGGCCGCCAACACGGCCGCTCCTCCCAGGGAATGGCCCACGAAGAGCTGCGGCAACGACAGCGCCTCTGCCAGCGCTTCGTGGGCAGCGAGCACGTCCGAGACGTTGGTGCTGAAGGTGGTCTCGGCGAAGTCGCCCTCGCTGCCGCCCAGGCCGGTGAAGTCGAGCCGCAGCACCGCGAAGCCCGCCTCGCTCAGCGCACCGGCGACGTGCCGTATGCCGCGCAGGTCCTTGGAGCAGGTGAAGCAGTGCGCCAACAGCGCTGCGCCGACGGGCTCGCCGTCCGCTGGCAGGTCGAGGCTGGCGGCCAAGCGCTCACCGCGTGCGTTCTCGATGGTCAACGTTCGTCGTCTGCTGGTCATCACGGCACGCTCCGGTCGCTCATGCTACCTCCCCATGCCGTGCGCCCACTGCCTCACGCGTCAACCGCCACAACGCTTCGCTGAGCCAGACGTGATGGGGGTGCGGGCTCCGCAACCTGCGGACGCCGGCCTCCCCAGGCGCCAGCCTTGCCCGCGTCATCCAGTCGACCAGGTCGTCGAGCACCGCGAGCGCCGCGTAGCCGGCTTGGCGCCTGACGCCGTGTGCCTGGAGCCGAGCGCCTGGCGACGGCCGCTGCTTCGATCAGACGAATCGCAGACCGTCGGCCGTGGTGACATGGCCACCGTAGTGGAACGTTTCCCGACGCTATGTGGCGGTGTGGTCGAAGGGGATGAGGGTGGGGATGGTGTTGTTTGACAAGGTGATTTGATAACCCTACCGCCCTGTCGAGGCAAGCGCGTGCAAGACATCGAGTGCGGCGTGCTGGAAAGGCGCCGAAGCGCGTACCGCCAGCAGCGGATGAAGCGCTGTCACTGCGCGAGTACTATCGAGGAGATGACGCTCGCGGCGTTGGCGCGTGACCACCTCGAAGCCCTGTGCGTGACGATCGGTGAGCGACCGGTCGGCAGCCTCGCCAACCTCGCTGCCGCCGACTACGTCGCCGCGACGTTCCACGACCTGGGCCTGGTGACGCGCTCACAGGCGTTCGAGTGCCTGGCATGGCGCGACGGCGGCGCTCGCACGCATCGCGAGCGTCGACACGGACGCCTACGCCCGGACCCGCAACCATCTGCGCGGCGCCGTGAGCCGCCTCTCCCCCCACCTCACCCACGGCCTCGTGAGCGTGCCAGAGGTCATCGACGCGCTCCCACCCAACGCCGGAAAGCTCCTCCAGGAGCTCGCGTGGCGCGCGGGCGCGCGGTGGTTCTTCTTCCACCTGCTCGACGGCGACCTCGCCTCCAACACGCTCTCGTGGCAATGGGTCGCCGGCAGCGGCGCCGCCAAGCCCTACCTGGCCGACCAGGCGAACCTGAACCGCTTCAGCGACACGCACCAGTCCGGCACCTTCCTCGATCGAGCGCACGCGTCGCTAGATACGACGTTGCCGTCCGGTACGCTCGCGCTACTGCACGCGCCGACGCAGTTGGTCTGTGACCAGTTCGATCAGATAGACCGTCAGGAAGATGACCAGCGTGACCGTGATCGCCGACGGGTAGTCACCCATCCGACTCGCCCGGCTCAGTTCCCAGCCGATGCCGCCGGCACCCACGATGCCCAGGATCGAGGAGTAGCGGATGTTGATGTCGAGGCGGAAGATCGACCAGGACACCAGCGTCGGCATCGCCTGCGGGATCACGCCCTGGAGCACCACCTGCAGCGGGTTGCCGCCGGTGGCGCGGATCGCCTCGATCACGCCCGGATCGACCTCCTCGAAGGCTTCGGCGAAGATCTTGCCGAGCATGCCGATGCTGTTGACACCGAGCGCCAGGATGCCGGGGAGCGATCCCAAGCCGACGGCGGCGATGAACAGCAACGCCCAGATGAGCGCCGGGATGGCACGGGTGAGCGCGAAGAAGGTCTTGAGCAGGAAGCCCACCACGGCGTGCGGCGTGAGGTTGCTCGCGGCAAGCGCGCCGAGGACCAGCGACAGGACGATTCCCAGCAAGGTACCGATGATCGCGATCTGCACCGTGGCGATCGCGGGACCCCAAAGCCGTGGCAGCGTCTCGAGATCGGGCGGGAAGGCGCGGTCGAGGAAGTCGCCGAGCTGGCTCGCGCCGCGCGCCATGCGTTGCAGGTCGAGCCCTAGCTGCGCCAGCGAGTACCCCAGGAGCACCACCACGAGCACCAGGATGCCCCACGTAACCAACCGCGGGCCGAGGCGGGCGTAGCCGGCCAGGACCGCCGCGTGCGGTCCACCGTCGCCGGGCGCACCGGGTGTCGCTCGCATACTGGCGGCCACGTCACTCCCTCCCCAGGATCGCGTCGCGCGATCTCGCGGTCAGGTACTCGATCACCAGGATCATGCCGAAGATGAACAGGATGCCCATCGAGGCCGCCTGGTACTGGAAGAGCCGGATGTTGGTGATGAGCGCGAAACCGATGCCGCCGCCACCGACGACGCCCACGATGGCCGCGCTGCGGATGTTGAGGTCGAAGCGATAGAACGACCAGCTGATGAAGGCCGGCACGAACTGGGGCCACACGCCCTGGAGGAAGACTTGCACCGAGTTGGCGCCGGTGGCGCGCACGGCCTCGACCTGGCCCGGGTCGATGTCCTCGAAGGCGTCGGCGAAGTTCTTGCCCAGCATGCCGATGGCGCCGAGCGTGAGCGCGATGACGCCCGCGACGGGTCCGATCCCCACGGCGCCGACCAGCAACACGCCCCAGACCACGTCCGGGACGGCCCGCAGGAACGACACCACCGCGCGCGAGCCGTAGCGCACGACCGGGTTGGGCACCAGGTTGCTGGCGCCGAGGATCCCGAAACCGATCGACACGAAGGCCGCGATCACGGCGGCGACGTAACTCATGTAGAGGGTCTCGAGCGCCGGCATGAGGTAGCGGCCGGTGGCCGCGAGGCGTGGCGGCAGCAGGTCCTCCCACATGAACTGCACGATGTTGGGGATGCCGCGGAAGGTGGCGCGGAGGCTGAAGCCGGTGCCTTCGACCGCCCACCAGATGATGATCACGATGATCACCACGCTCACGCCCTGCACGAGCCACTGCCGACGGTTCTCGCGCCGGATGCGCTCGATCGCACGGGCCACGTCGCGGTCCTGCCTCACGGCGCGGGGTCTCCCACGCCCGCAGCGGGCTCATCGGGGTTGGGTCGTGGCGAACGCTCGGTCGGCTCGTCGTCGGCCTCGTCCGCGACGAAGTAGAGCTCCTGCACCCGCTCGTCGCTGAGTGCCTCGGGGCTGCCGTCGAACACCAGCTGCCCGTCCTTCATCGCCACCACGCGGTCGGCGAAGGCGCGCGCGTACTCGACCTGGTGCAGGCTCACCACGGCGGTGATGCCGTCCTCCTTGCAGATCCGGCGCAGGAAGCCCAGCACGTTCTCGCTGCTGGCTGGGTCGAGGCTGGCCACAGGCTCGTCCGCCAGCACCAGCTTCGGGTTCTGGGCGATGGCGCGGGCGATGCCCACGCGCTGCTTCTGGCCGCCGCTCAGCTGATCGGCGCGCTTCAGCGCCTGGTCCTCCAAGCCGAGCCGAACCAGGATGTCGACGGCCGCCTCGACGTCGGCGCGGGGGAAGACGCCGAGCGTGCCGCGCAGGCCCTGGAAGTGCCCGAGCCGACCGTGCAGCACGTTGTCGATGACGCGTTTGCGGCGCACCAGGTTGAACTCCTGGAAGATCATGCCGATGTCGCGCCGGAGCGACCGGAGCTTCCGACCGCGCAGCGGCAGCACCGAACGGCCTTCGAACAGGACGTCGCCCTGGGTCGGTTCGATGAGGCGGTTGACGCAGCGGAGCAAGGTGCTCTTCCCTGCCCCGCTGCGCCCCACGAGCACCAGGAACTCACCGGGCTGGACCTCGAACTGCACGTCGGACACCGCCAGGGTGCCGTCGCGGTAGCGCTTGGTCAGGTTCACGAACGAGAGCGTGGGGGTGGATGCCATGGTCCCTGGTGCCCGCGCGCCTGCGCTAGAAGAGGTCTTCCGGCGACAGCTCGAGCGCTGCGGCCGTGTTGCGGATCACGTCGTAATCGGCGTCGCTCACGACGATGAAGCCTTCGTGGTAGTTGTGCGCCTCGAGGAAGGCCTGGTCGTTGAACGAGAGGTAGGCGNANCTGATCGCCAGCTTGAGGCTCTCGGGCAGGTCGCCGCGCACGGCNTCGGGACTGCGCGGGATGGGCGCGGTCTCGGTCACGANCACGATGCGCTCCATGCCAGGCACGTCGGCGGCCCGCATGCGGATGACCTGGCTGTCACTGACCGACGCCGCGTCGACGTCGCCGTTGATGACGGCGCGCACGGCCGCGTCGTGGCCACCGGCGTAGATCGCCGTGCCGAGCCAGCCGTCCATGTCGTCGTTGCTGACGCCGCTCTCCTGGATCAGGTGGGCGCGCGGGAACAGGTAGCCGCTGGTCGAGGCCGGATCGACCCAGGCGAAGGAGCGGCCTTCGAGGTCGGCCACGCTCTCGATGCCGGTGTCGTCACGGGTGATGACGAAGCTCTTGTAGGTGGGCTCGAAGCGCCGCATGGCGCCTTGCACGATGGCCTCGGCACCGGCGCGCTCCGCTGCCAGGATGTAGCTGAACGGCCCGAACTTGCTGACCTCGAGGTTGCCGAAGCGCATCGCCTCGATCATGGCGGTGAAGTCGGTGCCGAAGAACAGTTCGACGTTCGTGCCGAGCACGGCTTCGAAGTGCTCCTTGAGGGGCTCGTAGCGCTCCTCCATGACGGCGATGTCCTCTTCCGGGAGNACGCCGATGCGAACGGTGTCGGGCCAACCGGTGGTGTCCCACAGCGCTGCGGGTTCCATCGCCATGGCGAACGAGGCCACGAGCGCGAACAGCATGGCCGCGGCGAAACGAGTGATCGTCGTACGCATGGTTTTTCCTTTCTCACGAGGCACATAGTGGCATCACGCTTGCAGTCGACACCCCCTTTACGGGATCATCGCGGGCACACGAAGCGATGCTCCGGTTATATGTGAGGGCACCGTACCATGCGCTCGCGCGCGCGTCCGCGAGACGAACGACCCGGCAAACGCCCAGCGCACGCGGCGATCCCTCGTCGTTAGGCGCCGTGATCTCGCCCCGGTCGACGCACTTCCCTATCGCACCACACCGCCCTGCACCAACCGCGAGAACGGCGCGGCCAGCGCCAGCGCCGCCGGAGGCAGCGCGCAAACCACCACGGTGAGCGTGTAACTGCCCAGCAGGTCGTAGCCGAGACCGAAGACGAGCGGTCCCAGCGCCGAGCCCACCACCAGCGCGGTCGACACCCAGCCCTTGATGCTGCCCAAGTGCCGGCGTCCGAAGTAGTAGGCGAACACGTTGCCCTGCAGCGAGGTGTACATGCCGGTGCGCAGACCCAGCAGGATGCCGTACGGCGCAACGGCGCTGCTGCCCGACACGAAACCGGCGAACACCAGCGATGCGGCGAGCACCAGCAGCATCGCCGAGAGCAGGAAGCGTGGGGCGATGCGCGCGATCAGCGCCCCGCTGACCACGTTGGCGAGCGCCGACGTGGCGCCGTAGAACATGAAGGCCCGCGCCGCGTCGATGCGCTCCAAGCCACCCTCGGCCAGGATCGAGTAGTGGTGGAACACCAGCCCGGTGCCCAGCGTCGAGGCGAACGCCAACCCTGCCAGGAACACCCAGAAGGTGCGTGTCTTGCGCGCTTCGGCCACGGTGTAGTGACGCTCGGCGCGACCATCGGGACCGCGTACGGCGCCGTCACCGCCAGCGCCGCGACCGTCCGGCGCGAGCCCGTAGCGCTCGGGCCGATCGCGGTATACCAGGGCACCCACCGGCAGGATCGTGAGCGCGACGGCCAACCCCAGCAACATGTAGGCGCTGCGCCAACCGGTCGCCTCGATCAGGCCTTCGATCAGCGTCGGGAACGTCGCGGTCGCCAGCGCCATGCCGATGCCGGCGCAGGCGATGGCCACGCCTCTACGCCGCATGAACCATATGGCGATCACATGCAGGCTCACCAGCGACAGCGCACCCTGCCCGAGCGCGCGCACCAGCGTGAACCCGATCAGCAGCATCAGCACGTTCTGCACCACGCCCATCCAGACGCACGCCAGCGCGAAGGCCGCGGCGACGAGCGCGACCGCGAGCCGCGGGCCGCGACGATCGACGAACCGGCCGACCAGCGGCAGGAACACCGAGCCACCCAAGGTACCGAGCAAGTAGAGCGTCGATACGCCTGAGCGCGTGAGCCCCAGGTCCGCGATCAGGTGGTCGATGAAGATCGAAACGCCGGTCGTCTGACCCGGCACCGTTGCCATCAGGCCGAGCGTGCCCGCCAGCACCACGAACCAGCCGTAGAACACCGGCGCGCCCTCGACCATGCGGCTGCGCAGGTTCGCCTGCACGTCTCGCTGGCTCACGCCGTGGCGCCGCGCTGCCCTCCCGCGGCCTCACGCGTCAGACGCCACAAGGCCTGGCTGAGCGAGACGTGGTAGACGTGCGGGTTCCGCAACCTGCGGACGCCGACGTCCAGACGCGCCTCGTCGGCCTCGCGGCGCGCGCGCAAGGTCGCGATGTCGTCCTGCGGCGCCTGCCTGGCGCCGTCGTCCCAAGCCACCTCGAACAGTGGCTCGATGGCGCTCACGGCGTCGGGCCCCAGCTCACGCCGGCGCTCGTCGCGCGGGTGGTGCAGCATGAGGGGAGCATCGCGAGCAACGCGCTCGTCGCTCAACGTGACCAGATCGGCCGTCGCCATGCCGCGCTCGTCGTACACGCGGTAGAGCGCCTTGACGCCCGGGATCGTGGCCTTCTCGGGCGTATCCGAGCGCTTCACGCTCGGTTCCCAATGGCCGCCAGAGCTGGCGAGCGCGACGAGCTTGAAGACGCCATCGAGTGCGGGCGCCCCATGGCTCGTCACGAGCCGCGTGCCCACACCGTAGGCCAAGCGGTCGAGCACGCGCTTCGCGTCCATGCCGAGACCGGCCGCTTCCTCCTCGACCTGCTGCCGCACCTGCCAGATGGTGAGCTCATCGAGCTGGCTGGAGAGCGTGATGACGGCGTCGGGAAACCCCGCGGCGTCGAGCTCGCGCGCCACCTGCACGGCGAGGTGGGCGAGGTCGCCCGAGTCGAGCCGCACCCCGCGCGGCTCGTGCCCGCGCTCGCGCAAGCGCTCGAACGTGGCGATCGCGTTGGGCAGGCCGCTCTCGAGCGTGTCCACGGTGTCGAGCAGCAGCACGCAGTCATCCGGATAGCTCTCGGCGAAGGCATCGAAGGCCTCCGCCTCGCTGCCACCGTTGGCCATGAACGCCTGCACGAACGAGTGCGCGTGGGTGCCGCGCGGCGGTACGCCCAGACGCAGGCTGGTGCGCACGTTGGAAGAGGCGTCCGCACCACCGATGAGCGCCCCGCGCGTCCCGGCCTCGATGCCATGGCCTTGGGCCCGACGCATCCCGAACTCCAGCACCGCCCCCTTCCCGGCGATGCGACGCAAGCGCGCGGCCTTGGTCGCCACCAAGGTGGGGTAGTTGAGATGGTTGAGCAGGGCGGTCTCGAGCAGTTGCACGGTCGCGAGCGGCCCCTCGACGCTCACGAACGGCGCCTCGGCGTGGATGACGCGCCCCTCGGCGACGCACTCGACCCGTACGTCCGGCCAACCTTGGCGGCC
>SL_3KL_010_SEDDRAFT_10004267_pt1 | contig 12927 bp, 11 predicted proteins | sample SodLakKL_010_SED_2_FD_10381 | JGI IMG/M metagenome (IMG submission 10381)
ACGCCGGCGCCCGCGCAAGGCCCCGGCGCCTGCGGAGACCCCCGCCGCGGAAGCCGCGGCCGGGCAGCCGGACGAGGCCGGCGCCGAAGAAGCTGCCCCGAAGAAAGGGCGGCGCCGCGGTGGCCGCCGCCGCAGCAGCGGCGATGACGCGGCCGCGCAGTCACCGGAGACCCCTGCCGCGGAGCCGGCGGACGAGGCCCCGGCCGAAGCGGGCGATGACGACAGTGGCGGCAAGTCGCGGCGGCGGCGTCCGCGCGGCCGGCGCCGTCGCCCCGCGTCGTCCTGAGGGCCGCACGTATGGGCAAGGGCGGGCGCAAGGGGCCCCGGGGCGAGAGCTTCGGTGGCGTGCATGCCGTCGCCGCGGTGCTGGAGTACGCGCCGGAGCGGGTCAAGCGCCTGCAGCTGGCCACCGACCCCGTCGAGCCGCCGCTGCAGGCCCTGCTGGAACGGGCGCGGGCCCATGGTCTGACGGTGGAACGGGTCGGGCGCGAGCGCCTCGACCAGCAGCACCCCGGGTTCCAGCACCAGGGCGTGGTGGCGCACTGCAGCACGCGTCCGGTGGTCACCGAGCAGGATCTGCTGGAGCGGGTGCGCGGCGGGCTGGACCTGGTGCTGGTGCTGGACGGCGTGACCGACCCGCACAACCTGGGCGCCTGTCTGCGCACCGCGGATGCGGCCGGTGCCGGGGCCGTGGTGACCACCCGGCACCGCAGCGCCGCGCTGACGCCGGCGGCGATCAAGGTCGCCTCCGGGGCCGCCGAGACCGTGCCGGTGGTGACCGTGCCCAATCTCGCCCGGACCCTGGAAGCGCTGAAGCAGGCCGGGATGTGGACCGTCGGGCTGGACGGCGCCGCGCAGCAGGATCTGTATGACGTCGACCTGCGTCCGCCCACCGCGGTCGTGATGGGTGCCGAGGGCGAGGGCATGCGCCGCCTCACCCGCGAGGCCTGCGACCACCGGGTGCGCATCCCGATGCGCGGCCGGGTGGAAAGCCTGAACGTCTCGGTGGCCACCGGGGTCACGCTGTTCGAGGTGCTGCGCCAGCGTCGCGGCGCCGCGGGGGCGGGCCAGCCGGGCTGACCGCCGCCGGGGGAACCACCAAGCGGGGCCGGCGATGAAGCTGCAGGACTATCTCGACCGTATCGCGCGCGGTGAGGCGCTCAACTACGAGGCCTTCCTGAAGTGCCTGCCGCAGGAGGTGCGCGCCCGGCACCGCCGGGTGTTCCGCACCACGCGGGTGGGCGGGCGCTGGAAGGTCGAGGTCCCGGACGCCGGCGACTGGGAGCGCCTGCTGGCCGTGGCCCGCCGCCCGGCCAGCCGCGCGGAGGCGGCGCGGCAGGGCGATTCGCACCGCCATGACACCGCGGTGTCGTATCTGCTGGTCCACCACCAGGGGCTGGAGGATGAACGCCCCGCGGTGGTCTACCTCGCGCCGGGTATCTGCCGCCAGGGCTTTCAGCGCCAGCGCCGGGCTCTGGTGATCGAGAACGAGGAGAATTTCTTCCGCCCGCAGGCGATGCTGGAGCTGGCCTCGCGGTTCCGCGACGAGGTGCTGGATCCTGCCGGCACCGACGTGGTGCTGGGCGGCGGGAACCGGGTGCTGCGGCCGCTGGTGCGCGAGTGGCTGGCCGGCTACGAGCAGGTACTGTGCGCGTTCGACTGCGACCCCGGCGGGCTGGCGATGTATGCCGGGCTGCGGGAACACGCGGGCCCGGCGGTGGAGTTTCTGCAGCCGGCCGACTGGCGCCCGTGGCATCCCTGTTTCCGCCGCTCGCCGGACTCCACCGCGGCGCTGGCCGGCGCGATCCGGCGGGCGCAGGACCTGGAACTGGATGGACTGGCGGCGGCGTTTTCCGCGACCCGTCGCTTCATGGAACAGGAGATGCTCCTTTGAGGCGGCCGTGGCCGCCGGGGCGGCGTTTCCCGGGAGAGTGGCGATGAGCAGCAACCCGTTTCGCTTCGAGATCCGGCGCCTGGTGCTGGTGGACTCCGCCGGCTTCTGCTACGTGGAGCTCCCGGTGGACCGCCATGCCCTGCTGCTGGGCAGCGGCAATCTGGGCAAGTCCAGCCTGCTGAACGCCCTGCGCCTGTTCCTGCTGCCGGAGAACAACTTCCGCAAGAGCCAGCGCAAGTTCGGTTTCCGCAACTCGCGCTCGGGCACCGGCTACACCAACGAGGAAAGCTTCCAGCACTACTTCCCGAGCCGGCACAGCTTCCTGATCATGGAGGTGGTCAATCCGGCCGGCACCCACTGCCAGATCCTCCATCGCAACCGCGATCTCGGCTACGGGCGCATCTTCGCGCCGGTGTCGTGGGCCGATCTGCGGCCCCTGTTCTGGCGCGCCGACGACGACCCCGACGGGATCGGACGCGCGGTGCCGGAGCTGTCGGTGAAGACGGTCTCCGAGGCGGTGCGCCGGATGGCACCGCGCGATGCCCTGTTCACCCAGGACCGCGACCGCCTGCGTTCCCTGCTGTACGCCAGCGACCTGATGTCGGACGACGCGATGCGCTACAGCGTGCTGCCGCTGGCGGATGCGGACGACCGCAGCGTCGAATCGCTGCGCACGCTGATCCTGCTGCTGTTCGAGATGCGTGCCGACGAGGCCGCGATGGCGCGGGCCGTGGCCAGCATCGTCGAGGCCGACAAGAAGTTCTCCAGCGATGCCCTCGACCTCGACATCGACCAGTTCCTGCAGCGCCACCAGCAGCTGAAGAAGGAGCACGAGCACCTGACGCGGATGGAGAAGGAGCGCCGCCGCTTCGACCAGCTGGCCGCGCACTACCACGAGTTTCGCGAGAAGGCCGGGGCGCGGGAGGCCTTCGCGGCGTTCGGTGCCGGGCTCGTCCGGGCCCAGGAGGAGGCGCGACACGAGCGCGAGCTGGCGGCCGCGCAGGTGGAGAGTCACCGCGGCGTGGTCGACACCCTGGAGGGCGAGTGCCGCGACATCGACAGCCGGCTTTCGCAACTGGCGGGGGCCGTGGAGACCCACCAGCGCCAGTTCGACCAGTACAGCGCCGTCCGCCGCGACGGCGAGACCCTGCGTGCGCGCTATCCGGCCGACCTGTCGCTGGACGAGGTGCGCGCGCAGCGCGAACAGGAGCTGGCGGAGGAGACGCGCCACCTGAATGCCCTGCGTAACGAGGCGGCGGCCGAGCAGCAGCGCACCGAGCTGGCCGCGGAGATCGAGCGGCTGGAGCAGGAACTGCAGGAGGCGGAGGCCCGTGCCCGGCGCGCCCGGTGGCAGCTGCATCATCAACTGCCGGAGGCGGTGGCCGCACCCCTGGGCGCGGTACAGCCGCGCCTGCTGCAGGCCAGCCCGGGCCGCGCGCTGGAGACGGGGGAGATGGAGGTCATGGCGGCCTTCGCGCGGCTGCTGGAGCAGCGCCCGGAGGGCTATGCCTGGTTCGACGAAAGCTTCGCCGCGCAGGCGTCGGCGGGGGAGGATCCGGAGGCGCGCCGCGCGGCACTCCAGGAGCAGCTGGACGCACGCCGCGCGCGCCTCGCGGAGCTCTCTCCGGAACAGTCCGGCACGCTGGATCGTCCCGGGCGGATCCGCAAGTCGGAGCGCGTGGTCGCGGAGATCGAGGCCTCGCTGGCACTGCTGGAGAAACTGCCGGCGGCGGAGGTCAACATCCGCGAGGCGGAGCAGGCGCTGGCCGGGTGCCGCGAGCAGCAGCAGGAGCTGGAGGCACAACAGCGCGCGGCCAGCGAGCGGCGCGAGGAGGCCCGGGCGCGGCTGGCCGAGGCGCGCAGCGCCCTGGGCGCGGTGGATGCGCGCCAGGCGCGGCTGGAGGAGCTGCGGCGACGGGTCGAGCGGCTGCAGCGCCAGGCGGGTGGCACCACGGCGGAGGCGGAGCCGCTGCCGGCGGCCGGGATCACCTCCGAGCGGCTGGATGCGATCGAACTGGATCTCGAGGATCTCGAGCTGCGCCGCCGCGAGATCCTCGAAGCGCTGCGCTACTTCGCGCAGGCCGGGATGCTTGCCGAGCACGCCGAGGCGCTGCACTACGAGCACCCGGATGCCGGGGTGCTCGCGGCCGCCTTCGAGGAGCTGCGCGTGGTGTTCGCGGAGCTGCCGGAACAGCGGCGGCTGCTGCAGGAGCGGATCGGCAGCCACAACGAGAGCGTCGCCAGCTACCGCCAGGCGCTGAAGGTGAACGCCGAGCATGTCGAGCGTTTCCAGCGCCGCCTGAACACGGAGCTGGAGGGGGTCGCGATCAACGACCTCGCCGAGGTCCGCGTCGACATCCATTGCGATCCGCGCTTCCGCAACCTGGTGGAGGAGTCCGAGGCCCTGGACCCGTACTCCGGCGAGCTGCTGTCCGATGCCTTCTACGAACGCCTGCGGGTGTTCGTGGCCGAGTTCTTCGATCCCGCCGAGGGGGCGCGCCACGGCTGTCGCCTGACCATGGACCGGATCATCACCGGCATCAGCTACCGCACGCGCAAGCACAACGAGACCGGCATGGAGAGCAAGAGCCAGTCGACCTCCACCACCATGCTGATCAACCTCGAGCTGGTGCGGCGCCTGCTGCAGGGCGTGCTGGCGCCCGGGGTCGCGCTGTCGTTCCCGCTGGTGCTCGACGAGGTCGCCAACGTCGACGTCGGTCAGATCCCCGGATTGCTCGAGCGCCTGCAGCATCAGGGGTTCAACCTGTTCGCGGCGGCCACCCACAGTGCCAGCAGCGAACTGATTCACCAGATCGGGCGCCATTGCGAACTGGGCCGGATGCACACCCGTCAACCCTACGACAAGCGGCGCACGGTGGTGTTCTGGGGCGGGGCCGAGGGGTTCACCCATGGCGAGGCGGCGGCCCGGTGGCTGGATCACGAGCAGTTCGCCCTGCTGGAAGAGCACGATGGCCAAGCGCTTTAGCACCCTGGAGACCACGCGCCTGGCGTTCGAGCACGCCGGGGCCCTGTTTCCCCTGATCCAGCGCATGGACCNCGCNGGGGTGCGCTACATCCCCGAGCACGAACTGGTGCGCGAGGTCCGGCGCTACACCCGCGATCGCGATNCCCGCGTGCGCCAGCGCCTGGAGCTCGCCTTCAGNGCCGACAACCTGTTCCAGTGCGGGCTGGTGGTCGATNCCGACAAGGTGGACGGCGAGCGGCGTCTGGTGCTGCACGAGGCGCTGATCGGGTTGCTGCGCACNTGCAACGAATCCCTGTACCAGGAGCTGACCGACGCCCGCCTGCGCGGGTGGCTGGTCGGGCTGTGGAATGCCCGGCAGCGCCTGGCCGGTTCCAGTTTCAGCGACGCCGACCCCGATTACACCGAACTGCTGGACGACCTGTTCGACCAGCTGAGCCACCTGGTCGGGCTGGTGCGGCAGAACATCCGGCGCATGCAGGCCATCAGCCGCGATCTGGCCGACATCTCGGGCGACGCCAGCCGCGCACCGGAGGAATTCCAGCGCTTTCGCGGCGACCTGCTGGGGCGCATCGCCCATCTCTACGAGCGCCACATCAAGCCCACGCTCGCCTTTCTCAATCGCGACGTGCAGCTGGAGGAGGGCGAAAACCTGTTCGCGACCCTCGACGGCATCCAGCAGTTGCTGGAGCGGCATGACAAGCTGGCCGCCGCCGACCAGGTCTTCCGCTCCGGGCTGAGCCTGAACGCGGCCTACAAGCCGATCCAGCAGGTCGCCCGCGAGGTGGATCACTTCCTGCGCAAGACGCGCACCGGGATGCTCCAGTACAACGCGATGGAACATCACTACCAGCGCCTGCTGGAGGCCCACCGCCGTACCCGCACCCAGGATCTGCGCCGGACGCGCCTCGATGGCGGGGCATTCGCGCGGCACAACCGCTTCGTGCTGGGCCTCAAGCGCCGCGGCCGGCCGCGCCCCTATGCCTTCGGCTCCACCACCAGCTACTACCGCATGCTGTTTTCCGAGCTGGAGCTGCGCCTGGCCGACCTGCGCCGCGCCCACGAGGCGCCCGTNCTCCCCGAGGTCGCCGCCCGNCGCCAGGGGCCGCGNCGCGATCTCGAGCGCTCGCGCCGGCTGTATGCCTGGATCGACTCGCTGGANCTGCGCCCCACCGGCGACCTGGTGGCCGAGCTGCACGGNCGGCTGGAGGGCGTGGTCGATGGCTACGTGCTGCCGGACCTGCTGGCCTGCGTGCAGCGCCTGGAGCGCGAGCCGCGCCCGGGGCTGGAGCTGCGGGTGCTCAACCGCTTTCGCACCCTGACCGCCAACGATGGCGATACCTGGATCTATCGCCGCCGCCAATTGCTGGAGACATCCCCCGATGACCGAGAGCGCGCCCGACACGCCGCCGACTGAGCCGGCGCCCGGTTTCGCCGGCATCCACCCCGACCACAGCGCCGCGATCTACCGCCAGCTGGTGGCGGGCCAGGTGCTGCTGCGCCAGGTCTACAACCCCGACCGCGGCGCGCTCGAGGCCAACCCGCTGTACAACGTCGTCTACGGCCACCTCGCGCATTTCCGCGAGCTGTATCGTCACCTCGGCCTGGAGCTGGTGTTCGACGAGCGCGGCGGGTTCTTCTACCTGCGCGAGGGGAGCGACGACGAGTCCGAGGAGCATGACGAGAACGCCCTGAAGGTGCAGGTCGTGCTGCTGCTCATCGGCCGCTATTACGCGCGTACCGGGCGCGACCTGCAGTATCTCGGGCGTCCCGATGCCGGGCTGGCGCAGGACGACCTCGAGGCCCTTGCCGCCGACGCCGAGTACCGCGACCTGCTGGCGACGGCCCGCATCGACAAGGGCTGGGACGAGGCCATGGACTTCCTGGTGGCCCGCCACTTCGCCTTCCGCACCGGCGCTGCGCGCTACATCCTCAGCGCGGCCGGCATGCGCTTTCTCGAGCAGCTGGTCGAGGAATACGAGTACTCGCGCGGCTGATGCGGCCGCGCCCCGGGGCGCCGCGGCAGGCGACGCCCGGTCGCTGCCTGTCCGCGGCTTGTTGTTGTGCGCGGCCTGGTATATGGTATTGCGCTTTTCTGCCCGGCCGGCATCGCCGGCGGGCCGGACCCTTGCCTCACCGCGCGTCGGGAGGCTGTTACCCGCAAGGAGTTCAGCATGCGTCACTATGAAGTCGTATTCCTGGTCCATCCGGACCAGAGCGAGCAGGTCCCGGCCATGATCGAGCGCTACAAGGGGCTCGTCGAAGGCCACGAGGGCACGATCCACCGCCTGGAAGACTGGGGTCGCCGTCAGCTGGCCTACCCGATCCAGAAGCTGGTGAAGGCCCACTACGTGCTGATGAACATCGAGGCCTCGGAAGAGGCGATGGAAGAGCTGGCCAGCGCCTTCCGGTTCAACGACGCGGTTCTGCGCCACCTGGCGATCCGCATGGAAGAGGCCGTGACCGAGCCCTCCCCGCTGGCCAAGGGCCAGGAAGAGGAAGGCGCCAAGGGCGGCCGCCGCGGCGAGGGCGACGAGGAGAAGCCCGCCTCCGCCGGCGAGTCCTCCGGTTCCGCCGAGTAAACCCGCGCGTTTTTGTTGACCGATTCCTGAAGGAGATATCCCATGGCCCGTTTTCCGCGTCGCCGCAAGTACTGCAAGTTCACGGCCGAAGGCATTACCTACATTGATTACAAGGATCTGAACCTGCTGAAGGGGTTCGTTACCGAGACCGGCAAGATCGTGCCCAGCCGCGTCACCGGCACCAGCGCCAAGTACCAGCGCCAGCTGGCCACTGCGGTCAAGCGCGCCCGCTACCTCGCGCTGCTGCCGTACTCCGACAACCACTGATCCGCGCTCCGGCCCCCGGGGCGTACGGCCATGCGCTTTCTGGCCGAATTCGCGATGCAGAGCCGGGGCCGCGCCGTGGGCGCGGTCTCCGGCTTTGCCGTGGTCGGCATGCTGCTGCCGCCGGTGGCGTTGCTGTCCAGTGCCCTGGTGGCGCTGGTGGCGCTGCGCCTCGGCGCGGGGCAGGCCGTGCTGGTTACCGCGTTTTCCGCGCTGGCGCTGGGGGCGGCCATGTTCGTGCTGGTCCCCGAGGCGCCACCGATGGCCGGGGTGCTGGCTGGCTTCGTGCAATGGCTGCCGGTGGTGGCCCTGGCGGAGCTGCTGCGGCGCACGATCTCGTGGCCGCTGACGCTGCAGATCGGTGCGGCGGTGGCCGGTGCCGCGGTGCTGCTGGTGCATCTGCTGGTGCCGGACCTGGAATCGTTCTGGGCCGCGGCCGGCATGAGCCTGCTGGGGCCGCTGATGGAGGGCGCCGGTAACGGGGCGGAGGAGCTGGAGGCGGCGCTGCGCCAGGCCGCGCCGTACCTTACCGGCCTGGCCGCCGGGATCGTGCTGTTGAGCCTGACTCTCAGCCTGGTCCTCGCCCGCTACTGGCAGGCGCTGCTGTACAACCCGGGGGCGTTCGGCGAGGAGTTCCGCGCCCTGCAGTTCGGGCGGGCGGCCAGCGCGGCGACCCTGGGGCTGCTGGCGGCCGGGCATTTCGGTGGCGTGCCGCTGGCGATGGAGCTGGCGTTCATCCTCGGGGTGCTGTTCTTCCTGCAGGGGATCGCGCTGATGCACGGTCTGACCCATCGCCAGGGGATGAGCAGCTTCTGGCTGGTAGGGATGTACGTGCTGATGGCACTGGCCCTGCCGCAGATGTTCCTGCTGCTGGCGACCCTGGGCGTGGTGGACGCCTGGGCCGACATCCGCTCGCGGCTCGCGCCGGAGAACAGCAATACGGATTCGTGAGACCGGCGTGCGGCCGGTGTAGAATGCGGGGCTTTCGGGGGCGGGCCGAATCGGGCCGCCCCGGGTTTCCCGGCCCACGCGGCGCGGCCTGGCCTTGCACTGGCCAAGGGTTTCGCAGCCTGCTCCGGCACCCGTCACCACGGTGACCGATGCCGGCGGTACATCCGGAGTACCGCGGGGACTCCCGATCCGTCGGCAGTCCCCGCGGTTCGATCAATCGTTAACAGGAATACCAAAGATGGAAGTCATTCTGCTGGAAAAGATCGACAACCTGGGCGGTCTCGGCGACCGCGTGAGCGTGCGCCCGGGCTTTGCGCGTAACTACCTGCTGCCGCAGGGCAAGGCCAAGTTCGCCACCGCCGAGAACATCGCCGAGTTCGAGGCGCGCCGCGCCGAACTGGAGAAGGCCGCCGCCGAGGCGCTGGCCGCCGCCGAGTCGCGCAAGGCACAGCTCGACGGCAGCGTGCTGGAGATCACCGCCAAGGCCGGTGGTGAAGGCAAGCTGTTCGGCTCGATCGGGCCGGCCGACATTGCCGATGCGCTGACCGCGAAGGGCACCGAGGTGGAGAAGCGCGAAGTGCGCATGCCGGAAGGCCCGCTGCGTACCACCGGCGAATTCGAGGTGGGTCTGCACCTGCATTCCGACGTGGATGCCGAAATCCGCGTCGTGGTGCTCGGCGAGGAGTGATCTGCCGGATGTCGGGAGAGTGGCCTGCGGTCGCTGATGCCCGGCAGCGGTGCCGGTTCGCGCGATGAACCGGCCGATGACGCTCAGTCCGCGGGTCCCACCGCACTCCGAGGAGGCCGAACAGGCGGTCCTCGGAGGGCTGATGCTGGACAATGGCGCCTGGGACCGAGTCGCCGACCGCATCTCCGCGGATGATTTCTATCGGCATGACCACCGCCTGATCTTCCGGGCGGTGTCCAGCCTTGCCGACCGCAACGCGCCCTTCGACATGGTCACCGTGTCGGAACAGCTCGAACGCAGCAGCGAGCTGGAAGAGGCGGGCGGCATGGCCTACCTCGGGCGCCTGGCGGCGGAGACCCCGAGTGCGGCGAACATCGTCGCCTATGCGGACATCGTTCGCGAACGCTCCATCCTGCGCTCGCTGATCTCGGTCGGCACCGAGATCGCCGATTCCGCCTACGCGCCGGACGGGCGCGATTCCAAGGAACTGCTGGACGTCGCGGAGCAGAAGGTGTTCCGCATCGCCGAGCAGGGCGCCCGCGGGGCCCAGGGCTTCCGCGGCATGAAGCCGCTGCTCACCGCCGCGGTCGAGCAGATCGAGTACCTCTACGAGACCCAGAACCCGATCACCGGGGTGGCCACCGGCTACCAGGACCTGGATGGGCTGACCTCCGGCCTGAATCCGGGGGATCTGGTGATCGTGGCCGGGCGTCCGTCGATGGGCAAGACCTCGTTCGCGATGAACATCGCCGAGTACGTGGCGATGAAGAATGCCGAACCGGTCGCGATCTTCTCCATGGAGATGCCGGGCGAGCAGCTGGCCATGCGCCTGTTGTCGTCCATGGGCCGCATCAACCAGCAGAAACTGCGCTCCGGGCGGCTGGACGACGGCGACTGGCCGCGTCTGACCAGCGCAGTGCAGATGCTCTCCGAGGCGCCGCTGTTCATCGACGACACCCCGGCGCTGACCCCGACCGAACTGCGTGCCCGCACGCGCCGCCTGATGCGCGAGCACAAGTCGCTGGGGCTGATCGTGGTCGACTACCTGCAGCTGATGCAGTATCACGGCAGCGGCGAGAACCGGGCGCAGGAGATCTCGGAGATCTCGCGCGCGCTGAAGGCGCTGGCGAAGGAACTGAGCGTGCCGATGATCGCGCTCTCCCAGCTCAACCGCTCGCTGGAACAGCGCCCCAACAAACGGCCGGTGATGTCGGACCTGCGCGAATCGGGCGCCATCGAGCAGGATGCGGACCTGATCGCCTTCGTCTATCGCGACGAGGTCTACAACGAGGATTCGCCGGACAAGGGCACCGCGGAGATCATCGTCGCCAAGCAGCGTAACGGGCCGATCGGTACCGTGCGCCTGACCTTCCGCGGCCAGTTCACCCGCTTCGAGAACTATGCCCCCGACGTCTACGGCGAGGTCGGGCACGAGGCCTGACGCAGGACGTGAGACGGGCGGCGACCATCCAGCTCGATCCCGACGCCCTGCGCCACAATCTCGGGGTGGCCCGGCGGCTGGCGCCGGAGACCCCGATGTGGTCGGTGATCAAGGCCGAGGGCTACGGGCACGGCCTGCTGTGGGCCGCCGAGGCCCTGGCCGGCAGCAGCGACGGTCTCGCGGTCTCCTGCCTGGAGGAGGCGCGGGCGCTGCGCCGCGCCGGTTTCGACGGCCGCGTGCTGCTGCTGCACGGCCCGCGCGATGCCGCCGGCGTCCGGGCCTGTGTCGAGTTCGGGCTGCAGCCGGTGGTGCATGCCGCCTCCCAGCTGGAGCGCCTCGAGGCCGCCGGCGTCAGCGTCCCCTGCCTGTGGATCAAGCTGAACACCGGCATGAACCGCCTGGGGTTTCCGCCGGAACAGGCCGCGGCGGTGCGGGCCCGCATCGCCGCCGCCGGGCATGGCCGGGACGGCATCCACTGGATGACCCACATGGCCTGCGCCGACGAGCCGCGGCACCCGCAGAACTCGCTGCAGTTGCGCCGCTTTGCCGCCGCGACCGCCGAGCAGCCCGGCGCGCGCAGCGTGGCCAATTCCGCCGCGCTGTTCGCCGGCTGGGGGCGCGGCGGCGAGGCGGGTGGCGCCGGCGACTACTGGGCGCGGCCCGGCATCATGCTCTACGGGGCACACCCGGCCGCCACGCCGGATGCCGAGTCCCCGGAGGGGCCGGAGGCGGACCTGCGCCCGGCGATGACCGTGCGCGCGCCGATCATCGCCACCCAGGCGCTGGAGCCCGGCAGCAGCGTCGGCTACGGCGCGACCTGGACCGCCACCACGCAGGGGCGCGCCGGCATCGTGGCCATGGGCTATGCCGATGGCTATCCGCGCCATGCCCCGTCGGGGACGCCGGTGCGGGTGCACGGGCAGCGCTGCCCGCTGATCGGCCGGGTGTCGATGGACATGCTGGCGGTGGACCTCTCAGCGGTTCCGGCGGCGGTGGTCGGCGACATGGTCACGCTGTGGGGCGAGGGCCTGCCGGTGGAGCGGGTGGCGCGTGCCGCCGGCACCATCAGCTACGAACTGCTGACGCGGGTGGCCGACCGCCTGCAGCCGGCGCACTGAGCCCGGTACACTGTGGCATCCCGCAGCCAAGGATGCCCCGATGACCGATTTCGACCCTGCCGATTACGACCCGCAGACCGTGGCGATCCGCTACGGCTACCAGCGCACCCCGGAGGGGGAGCACTCCGAGGCGATCTTCCCCACCTCCAGTTTCGTGTTCGGCAGCGCCGCCGAGGCCGCCGCGCGGTTTGGCGGGGAGTCGCCCGGCAACATCTACTCGCGCTTCACCAATCCCACGGTGCGTACCTTCCAGGACCGTCTGGCGGCGCTGGAGGGGGGCGAGGCCTGCGTGGCCACCGCCTCCGGGATGGCGGCGATCCTCGCGACCATGATGGGGCTGCTGAAGGCCGGCGATCACGTGGTCTGCTCGCGCTCGGTGTTCGGCACCACCACGGTGCTGTTCAACAACTACCTCGCGCGCTTCGGCGTCGAGGTCAGCTATGTCGAGCTGTCGAACCTCGAGGCCTGGGAGGCCGCGACCCAGCCGAACACCCGGCTGTACTTCTGCGAGACGCCGTCCAACCCGCTGGGTGAAGTGGTGGACATCGCCGCGCTGGCCGAGATCGCGCATCGCCGTGACGCGCTGCTGGCGGTGGACAACTGCTTCTGCACCCCGATCCTGCAGCGTCCGCTGGATCTGGGCGCCGACATCATCATCCACTCGGCGACCAAGTTCCTCGACGGCCAGGGGCGCTGCCTGGGCGGCGCGGTGGTCGGCGATGCCGAGCGTGTCGGCAAGGACGTCTACGGCTTCCTGCGCACCGCCGGCCCGACCCTGTCGCCGTTCAATGCCTGGGTGTTCCTCAAGGGGCTGGAGACCCTGGCCCTGCGCATGCGCGCCCACAGCGACAACGCCCTGGCACTGGCGCAGTGGCTGCAGGCCCACCCGAAGGTCACCGCCGTGCATTACCCGGGTCTTCCGGACCACCCGCAGCATGCGATCGCGAAGCGCCAGCAAAGCGGCTTCGGCGGGGTGCTGAGCTTCGAGGTCGCCGGCGGGCGCGAG
>SL_3KL_010_SEDDRAFT_10004268_pt1 | contig 12926 bp, 10 predicted proteins | sample SodLakKL_010_SED_2_FD_10381 | JGI IMG/M metagenome (IMG submission 10381)
CCCACCAGCCGGTCGCTCCGAGGAGCCGCGCTCGGTAGGCCTCGCGCCAGGCGAGCAGGTCGGCGAGCGCGTCGGGGTCGGTGCGGAGGTCGTTGCACGCGGCAGCCATGCGTGGCAGCATGACGCATCGCGTCGACATGATGGCGTGACGAACGACGCCGCAGTGTCGGCGTCGTCGGACGGGAGGACTGCGATGCAGCGACGTTCGTGGGTCGTGATGGTACTCGTGCTCGCCCTGCTGGCGGCTTGCTCTTCGATCGAGTCGGGCGAGATCTCGACGGAGTCGCTGCGGATGCGGGTCCGCGTCGCGTCGAGCGCGACGGCCACCGACGTGGAGGTCGCCTTCCGTGGGCCGCAGGCCAACCAGGTCGTCACCTTGGCAGCCGGCGACGAGGTGAGCGTCTCGGTGCTCGGTGGAACGCCCCAGGCGTTGACGGTCGAGCAGCCCAACTCGGTGAACGCTCGCTACGTCGGCGCGCTGCCCGCCGTCGCCGAGGGCACGGTACTCGTCGTGTCCTTGACGCGTGCCACGTTCCAGGACGCGCCCGACACGAGGGTGACGGTCCCCTCGGCACCCGTCGTCACCGCACCCGTCGCGGGCCCCGCGGCAACGGCCGTCGTGACGGCGGCGTGGGAGCCCTTCGCCGACGATCAGGTCGAGTTGCGCTTCCGCGTCGATGCCTGCGCCGATGTCGAAGACGACGAAGAGGACGCCATCCAGGGCCTGGTCGCGCTGCTCAGCGAGACGTACGAGGGCGCCGACGGGACCGGGACGATCGAGTGGCCCTTCCCCGCCGTCGCCTGTGATGCCGATCTCCTGGTCGGCCGCTTCACCGGCGAGGTCGCGCTCGATCCCGCGCTCGGAGCGGCACACCCCACGCCGTCGCGGATCGTGCGCTTCGCCGCGCCCATCGCCCTCTCGTTCACGCCGTGAGGCGACGGTCCGCATCGCCGCGGTAGCGTGGGCGTCGATGCAGACCACCGACACACGCCCCACCGGCGACCGCTACGCCGACCTCCGCCGCGATGCGCTCGCGCTCGTCGACGGTGAGCCGGACTGGCTCGCGAACCTCGCCAACGTCGCCGCGCTCGTGTTCGAGCGCGTCGAGGACCTGAACTGGGCCGGCTTCTACCTCATGCGCGGCGACGAGCTCGTGCTCGGCCCCTTCCAGGGTCGGCCCGCCTGCGTGCGGATCGCGCTCGGGAAGGGCGTGTGCGGCACCGCCGCGGCCGAGCGCACGAGCCAGCTCGTGCCCGACGTCCACGCGTTCCCGGGCCACATCGCCTGCGACCCGCGCTCGCGCTCGGAGCTCGTGGTGCCCGTCGTCGTCGAGGGCCGGGTCGTGGCGGTGCTCGACCTGGACAGCGAGCGTCCGGAGCGCTTCGACGCAGCCGACCAGGCCGGCCTGGAGTCGCTCGTCGCGGCGATCGTGCCGCGCATCGACTGGCTGCGAGCCTGCCGTGCCTGAGCGGCGCGGTCCCCGGTTCGAGCAGGTCGTCGCCGTGGCCGCGCTCGCACTGCTCGTCGCGGCGCTCAGCGGGTGCGGACGCGCCCCCGATCCGGTCGCCACCGCCGACATCGAGCCGAAGGTCCGCGTCGTGTCGACGGGAGGCGGCGAGACCGAGGTGACGGTCGTGCTCTTCCGCGGCTCCTCGCTCTTCGCGACCTATCGCCTCCAGGCGGGCGAGTCCCTCACCGCCACCGGTCCCGACGGTACGCGCGTCACGCTCGAGCGCGGCGTCGACCGCTCGGCCTTCCTCCGACGCAACGCCTACGTCGGAACGCTCCCCGAGGTCGCGCCGCGCGAAGACGTACGCATCGCGTTCGAGCGCAGCGGCGAGGCGTCGGCGCCGCAGACGCTGGTGCGCATCCCCGGCGAGATCCGGGTCACCCGTCCCGAGAGCGGCGATCTACGCACGCTGAACGAGTCCTTCTCGGTCGCCTGGGAGCCGCTCGGCGACGACGACGTCGAACTGCGCTACGACGTGCGGGCCTGCGAGGGTCTCGACGCCGCGGCCTTCGACGACCTGCGGACCGAGCGCGGCTTCGCCTCGCTCTTCCCGGTCGACGGAACGCTCGGCCTGACCACCACGAGCTTCGACGCCCCTTCCGCGACGACGCGCTGCGAGGCCGACCTGCTCGTGGGTCGCGTCGGTGACCAGATCCTGCTCGACCCGGCCTTCGGGGAGTTGCGCGGCGCCTCGCGCGCGGTGCGCGTGACCCAGCCGATCCCGCTGGTGTTCAGCGAGGAGCCGAGCGTCGCGACGGCCGACATCGCGCCGAAGATCCGCGTCGTGTCCACCGCCGGTGGCGCGACGGAGGTGACGGTCGTGCTCTTCAGGACCGGGTTGCTCTCCGGCACGTACGAGCTCGGTTTCGGTGAGCGTCTGACGGCGACGCCGGAGGGCGGCGCGACGGTGGCGTTGCGGCCTGGGACCGACCGCTCGGTCGTGACGGAGCCGGACGCCTACGTCGGCACGCTGCCTCCGCTGACGCCGGGCACGACGATCGTCATCGCGTTGGAGCGTGCAGGGGCCGACGCCGCGCCGCGCAGCACCATGCGCATCCCGGGCGAGATCGACGTCACGGCGCCGGCCCCGGGGTCGACCCTGCCGTTCGGCACGACGTTCGGCGTCGCATGGGAGCCGCTGGCCACCGGCCAGGTGGAACTGCGCTTCGATCTTCGGGCATGCGACGACCTCGATGCGGACGCGCTCGACGACGCCCGCGCCGCACGCGCGCGCCCGATCGCTCCGCTGCGCGACGGTGGCTCGGGCACCACGAACGTCGGCTTCCCACGGCCCGGTGACGCGACGCGCTGCGACGCCGACCTGCTCGCGGGTCGCACCAGCGACGCCATCGACCTCGACCCCGCGTTCGCGAGCCTGGCGGCGGCCTCGCGCGTGGTGCGGGTCACCGCGGCCGTCCCCCTCGCGTTCGTGCCCGAGACGCCCTGAGCGGCGGCCGAGGCCGTGCTACCGTACCGGCCGTGCCGCTCCGTGTGCTCACCTTGCCGCTCGGTCCGCTCGAGACGAACGCGTACCTGATCGTCGACGACGCTTCGGGAGAGGCCGTCGTGGTCGATCCCGGTGGCGACGCGCCGCGCATCGAGGAGGCGTTGCGAGAAGCGGGTGCGCGCCCCGTCGCGATCTGGCTCACCCACGCGCACTTCGACCACGTGGGCGGCATCGCAGACCTGCTCGAGGCCGACCCGCTCGCGCGCGAGCCGATCCCGGTGCTGCTCCACCCCGATGACGCTCGCCTGTTCACGCATGCCACCGTCCAGGCCGCGGCCTACGGGCTCATGGTGCGAGACCCCGGTGTCACGCCTGCGCCGCTCGCGCATGGGCAGACGCTGACGCTGGGCGCGCACACCGCGCGCTGCCTGCACACGCCCGGCCATGCACCGGGCCACGTCGTGTTCGTGTTCGACGACGCCGGCTTCGTGCTGGCCGGCGACGCGCTGTTCCGGGGTTCCATCGGTCGCACCGACATCGCGTACGCGGACCACGACACGCTCCTGCGGAGCATCCACGAGCACCTGCTGACGCTGCCCGACGAGACCATCGTCTACCCGGGGCACGGCCCCGCGACGACGATCGGCGACGAGCGCCGCAGCAACCCCTTCCTGCGCTGACCCTCGGGCCAGACGCTCGTGCTCGAAGACGCTCCGCCGTGTGGTTCCGGGCGTGCGGCGCCGTCATGGAGCGAGCGGCGGGACGAAGGTGAGCGTCCCGCCGCCGTAATCCGGTGGTGCCCTCTCGTCGGCGCTCTGGAACGCGAGCACCCGATCGAAGTCCCCCGACGACTCGTCGAAGACGCGACGGCCCGCGAACGTCTCGGGATCGAGGACGCGGACCAAGCGACCGTCGAACAACCCGATCCAGAGCGCGTTCGAGGCGTCCAACGCGAGCATGTCGTGACGTTGGCCCGTACCCGTGTCGAGCATCGCGGAGGGCGTGCGTGCGCCGCTCGCGAGACTCGACACGGCGTCGAAGCGCGCGACGTGCGAGGCCGTCCCGACGTAGAGCCGGTCCTCGTCGTCGAGGACGAGCGCGGTCGGCTGCCGCAGCGTGGCGATACCCGACACGCTGGAGGAGCGGAGTTCGAGCGTCGCCGCGAGCGTCCCGCCCTCGGCGTCTCGCACGTCGTCGAACATCAGGACGCGATCGCCGACGTGGCTCGAGACCCAGAGCCGGTCCGCGGTGTCGATCAACACGTCGAAGAGGACCGGTTCGTCGCTGCCCGGAGCGCCGCCCGCCTGGAAGGCGAACGATGCCGGCGTCGGGTTCGCGCTGAGGCCGGAGACGTCCTCGGCGGCGAAACGCAACACGTTGGCCTGCGCGCCGTCGCCGCCCCCCACCCCGACCCAGAGGGCGCCCGTCGAGTCGAACGCGAGGCCGACGGGGGAGACGAGTTGCGCGTGCGTGAGGCGGCCCACCACGGTGAGCTCGAACGAGGACGCGGTGCGCGTCAGGTCCGCGACGACGATCGCGTCGGCGTCGTAATCCGCCAGGTAGAGCCGACCGTCGGGACCGTAGGCGATGCCCGTGCTGCTGCTCGCTCCGGCGGCTTCGTACGACGGCACCGAGCGGGCGAACGCACCCGTCGCCAGCGTGCCGGCGTCGAGCACCCGCACGCCGAAGCCCAGCGTCGGCACGAGCAGCACCACGTCGCTGAGATGCGCGTAGGAGACGCCCACGTTGGCGGTGCCCGTCACGTCGACGCTCTGGACGGCGGGACTCGCGGCGTAGCGCTCGTCGGGCACGATGGCGGCTGCGGTGCGCGCGACCGGCTCGGCGGACACCTGGTACGCGCCGGATGTCACGGCCAGCGTCGTGGTGCTCTGCACGGTCCACGTGCGGTCGACACCCGTCACGCGCACGTCGGCCGGGAGCCCGTCCGGGAGGCCGTCGACGGTCACCGTGAGGCTCGCGCCGGATCCGCCGCCACCCCCACCGCACGCGACCAGCGCCGCCGTCGCGACGCAGCCGATCGCGGCGCGCGCGAGCGCGTGTGCCCTCATCGATGGGTGGCGGTAGCGCCCGGCCCATGGCATGCCGATGCCTCCTCGTCGTGCTCCGCGGCAGCACCCCCAGGCGTCGCCGCTCCGCGATCACGGTAGCGCACCGCCGATACGCTGCGAGGTGGCGCAATCGTTATCGTGGCGGCATGCGCCCACGCAGCGATCGAACGTGGTTGGTCTCGGTCCAGGAGGCGGCGACCACGCTCAGCCCCGACCGGCGCACCGTGATCGCCTTCGATCTCGAGGGTCGACCGACGAGTTGGTTCACGGGTGGCGACACGTTCAAGCGCTCGCTCGCTTCCGACGTGTTCGGTCGCCGGACCGTTGCGGGCGAACGCCGTCGCTGGCGCGTCGCGCCCGAGGACCGGCAGGCGCTGTTCGAGCAAGCGACCCGGGTGGCGACCGACGCGCTCGAGGACGCAGGTCGCGGAGCGGCCCTCGTCGAACCGGAACGGGCCTCGGCGCTCGAGGAGCGGCTCGAACGCATCGTGTACTGGACCGCCGAGCGCCTGGCCGCCGAGCGCTCGCGCTTCCTCGCGGCCTACGCGCCGATCAGCATCTTGCCGCCCGACCAGTACGGCGCCGTCGTGCTGCAGGCGACCTTCGGTTGCAGCTGGAACCGCTGCACGTACTGCAGCTTCTATCAGGGGCGACCCTTCCAGGTGCGACCCAGCCAGACCTTCGAGGCGCACGTCGAAGCGGTGCGGACGCTGCTCGGACGCGCCGCCGAGGGGCGCCGCTCGGTCTTCCTGGCGGACGGCAACGCGCTGGTGCTCTCCAACGAGCGGCTTCAGAGCATCGTCGAGGCGGCCGGCAGCGCGTTCCCCGGCCGGCCCCTGGCTGGCTTCGTCGACGTCTTCAGCGGCGAGCGCAAGCCCGCCTCCGCCTGGCGAGCGCTGCGCGGCTGGGGCCTCGAACGCGTCGCCATCGGCGTCGAGACCGGTCACGATCCGTTGCTCGCCTACCTCAACAAGCCCGGCAGCGCCGACGAGGCCGCCGCCTTCGTGACGCTGCTCAAGGAGGCCGGTCTGGCCGTGTCGGTGATCCTGATGGTCGGCGTGGGCGGCCGCCGCTACGCTGCCGGTCACACCCGCGACACCGCGGCGCTGCTCGAGCGCCTGCCGCTCGGCGAGGGCGACGTGGTGTACCTGTCGCCCTTCGTGCGCCACGACGACTCGGCCTACGCGGAGCGCGCCGCGGCGGACGGGCTCGAGGATCTCGACCAGACGGAGCGGGCCGAGCAGGACGCGGCGTTGCGCGGTGCCGCGCGCGCCGCCGTACCAGGCGCACGCGTGGCGCGCTACCACATCGACGAGTTCGTCTACTGAGCGAGCGCGTCTACGTGCCGAACCCGGAAGCGTGCCTCACGCGAACACGAGCAGCGCCAACAGCCCGCCGAGCGCCGCGTAGAGCAGCGCGACGCCGAGCGTGCGGCGCAGCACCTCGCCCTCCTTGCCCGTCAGGTTCACGGTGGCGCCGGCCGCGATGATGTTGTGCGGGCAGACGATGTTGCCCACCGCGGCGCCGAAGCCCTGTGCTCCCAGCAGCGCCAGCACGGAGAGTTCGAGGCGCTCGGCGGTGGCCTGTTGGAAGTCGGTGAAGAGGATGTTCGACGCCGTCGCCGACCCGGTGACGAAGGTGCCGAGCAGCCCGACGAAGGGGGCGAACAGCGGCCAGGCGGCGCCGGCGGCCAGCGCCGCGGCGCTCGCGAGGGCGTCCACCATGCCGGCGTAGACCATCAGCCGTGAGAGGCCGAGCATGGCGACAAGCGCGACCGTGACGGGGGCCAGTTTGAGCGCCGCGAGCCGCATCGCCTGCAGCACGTCGCGGCGCGCCGCGCGCTGCCAGGCGGCGCCGACCGCGAAGCCGAGCAGCAGCATGGTGCCCGGGTGGTAGAGCGGCGCGAAGCTGGCACCGAACGCGTCCGCGCGCCATGCGATGGTGATGCCGGAGAGGGCTTCCTGGACGCTCGGCAGGAGGCGCGTGACGAGCACCGCCGTGACCAGCACGAGGTACGGCGCCGCGGCGCGCAGCAGCGCGGCCGGCCCGAGCGCGCCGGCAGGCACGCTCGGAGCGGTGTCGCTCACGGCCCTTCCGCCCAGGGAGACCCCGCTCGGGGCGCCTCCACCCCGTAGCCGGCGGGTCAGGAGCAGCGCGGTCACGAAGCCGGCCGCGCCGATCAGTGAGCCGCCCAGCGTGGGCAACTCGGGGCCGACGTAGGTCGCGATCAGCGTGTGCGGCACGAGGAAGAGCGCCGCCGCGAGCAGCGTCCAGGCCCAGGCGCCGGATCCCAGCCGCTCCCCGCGCGGGAGCGTGCGGGTCACGAGCAGCATCGCCACGAGCGGCATGATCCAGCCGACCAGGCCGTGGTAGATGCCCGTCGCCGCGGCGATCTCGAGACCCGTGAAGGGCGTGACCGCGACCTGAGCCAACACCGGCGTACCGACCGCACCGAACGACACGCCCACGGCGTGACCCACCAGCGCGATCGTCACGGCCTCGACGCGCCGGAAGCCGGCCGAGACGAGGAACGGCGCCGCCAACGCGACCGAAGTGCCGAAGCCGGCCGCCCCCTCGACGAACAGGACGAAGAACCAGGCGACGAGCAGCGCCACGATGCGCGGGTCGTTCGAGAGCCGGCCCATCGCGAGCCGCAGGACGTCGATTGCGCCGGTGCGGAGTTGCAGCTCGTGGATGCACAGAGCGGGGAAGATGATCCACAAGATGGTGAGGGCGATGAAGACCGCCTCGGCGAGCGCGCCGCCGGTCGCGAGGCCGACGCCGAGATCGCCCAGGACGCGACTGCCGTAGCCGAAGCCGAACCAGGCGACGGCCAGCGTCACCAGCAGCCCGGCCGCGCCGGCGCGCGCCGCCGACCAGCGCAGCAGCAGCATGCCGATCAGGATGACGAGCAAGGGGAGCGCTGCGAGCAACGCTTGAGACCACATGGCGGTCGCGCCCGACTCAGGCGAACTGGTCGGCGCTGACGCGGTGCAGCATGCCCTCGCCGGTCTCGAAGGCCGTCACGTTGGCGAGGGTCGTCTCCGCGATCGCGGTCACCGCCTCGCGGGTGAAGAAGGCCTGGTGGCCCGTGATCAGCACGTTCGGGAAGGTCAGCAACCGCGTGAAGGTGTCGTCGGTGATGACCCGCTCCGAGAGGTCCTCGAAGAAGAGGTTCTCCTCCTCCTCGTACACGTCGAGGCCGACGTAGCCGATGCGGCCGCTCTTCAGCCCCTCGATCACCGCCACGGTGTCGACCAGGCGACCGCGCGAGGTGTTGATGAGCATGACTCCGTCCTTCATCTGTGCGACGGCCTCGTCGTCGATGAGGTGGTGCGTCTCGGGGGTGAGCGGGCAGTGCAGCGAGATCACGTCGGAGCGCTCGAACAGCTCCCGCAGGGGCACGTAGGTGAGGACGCGCTCCGCCTCGGCGTTCGGGTAGGGGTCGAAGGCGAGCACGGTGCAGCCGAAGCCGCGCAACAGCTCCGCGAACAGGACCCCGATCCGCCCCGTACCGACCACACCGATCGTCTTGCCGTGCAGGTCGAAGCCGAGCATCCCCTCGATCGAGAAGTTGCCGTCCCGGACACGGTTGTAAGCGCGGTGGATCTTGCGGTTGAGGCTCAGCACCAGCGCCAGGGCATGCTCCGCCACGGCGTGCGGCGAGTAGGCCGGCACGCGCGCCACGGTGAGCCCGAGCGAATCGGCGGCCTCCAGGTCGACGTGGTTGAACCCCGCCGAGCGCAGTGCGATCAGCTCGGTTCCGTGCTCGCGCAGCGCGCGCAGGACCGGTGCGTCGAGACGGTCGTTGACGAACGCGCACACCGCCGGGAACCCGGTGGCGAGCGCCGCGGTCTCCTCCAAGAGGCGCGGCTCGAAGTAGGTCAAGTCGTGCCCGTGGCCGTGCTGCTCGTTGGCGCGGGCGAGGAAATGTTGATCGTAACCCTTGGTGCTGAACACGGCGATGCGCATGGCGAGACCTCCTGAGCGAAGGGGCGGGCGCCGGCGCGGGCGCCGGCGGGCACGCGCGAACCGCGCGCGGTCACCGTGCATCATCGGCGCGGCGGTGCGCGAGCGTCAAGGACGCTTGTGACGAGGACGGCGATCGTCGGCGGGTATCGCGGCACGCGGGACGGATGCCACGCGCATCCGCGGCGCCGCCGGCCCTAGACTCGCCGAGGACCCTCGTGGGCGTCGTCACGGCGAACAGGGTGCGTGTCGTGCGGGGCCGGCCGGCGTCGACGACCGACCGCTTCGCGCAGCACTGGCGCCAGGAGATGGAGGGCGCCGCCCTGTTCGCTGGGCTGGCGGCGATTGATCGCAGCCCGCGGCGCCGCCGCGCCTACCTGCGGCTGGCCGAAGTCGAGGCGCGCCACGCCGCGCGCTTCGCGCAGGAGTTGGCGCGGGCCGGTGTTTGCGTGCCGGCGTTCACCCCAGGCTGGCGCACCCGTTGGTTGCTCGCCCTGGCGCGACGCTTCGGCACCGTCGCCGTCCTGCCGCGCATCGCGCTGCTCGAGCGCGCCGACGCGCGCGGCTACCGGCTCGACGACCCCGACCTGGCGCCGTACGACGAGGAGGCCGTGAACGCGCAGTGGCTCGCCGAGTTCGCCGGCTTCGAGGCCGGTGAGGCGGCGAAGCGCTTGGTGCTGCGTGGCCGCCGCGCCGTCATCGGGTTGGTCGGTGCGACACTGTTCGTGCTATCCGTGTCGCTCGCGCGCAACGCCCAGCTCGAGGGCCTCGTGTTCGGCCTCTTGGGAGGCGTGCTGGTCGGGCCGGTGACGCACTACCTACTCGGCAAGGGACTGATCGCCCTCGGCGCGGGCCGCGTCTGGTGCGGTTGGGCATGCTGGACCGCGGCGCTGCTCGATCAGTTGCCCTACCGCTCGAGCCCGGAGTGGTTGTCACCGCCGGCGCGGCGCGTCCGCTACGCGACCTTCGGCGCGACGGTGGCGCTCACGGCGGGGCTCTTCCTCATGACCGGATACGACCGCGGTGCGGTCGGCGCGCACGCCGTCGCCTGGTTCGTGGCCGGCAACGCCCTGTACTGGCTCGCCGGCGTCGCGCTCGCTGTGCGCCTGCGCGACAACCGCGCGTTCTGCAAGTACGCCTGTCCGGTCGCGGTGGTGCTTCGGATCACGGCGCGCCCCGCGCTGCTGAAGGTGGCGGGCAACGCGGCCGCGTGCGAGGCGTGCCGCTCGCAGCCCTGCATCCGTCAATGCCCAATGGGGATCGACGTGCCCGGCTACGTGGCGAGTGGCCGGCGGCTGCTCTCGAGCGAGTGCATCATGTGCCAGCACTGCGTCGCGGTGTGCCCGCCGAACACCCTCGGCGTGTCGGTCGGCGTCGACCTGGCCGGCGAGGAGCGCTTGCGCGAGCGGCCGCGCGGCAGACCGTCTGCGGCGGCGCCTCAGGAGGTCGTCGTCGACACGTCGACGCTCACGTGAGGGGCGTACGAACCGTCCGCCGCGCGTCGTGGTCGGCCGGCGCGAGAGGTCGTTACGCGCGCGCGCCGTGGTTACCGAGGAGGTAGTCGAGCACGTCCTTGGCCGTGTAGGAGGTGCGCCCGTCGGAGAGGATCCGCCGGATCACGTCCATGTCGTCACCGCTCGTGAGCAGGGGTTGCTCGACCTCGGCCCCCTTCTGGATCTGGGGTAGGCCGATGTTCGCCATCAGCGCGTTGCACAGGCACTTGCGGCCCACCGTGTCGGCCTCGTCGCCGCCCTTCGCGACGTAGTCCGCGACGGGCTCCGAGGCGCAGCGGAACCCCACCTTGCCGTCGGGCTTGACGAAGGCCTCGCGCAGGTACCCCAGGTCGCACACTCGGGTGCGGGCCTGGTAGCTGGCCTCTTCGGCGTGCGTGCCGGCCAGTTCGACGACCTTGAACGGGTACCCGGTGGGTGAGGCGCGAGCGTCGGTCAGGACGTCGATGGTGCCGGCGAGTGCCTCGTCGATGACCGAGCGCTTCAGGTCCGGCGCCAGGCCGGACTCGTCGCAGTACGCGAAGGCCGTGCCCACCTGAACACCAGCCGCTCCGGCCTCGTGCGCGGCACGCAAGCGCTCGGGCGACGCGGTGCCGCCAGCGAGCCAGAAGGGCACGCTCAAGGCGCGCATCGCCTCGAGGTCGACCTCGTCGCGTTCACCGTAGACGGGTTGCCCGCGCTCGTCGAGCGAGCCGCCGCCTCGTGGCGGCGCGTTGTGGCCACCCGCGATCGGGTACTCGACCACGAACCCCTCGATCGATCCGGTGGCGCGCTTGAGCATCACGTTCGCAAGCGCGTGCGTGGAGATGATCGGTAGGAACGAGGGCCGTTGCAGCGCACCCAGCGATGCGCCGTCCCACTCGGCGGGATCGAGCGTCGTCAGCAGCGGCCCATCCTCGTGCTTGCCGATCAGGTCGACGCGCATGCTCGCCGGGAGGTGTTGGGAGAGCTTGTCGAGCGCTTGCGGGATCTCGCGCGGGATGCCGGCGCCCATGAGCACGTAGTCGACCTTGGCCAGCATCGCCCCGTAGAGCGAGGCGAGGTTCGGGAGCTGGATCTTCGTCAGCAGGTTGATCCCGACCACCCCGTCGTGGCCCTCCTTGGCGAGGAACACCTCGACGAAGTTCGCGGCCACCGTCACGGCGCGCTTGAGTGGCGAGCCATCGACGTGCGTGACCAACGGCAGGCGCGCGTACGCCTTGCCCGGGGGACGACCGTCGGGGAGGAAGTAGCGTCGCAGGAGGTCCTTCGCGACCTCGGGGAACGGGAAGTGCTCGAGGGCGCGGCGCGTGTGACCACCGACGTCGCCGTCTTGCAATCGGCGGATCAGGACGTTGTCGATGCCGGTGCCGGAGATGACACCGAGCTGGCCGTGCGAGGCGACCGTGTTGGCGAGGCGCCAGTTCGACACCGCCACCCCCATGCCGCCCTGGATGACGCTCGGTAGGCCGGTGCGCGCCGCGGCTCCGTGGTCGCTCGTTGCGAGATCAGCTACGTTCATATCTAATCACGTTACCCTCTAAACCCGACTGGAACCGTCGGCTACGCCGGGTTGCGTAGCACCATGGGCAGGGAGGTCCTGGGCTCCACGGCGCGTCGGCGCGGTCGAACGACGTCGTGCCGCGGCATCAGGGCGCGTCGGTGCGCGCGTGGCCCGCGAGCACCGAACGGTAGAGGTCGACCGCGTGCGCGGTGCGCTCGGGCGGCCCCTGTTCCATGCGGAAGGTGCGCTCGCCGTGCGCGCCGCGCTGCGCCCGCAGGCTCAGGGTGCCGTTGCGCCCCTCGCGGGCGCAGGTGTCGGCGAAGCCGCTGAGGTGCGTGACGAACACGACGCGGACGTCGGACTCCGTCAGCGCGCGCACGACCCCGAGCGCGAGCTCGGAGCCCTCGCGCTCGTTCGTCGACGCGAAGGACTCGTTGCACAAGAGCGTGGCGCCGCTCCGCACGGACTCGATGGTGACGCTCAGCCGAGCGAGTTCTTCGTCGAGCTTGCCGCGCCGCATGCCGGCGTCCTCACCGCGCGTGAAGTGCGTGAAGAGGCCCGACGTGACGCTGGCTTCGAAGCCGCGCGCCGCGACGAACATGCCGGCTTGCAGCATCAGCTGGGCCGTCCCGAGGCTGCGCAGGAAGGTGGTCTTCCCACCCTGGTTGGCTCCCGTCACGAGGATGAGGTCCTTGCCGTCGGCGCGCAGGTCGTTGCCGACCGGCGGCGCGCCAAGGGTGAGCGCCAGGCTAGGGTCGTAGAGGCCGTGGGCGCGCTGGACGTGCGCTGCGGCGGGGTGCGCGTCGGGTTCGCAGCGCGGCGCGTCCAGCGCGTCGAGCGCCTCGGCCAGGTTGATGCAGCCGACGTAGAAGGCGAGCTCGAAGTGCAGCTGACGGAACAGCCACAGGAGGTCGTCGCAGGCCTCCGCCACGGCGC
>SL_3KL_010_SEDDRAFT_10004269_pt1 | contig 12924 bp, 11 predicted proteins | sample SodLakKL_010_SED_2_FD_10381 | JGI IMG/M metagenome (IMG submission 10381)
GGGAGAAGTGAAGCTAATCCCGAAGGGAGAAGTGAAGCTAATCCCGGGAGGGAGAAGTGAAGCTAATCCCGAAGGGAGAAGCGAAGCTAATCCCGAAGGGAGAAGTGAAGCTAATCCCGGAAGGGAGAAGCGAAGCTAATCCCGAAGGGAGAAGTGAAGCTAATCCCGGGAGGGAGAAGTGAAGCTAATCCCGGGAGGGAGAAGTGAAGCTAATCCCGGGAGGGAGAAGTGAAGCTAATCCCGAAGAGAAAAAAACAAACCGGCGAAGCCGGTGCGAACAAACCCCCCTGTTATCTGTTTTCCTTAAAAACACCCTTAAACCAAATCACTCATTACTGATCATTAAAACATACGATTATGACACACAGCGTTCGCACCACATGGAAAAAAGAGATGTTATTCGAGTCTGATGTTAACGGCCACAAATTGCTGATGGACGCCCCGGAAGCTTCCGGCGGCAAGGACAGAGGCCCCCGGCCCAAGCCATTGATGCTGGCTGCACTGGCCGGCTGCACCGGCATGGATGTAGTGGGCATTTTAAAAAAGATGCGCATCGAACCTGATCACCTGGAGATCATTGTGGAAGGAGACACCGCCGAAGATTTTCCGAAACACTATACCCACATGAAAGTGATTTTAGAATTTCACGGCAAAGACCTGCCCAAAGACAAGCTGCAAAAAGCCGTTGAGCTCTCCAGGGATAAATATTGCGGGGTATCACATGTTTACAAACAGGTAATCAATATAGAATATGAGATCAGGGTCATCGAAAATTAAACAGATAAAAAAGGGAAAGGACAAAAAAAGCTGCTCCCATCAACGAGAGCAGCTTTTTGTTTAGAGCCCGAATGATGTTTTAGAATACATAACGAATACCGATCTGTGCCCTCCAGGTCTGGTTGATATTGATCACCGTCCTGTATGTTGTGGAAGGAAGGCCATCAGTACCTGCTACAGTATTCAAGCGGTATTCTGGCTGATTTGTATCGGTGTTTCTGCCGGCATAGTTCAACAAGGCACTTTGCCATACATTTTCACTTACACCCCATTCGCTGTTCAGCAAGTTGCCGAAATTAAGGATATCAGCGGTAATCTGAAGTTTATGATTTGCAGGCAAACCAGGTATTGAGATGTCTTGTGCAATGCGAACATCAAACCGGTGTAGCCAGGGCAATAATGCTCCGTTGCGTTCGGCAATCTTGCCACGGTTGTTTTTCAGGTAATCATCCTGCTCTATATAGTTATTCAGGATGTTCCACTGTTGTCCTGGGGTGACTGTTACATTTCCGTCACTATCCGTAATGGGAAGCAGATTGATTTCGCTTTCATCATTGGGGATGTACATCAGGCGCTGGGCCCTGTCACCGAAATTACCAGAGTAAACATAGCTAAACCTGCCACCTTCTCCGCCGGTATAATAAACAGATATGGTGGTGGGATACCTGGATGTAATCCAACTGGTATTGTATGACAAATAAGCGACAATCCTGTTGGGTTGGTCAAAACGGCTGTAACCCATTTCAGGTTGGTTGCGATCGACCGAAACAGTAGCCGGCCAGAGCGATGCCGCCTGAGATCCACCAATCAGACCATAATCACGGCTTACACCTCTTGTGTAGGCCAAACTTGCATAAATGCCGCTATCAAACTGCTTTTGCAGCTGCGCTGTAATGGAGGCATAATACCCTTGATTGGTGTTTGACAGAAGCATCACCTCATTAAACCTGCTATCTTTTGCATAAGAATCAAAATATGGCCTGGGATCTGCCCCGTCAAAATATCCCGAGGGATTACTCAGGTTGATATTCATAGCCAACGGGCTGAAAAAGTCCTTGGAATAAACTCCTTCCAATGTACCAATGATCTCATAAGGAAGAAGATAGTCAGCGGCAATGTTGGTACGCCACACCTGCGGGAACCTGAAGTCAGGATCAGTGATGTTGATATCCCTGGAAACCTGTGCTTCCAAAGCATCACCACTGGGCTTGTAAACACCTGGGTCTTCCTGGAATCCCTGCCATGCTGGCCTTCCATCTTCTCCCCACTGATTCTCATGCCAGTATTCATTGCCATCAGCATCGGTGCGCAATACCCAGCGGTCCCATCCTGTGAGGCCCCGGGTAACACCGTTTGCAGAAACCTGGTTTGAAATCCAGACAAATGGGATGCGGCCAGAGAAAAATCCGGTACCACCGCGCAGGCGGAGGGTATTGTCACCAAATACATCGTAGTTAAACGACAACCTGGGAGAGAACATGGGTTTGGTACTTGGGAGTTGACTTACATCTGGTTTAAGTAGAGAGGCATTGCCAGGATGTATAAAGGCAAGGTTCATTTCATCCAGCCTTGGGTTGATGGGCAGGTCAATGGGGAAGAAAGCAAAATCTACACGCATCCCGGCAGTAATTACCAGGTCTCTGTTTACCTGAAATTTATCCTGCAGATAAATACCGAATTGCCCAAAGGCAGTTTCATCCATGGGCAGATCGTCCGGACCTTCGTAGGAATAACTCATGGCAAAGCCATCCGGCACAGCGCCCGGGACCTGGTTGATCACCACATCCAGAAAATTATCATAGGAATTAAACCTGTAAAAAGTGTGGGCATTGGGGTTGAAAGCATTCTCAAATGTCATATACTCCAGGTTGACACCTGCCGTCAGGGTATGCCTTCCCATAAACATGGAGAAGTTGTTGGTAATATTGAAAATATTGTTGGCAAGCAAGTTCCCCACAGTATACAATTCATTACCAAGTGCAAAGTAGTATAACGGCGTTCCAAGATCCATGGGGTTGCCATCGGCATCTACATCACCAGGTTTGGCGCCATCCCATTCAAGCACTTCAATAAAGGGGAAAGTTTCCCCGCCTGGCACACTGCGTTTGGGGTCTTCCAGTGAAGTGAAGCCAATGTTCAGGTTGTTGGCAAAACGGGTGCCAAATATAGAGTTTAACTCAGCCACCAGCGAATTGACATTATTGTCCACGGAGTAATTGGCATTTCTAAAGGTAAGGGCTTCGATACCAAAACGGTTTGTGTTGCGATAACGGGTTACGTTTCTCACACTATTGCCGTTGATGTTCACATCCCTGAAAGCCTCATAACGGTTGTAACGGATGGATGCACGGTGATTGGGGTTAATGTTGTAGTCGAGCCTGAAATTCAACCGCAACCCTTCATTGGCAAAAGGATAATTTTCGTAGGGGCCTGTTTCGTAACCATAAATCGACATCATTTGGTCGCGCACAAAGTCCATTCTGTCGGCGGGCACCCTTGAAACGGTTTGCCCATCCGGATCCAGTCCGGGCCGAGCTGCAAGACGGTTGTCACCAGGTGCGGAACGCTCTTCCTGCTCCACGCTTACAAAGAAAAACAAACGATCCCTGAGTATGGGACCACCCACACTTGCCCCGTAAATGCGTGTAAAGGCTTCATCAATACTAAACTCTACATCTCCGATCCTATCACCGGTAAAACGTTCATCGCGATAATATGTATATACGCTGGCCCTGAAATGATTCGTACCACTCCTGGTGATGGCATTTACATTGGCACCTGTAAAACCACCCTGCCGGACATCAAAGGGAGCGATGTTGATCTGAATCTCTTCGATGGCATCCATACTGATTGGGTTGGAACCGGCAAATTGTGCGGAGCCAAGCCCAAAATTGTTGTTGTAAATGTTCCCGTCAATGGTATAATTGTTGAAACGGTTGTCCCTGCCTGCAAAACTTGAACCATTGCTTAACGGACTCATCCTGGTATAATCTTCGATGGTGCGTGAAATGGTGGGCATTTGCTGAATATTATCAACATTCAGGTTGGTAGCCGCACCAGTACGGTCTGCATTCATTACAGGGTCAAGCCGTCCGACAACCACCACTTCATCCAGGACCATGCCTGTTTCTAGCAGCATAAAGAACAAAGCCCTGGTTTCACCCAGTGCCAGCCGGAGATCAGTGATCTCATCCGTCTCGAAGCCGACATAAGAAACCGTTACAGTGTATGGTCCTCCTGTGCGGACGTTAGGTAGGTTAAAACGCCCATCATCGCGTGTAATGGTTCCATACCTTGTACCGGATGGAACGTGCACAGCCACCACATTGGCATTGGCCAGGGGCAAATTGTCATAGGTCACCACCGTCCCTTCAATGGCTGATGTGGTTACCCCCTGTGCAAAAACTGCATTTGATCCAAGCAAAAGGACAAATGCAGCCAATAAGCCCAGTAAAGTACTAAATTGTCTCATTAGTTTTTGTGTTTGGTTAATACTAGATAAATTAAGAAATAATATGGTTTTGAAAATCCAGATGATTGATTTACAAAATTAATGCTCCATTACAACATTCTGGCTAAAAACGAATTAACTTACTTTTATATTAATGTAAAGTCATTGTTAATAAATCCATGGAATTTAATCATTAAAAATAGGGTATTTTATGCAAGCAGATTTTTCTTTTTTAAAAAAGTTATCAACGAATAATTAACAATTTAAATCCTTTAAATATTTAGATGTGATTGCGTTTGTTCATCCAATAAAAAACCAATGCAGGTCATTAGCCCCTGATGAAAAACGTGTAGGAAAATCCAAAACTCCATACGGTATTGAACTGATGGCGCTTACGATAACATTCCAGGGCATGTGCACACACGATCTCTTCTTTGGAATACCGTGTCCGGAGGGGGGTGACCCCTTGAGAAAAACGCATGTGAAAATGCAGGCCATCGGTAATGGGCAGATACAACCCGGCCAGCACATTGAGTTCGGCGGCACGAAATGGCCGGAGTGTATTCATGGTGTCGGTTACCTCCATGCCGTTGTTTTCTTCGTAATGGCCTACCACTCTTGACCCGGAGAGGCCAAATTCAGCACTCATTAGTTCCACATAGGGCAGACGGGTGATGGGTGAAAAGTCGAATTGAACCAACAGGGGAATCTCCACATAGTGCATGTAGAACCGGTAGTCCCTGTATCCGCTGGGATCGGGTTCAATTGGATCATCAAAGGCAAAGGCTGTGTTTGATAAAATATGCTTGTTCATACTTTCCGGGTCCTCATCCCATGGGTCATAAAACGCCCGGCTGCCCTTCTGTATATACATCAGCTCCAATTGCAAACGAAGGTGGGGGCGCAGATCCATATTGGTATACACGGCGGCAAACCATCCCAGCTTATCAGGGCCGCCTGCATCATCGCCTGAAACCTCACTGGCCGTCAAGCCCCCCTTCATCCCTCCGCGAAACACCTGTGCATTAAGGTCAACAGAACCAAAAACGAACAGTAAAAACATACAATATATAAGCCAGCACCGCATACGCATCAAAAATAAATAATAAAATGGTAACCGCAGCCAACCGAATTCGTTCACAGACAATCAGGATTGTTATATTTGTAAAAAAAAGAATGATCAAGTCCATGACAGGCTATGGCAAAGCCCATTGCCAGATCGAAGAAATATCCGTAAGCATTGAGGTTAAAAGCCTCAACGGCAAAACACTTGACATCAATCTGAAAATTCCTGCCCTGTTCAAAAACAGGGAGCAGGAGATCCGCTCCATGGTTAGCCGTCGGCTGATTCGGGGAAAGATTGAATTCAGCATCTCCACAAACGGGCAGAACAATGCCCTCGGTTTCGCCCTCAACAAGGCCCTGCTGGAAAAATACTATCATGAACTAAAGGATTTTGCCGATAAGGCAGGAGCCCCTGTGCAAGACAATCTGATACCGGCCATTCTCCGCCTTCCTGAGGTGGTACAATACGAAGCCCGGGAATTAAGCACAGATGCCTGGGAAAGTATGCTTAAACACATTGACAGGGTTTTGCAAGATTGCGATCAGTACAGAATATCAGAAGGCGCCCATTTGAAAGCCGACCTGGAAGAACGCATCAAGACCATATCAGGGTTGCTGGAAGAAATTCCACCGCTTGAGAAACACCGCATCAAAACCCTTAAGCAAAGGTTGATGAAAAGCCTTGAAGCCCTCAAGGACATCCCCGCCCCCGATCCAAACCGTTTTGAGCAGGAAGTAATGTATTACCTCGAGAAACTGGATGTTACCGAAGAGATGGTGCGCCTGAAAAAACACCTGCATTATTTTTCCGACACAATGACCGAACCCGGGGCGGGAGGCAAAAAGCTGGGTTTTATTACACAGGAAATCGGACGCGAAATCAACACCATCGGAAGCAAAGCCAACGATGCGGCCATTCAAAAGGTGGTGGTGGAAATGAAAGATGAGCTTGAAAAGATCAAGGAACAACTGATGAATATTTTGTGATATGCACAAAGGCAAACTGGTGATCTTTTCCGCCCCTTCGGGTGCGGGAAAAACAAGTATTGTGCAAGGTGTTTTGCAGCAAACGCCACAGCTTGCGTTTTCAGTTTCGGCTTGCAGCCGTCCGATACGCCCGGGCGAAGTGCACGGGAAAGATTATTATTTTTTATCGCCCGAAGCCTTTCGCAAAAAAATTGACGAAGGAGCTTTCCTCGAATGGGAAGAAGTGTATCCCGGAAGCTACTATGGCACGCTGCGTGCCGAAGTGGAAAGATTGTGGCAGGAAGGCAAACACGTTGTGTTTGATGTGGATGTTGCCGGCGGGCTGAATATCAAAAACCAGTTTCCGCAACAGGCACTCGCCATTTTTATCAAACCACCCTCGCCCGACGTGCTAAAACAGAGACTGATCAACCGGGGCACCGAATCGGAAGAAAGCCTCCGTAAAAGGCTTGGCAAAGCCGAACTGGAATTGTCTTATGCCAACCGTTTCGACCACATTGTTGTTAACGACCACCTGGAAACCGCCATCCGGGAGGCCAGTGAAAAAGTCAAACGTTTCATCGTTCTGCAATGACCCATGAGCCAAGCTGATAAAACGATAACAGGCCTGTTGTTCGGATCATTCAACCCGGTGCATACCGGACATCTGATCATCGCAAGTTATTTTGTACAACATACCGACATTGAATCGGTATGGTTTGTGCTCTCCCCGCAAAACCCTTTCAAAACGGGCGAAAAAATGCTTGAAGGGAGCAAACGGCTCGAATTACTCAATGCCGCCATCGAAGACAATCCCGCTTTTTTTTCATGCGACGTTGAAATGGGTATGGCGACCCCATCATACACCATTAACACCATCAGGAAATTACAGGAGAATCATCCGGACAGGCAATTTGTTCTGATGATCGGATCAGATAACCTGGACGACTTTGATCAATGGAAAGATCATGAAACGATCCTGGACCTGGTGAATATCTACGTTTATCCAAGGTCGGCGCAATGCAAATCCCGATTCCTGTCTAACCGTAAGGTTAAGATGTTTCGCGCCCCGCTGCTGGAGATATCGTCCACCATGATCCGCAAAACCCTGGCACAAGGCAGGGAACCAAGATACTTGCTTCCGGATGCATTGTTGAAAATAATTCGGGACAAAGGGTATTACCGTGATTAAGCCGGCACCCCAAATGCTTTCCTGAAATCCTCCACACAATCAAGTTTCTCCCAGGCAAAGTATTCCACTTCCTTGAAAAACTTGTCTGCCCCATTTGCTTTTTTTACGAAGGTGGTATTGTCCTGGTAAAACACTTCCACCTCTTCTTTATAGGGGCTGCGTCCGAAATGACCATAGGTGGCGGTCTTTTCATAAATCGGGTTTCGCAGTCCAAACTTTTTAATGATGTCATACGGGCGAAGCGGGCAAATGTCCCTGATCTTTTTCGCAATCTCCCCATCGCTGAGTGCAACCCTGGACGTCCCAAAAGTATTTACATATACCCCGACAGGATCCGGCAACCCAATGGCATAAGCCAACTGGACCAAAACCTCATCGGCTACACCGGCTGCCACCATGTTTTTGGCAATATGGCGGGCTGCGTAAGCAGCAGACCGATCTACCTTGCTGGCATCCTTTCCGGAAAATGCCCCTCCACCGTGTGCGCCTTTGCCCCCATAGGTGTCCACAATGATTTTGCGGCCAGTTAAACCGGTATCCCCATGGGGGCCACCAATCACAAATTTCCCGGTTGGATTCACAAAAAGTTCATATCCATTGGCAAACAGGTCTCCAAGGCGTTTGGGCAAACTTCTGATTGCCCTTGGGATCAATATATCAAGGATGTCCTTGCGAATCTGGGCCTGCATGGCACCTTCCGCATCCCTGCGGGCAGCATCGGTATCGTCAACGGGTTTTACGAATTCATCGTGCTGGGTACTTAACACAATGGTGTCGATGCGCACAGGCCGGTTCCTTTCATCATACTCCACAGTAACCTGCGACTTGCTGTCGGGGCGCAGATAGCGCATGTGTACAGCCTCTTTCCGTATGGCGGCCAATTCCTGCAATAAAATATGCGCCAGGTCTATAGGCAGAGGCATGTATTCATCTGTTTCGCGCGAAGCATACCCAAACATCATGCCCTGGTCACCGGCCCCCTGATCCTCCTCTTTTTCCCTGACCACGCCCTGGAAAATATCCGGTGATTGTTCGTGTATGGCAGAAATTACCCCGCAGGAATCGGCTTCAAATTTATATGCCGAACGGGTATAACCAATGTTTGTCAAAACCCGGCGAACGGTATGCTGGATATCAACCCATGCATTGGTCCGCACCTCACCGCTGACAAATACAAGACCTGTGGTTACCAGTGTTTCGCATGCAACTTTTGAAGCCGCATCCTGCCGGAGGAACTCATCCAGCAAGGCATCCGATATCTGATCGGCTATTTTATCAGGATGCCCCTCTGAAACAGATTCTGAAGTAAACAGATATCCCATATGATTATATTTTAGAATGCGCAAAGGTAATGAATTCTTGTGATTATAAAGGGAATTGGGGGGTACTCAAAGGGTCATCTGCCGGAAAACTTCTTCCAGGCTTTGCTTTTTTTGTTCAATGGACAACAGCACGAGTTTGTTTTGTACAGCAAATTCAAAAATGTCGGGGCGTATGTCACGGCTGCTCCCGGTAAATATCCGGTAAATGGTTGCAGATTCTTTTACCACATCCATAATGCCATCAATTTGCCTGATCTTTTCCAGATCTATGGCCTGGTCAAACTCAGCCACAATAACAGACCTGGCTTTGGTAAGCAGCTGCACTTCACCCGTGGGGGAATCGGCCATGATCCTCCCCTGGTTGACAATGATCACCCGGTTGCATACTGCTTCCACTTCCTGCATAATATGGGTGGACAGTATCACCGTTTTTTCCTTACCGGTCTCCTTAATGAGCTGACGTATCTCTGCCAGTTGGTTCGGATCCAACCCTGAAGTGGGCTCATCCAGGATAAGCACCTTCGGATCGTGTATCAGTGCCTGGGCAAGCCCTACCCGTTGCCGGTATCCCCTGGAAAGGGCCCCGATTGTTTTCCCGTATTCGGCTGTAAGCCCTGTTAGCTCTATCATCTCTTCCACCCTTTCCTTGCCCTTGTTTCCAAGGCCGTATAGCCCGGCAACAAAATACAGGTATTCTTTTACATACATATCCAGGTACAGGGGGTTGTTTTCCGGCAGGTATCCCACATTCTTTTTGACGGCAAGCGGGTTTTGGGCGACATCAATATTGCAAACATGCACCTGTCCCGAACTTTGCGGCAAATAGCAGGCAATGATCTTCATCATGGTGGATTTTCCGGCACCATTTGGTCCCAGCAGGGCCACCACCTCGCCCTGGTCAATGCTGAAAGTAACCTGGTCGAGGGCCATTTGCTTCCCGTATGCCTTGCTGACCTTAATGGCTGTAACCGACATATTGCCTTGTGTATTTGTGCGAATTTAGTAATTTTATCGCTTCAGGCCGTTCACCAACCTGGTCCATAAGTAAAGAACTCAACAACCAAACAATATAGTATACCCTTGGAAGGAATTGTAACAAAATCCACCGGAAGCTGGTACCGGGTGAAGACTAAGGCAGGCAGACAGGTTGAATGCAGGTTGCGGGGCAAACTGAAAATTTCAGGCTCCAAGGCCACCAATCCTGTTGCTGTAGGCGACAAGGTGGTTTTTCGCATGGAAGACGGACATTCCACGGGCATTATTGACGAGGTGCTTGACCGGAAAAATTATATCATCCGGAAAGCGACCAAACTATCCAGGCAAACCCATGTAATTGCAGCCAATATCGACCAGGCCGTCATCATCGCGACCCTGGCATTGCCCAGGACCTCCACCGGGTTTATAGACCGCTTCCTGGTTACCTGCGAAGCTTATAGTATCCCGGCCTGCATCGTATTCAACAAATACGACCTGGCCACCACAGCGGGCGACAAAGCCAAGCTTGAGGCACTTAGCCATATGTATACAGAGATTGGATATCCGTGTCTGTCAGTTTCCGCCACCGAAAGGATTCATACCGACCGGTTCGATGCCCTGCTCAAAAACAGAGTCTCCTTGCTGGCCGGTCATTCAGGAGTAGGCAAGTCTGCATTGATCAATGCCATCGAACCAGGATTTGATTTAAAGGTGCAGGCCATCTCGAAAATACATAAAAAGGGCCGTCACACCACTACTTTTGCAGAAATGTTTGCGTTATCCAACGGAGGGCATATTATTGATACACCAGGCATTAAAGAATTCGGACTGGTCGATTTTGAAGCCTGGGAGCTATGCCATTATTTTCCAGAGATGCGCAGGTTCTTTAATCAGTGCCGTTACGACAACTGCACCCATTACAACGAGCCTGGTTGCAGAGTCAAAGAGGAAGTGGAATGTGGGGGCATCCATATTGAACGGTATGAAAGTTACCTGGGGATCTTGTTGGAGGAGGATGACAGAAAGAAGAAGTGATTAGTAGTTAGTAATTAGTAATTAGTATTAATTTATTACAGATTAGTTTTAATATGAGGGTGGTTGTTCAAAAGGTTGAAAGGGCGGCGGTGGAGATTGAAGGAAGGGTTCATGCATCGATCGGGCAAGGCTTGTTGGTGCTTTTGGGGGTGGAGGATGCCGATACGCAGGAAGACATTGATTGGCTGGTTGGAAAACTGTCGCGTTTGCGGGTATTTGACGACGAAAATGGGGTCATGAACCTCTCTATCCGGGATGTTGGGGGTGAATTCATGGTCATCAGCCAGTTCACTTTGCATGCCAGCACAAAAAAAGGCAACCGTCCTTCGTACATCCGGGCCGCCAAACCCGGACATGCCATCCCCATGTACGAGGCATTCATTGCAAGCCTGAAAAAAGAAAGCGCCTGCCGCGTGTGCTCGGGAACGTTCGGAGCCTATATGAAGATATCGCTGGTCAACGACGGACCGGTGACCATAGGGGTCGACAGCAAGAACAGGGAGTAAAAGGCAGTCTTAGTAAGCCCACTTCACCAGGATAGCACCCCAGGTAAACCCACCGCCAAAGGCCGTCAGGATAATATTGTCGCCTTTTTTCAACTGGTTTTCATAATCCCACAAGCAAAGAGGGATCGTGGCATTGGTCGTATTGCCATATTTTTGGATATTGACCATGACTTTTTCGGCCGGTAAACCAATGCGCCTGCCTGTAGCCTCAATAATTCGCATATTGGCCTGGTGGGGGACCAGCCACGCAACATCATCCGCATTTACATGATTGCGATCCATCACTTCCATGGATATGCCAGCCATCCTGGTTACGGCAAATTTAAATACCGCCCGGCCTTCCTGGTACACATAATGTTCACGTGCATCGACCGTTTCATGGGACGGGGGTTTGAGGGAGCCCCCTGCCTTCATATGCAAGTGTAAATAACCTGACCCATCGGTTCCAAACCTGTGGTCGATGATGCCCAGTTCTTCTGTGGTGGGCTCAAGCAAGACCGCGCAGGCTGCATCACCAAACAATACGCATGTCTGGCGGTCGGTATAATCGACAATGGAAGACATCTTGTCGGCACCCACCACCACCGCTTTTTTATATTTTCCCGATTCCACCAGACTTGAAGCCGTAGCCAGTGCGTAAATAAAGCCTGAACAAGCCGCATTCAAATCGTAGCTGAATGCGTTCCTGATGCCGGCCTTGTGGCTGATCAGGTTGCCGGCTGCCGGGAATTTCATGTCGGGAGTAACTGTGGCACAGATCAATAAATCGACTTCGCCGGGGCTGGTCCCGCTCTTTTCAAGCAAGCCCTTAACGGCTTCAGCGCCCATGTCGGATGTGGCCAGACCCGGACCTTTGAGTATCCTTCTCTCCTTGATCCCTGTTCGTGTGGAAATCCACTCATCAGTCGTATCTACCAATTTCTCCAACTCCTGGTTTGTCAGTCTATAGTCTGGCAAGTGGCCGTGCACCGCTGTGATTGCAGCTTTAATTTGGGTCATGGCAAACAATTTATTAAACATTAACCTTCATCATCCGGGAAATAACGCCCTTTCCTGTACTGGTCCATGGCGTACCTGATATGGTCGGCAATGCCAGCTTCAAAGACGGTTTTGGAATGCAGGATCATATTTTTAATGGCCACATCATTGGAAATGCCATGCCCGATAAGAACAGTCGAGTTTACACCCAGTATCGGGGTTCCCCCATATTGCTCATAATTGAAACGGGCAAAAAATTCATCCGCCAGGCCCCGTTTTACAAGCAGTCGAAACATAGCCTCCATATTTTTAAGCACAATGTTTCCGGTAAAACCATCACAAACCACCACATCCACATTGTCCTTAAAAAAATCGCGACTTTCAACATTTCCGATAAAATGGTAATCGCTGTTGTCTTTCATCAACCGAAAAGCCGACTGGCACAACAGATTCCCCTTATCCTCTTCTTCGCCAATGTTCAATAGCCCTACCCTGGGGGTTTTAATGCCATATACATACCTGGCATAAATCGACCCAAGCAGGCCAAACTGGTACATGACATCCGGTTTGCTGTCAGGATTGGTCCCCACATCGATCAACACCCCGACACGACCACTCTCTTTGGGGATGATGGCGGTGGTGGCCGGCCGGATAATT
>SL_3KL_010_SEDDRAFT_10004270_pt1 | contig 12923 bp, 10 predicted proteins | sample SodLakKL_010_SED_2_FD_10381 | JGI IMG/M metagenome (IMG submission 10381)
TTGAAGAGTTGAAGAGTTGAAGAGTTGAAGAGTTGAAGAGTTGAAGAGTTGAAGAGTTGAAGAGTTGAAGAGTTGAAGAGTTGAAGAGTTGAAAAGTTGAAAAGTTGAAAAGTTGAATCTTAAACCCATTAAACTATTAAACTATTAAACCATTAAACTATAAACCTGTTTGGGGTTTCCCAGGGGTTTAACTGCCCCATTGTTTGCATGCAGTGGATAAACGACCATAGTACAACAACAGCATCATATCCAAACACAAGCTAATGAAAAAAAACAAATGGTTCCGCATCCTGCTCATCCTCTTCGGGGTGCTGCTGCTGCTGCTGATCGTTGGCAGGAGCAGCGGGTGGTTCGGGAATGGCGAAGGTCATCCTGTTTCGGTCGAAGCGGCTGCAAACAGGAAAATTGTCGAGATCGTTTCTGCCAACGGCAGGGTGAGACCGGTTACCGAGGTGAAGATCAGTTCCGATGTGTCGGGCGAGATCATTGAACTTCATGTACAGGAGGGCGATTACGTGGAAAGGGGCAAACTGCTGGCCCGCATCAATCCCGACATTTATGAATCGGCGCTCGACCGCATGGTGGCCTCCCTGAATACGGCCAGGGCCAATCTGGCCAATGCCCGCGCCCGCGCACTGCAGGCAGAGGCACAGTATATCAACGCCGGGGCTAGCTACCAGCGCAACAAACGCTTGTTTGAGCAGGATGCCATTTCCGAATCGGAATACGACAGCGCCGTGGCCCAGTACAAGATTGCCGAAGCCGACGTGGAGGCCAGCATGCAAAGCGTAATCGCCAGCGAATACCAGGTAAAAAGCGCCGAGGCCGGGGTGTCTGAAGCCAGGGACAATCTGTCTAAAACCACCCTGTTTGCCCCCATGCAGGGTACGGTTTCGAGGCTGGATTCCGAACTCGGGGAACGGGTAGTGGGTACCTCTCAGATGACAGGGACCGAGATCATGCGCATTGCCAACCTGGAAGACATGGAGGTGAAGGTCAATGTGAACGAGAACGACATTGTGCGTGTTAACGAAGGGGATACTGCCTTTATTCAGATCGATGCCTTTTTCGCAGAGAGCTTTACCGGGGAGGTGACCTCCATTGCCAATTCGGCTACCGGTGAGGCCATGGGGGCCGATCAGGTAACCAACTTTGAGGTGCGCATACGCATTTTGCCCGAATCGTACAGGCATTTGCTCAGGGAAGACCGCCCCCATTTGTCGCCCTTCCGTCCGGGCATGTCGGCCATGGTCGATATCCGGACCCGGATCGCAAACGATGTGGTTTCGGTGCCCATACAGGCCGTTACGGCCCGTGAAAGCAACAGAGCGGGGGGAGAGGATACCGGTCAGGGACCGAGGCTGAGGGAATACGTGTTTTTGTATGTCGATGGCAAGTCGGTGAAAATGGAAGTGACTACCGGCATCCAGGATACCCGCTTTATAGAGATCATCAATGGACTGGAAGAAGGGCAGGAAGTGATAACCGGGCCTTACCGGTTGGTATCCAGAGAGCTCGAAGATGGCAGCAAGGTGGTAAGGACAGGGCGCCAGGAATTATTCAGGTAAGGCCGGACCACCCCTTTCTGCAGAGGGGTGGTGAATGGTAATGTGAAGGTTGAGATCAAGATTTCAGAGTGTACCCATGGCTGTCATATTGAATCTGGAAACCTCGACAAGGGTCTGTTCGGCTGGCATTGCCAGGCAGGGCCAGATGGTGTCGCTGCGCGAAGACCACAGCGGATCGCATTCACACGCTTCGCTGCTTGCCGTATTTATCGGGGAGGTGATCAGGGAAGCCGGACTGAATCCCACTGATGTGGAGGCGGTGGCAATAAGCCGTGGCCCGGGCTCCTATACCGGCTTGAGGATAGGGGCATCGGCAGCCAAAGGCTTTTGCTATGCCCTGGATATCCCCCTGATCGCCGTCGATACCATGAAGGCCCTGACGGTGCATGCCATGCACATACTATCGGCCGGACATCCCGGGCTTGCCATCGCTCCGGGCACTGATCTGCTGTTTTGCCCCATGATCGATGCCCGCCGGATGGAGGTGTATTATGCCGTATTCCGCAGCGACCTTTCTGTGACAGAAAACACCCGGGCCACCGTGATCGGCGAGGACAGTTTCGACAAGCTGCTTACCAGCCACACTGTCGTTTTTTTTGGCGACGGGGCCTCCAAGTGCGAATCTGTCATTGACAAGCCCAATGCCCTCTTTGCCGCCAACATCTGGCCGTCTGCCCTGGGCATGGCCGGGGAGTCATTCAGGATGTTTAAAAAACGGGAGTTTGCCGATGTGGCCTATTTTGAGCCCTTTTACCTGAAGGATTTTGTAGCCGGCACCCCCCGGGTGAAGGGATTGCATTCCTAATTGTTTATATTTGCATCAGGGCTGGGAGCAATATGGGAAATAAAATACCGGCATGGGTTCGTAATAAATACCTCATCGCGGTGGTGGTGGTACTGGCCTGGCTATTGTTTTTCGACAACCACAATTTCGTAAGGCAATGGAGGATACGGCGCGAACTCAGGGAGCTGAGGCTTGAGCGGAACTTTTACCTGGAAGAGATCTCCCGCGACAGCACGGCCATCAACAAACTCACCAGCGATCCCGAAGCCCTCGAAAGGTATGCCAGGGAGCAATACCTGATGAAGCGGACGGGCGAGGACGTGTNCATCGTTATCGAGGATTAATTATACCGGATCCACATTAAAGATCACCCTCACAGGCTTCCACTCTTTTTCCCTGAGGAACTCGTCCACCAGTTTGAGCAACTGATTTTTTTCTTCTGTGAGCCGGGGGCTGCGGTCGAACTTGACCATGATGTTTTTGATGTAACGGTTGCGGATGCGGGATACCACCGGGAATTCGGGGCCCAGCACCTTGTCCGGGAAGGCTTGCCTGAGCTGTGGGGCAAGCCGGGCGGCAGCCTTGTTTACCAGGGCCTCATCGGTGTGAAGGAGGCTCACCACCACCAGCCGGCTAAAGGGCGGATAGTGAAACCGCCGCCTTTCAGCGATCTGCTGTTCATACATCTCCTGGTAGTCGTTTTCCACAACCTGCCTGATGATGGGGTGCCCGGGTTGCCTTGTTTGTATGATCACCCGGCCCTTTTTTTTGTTCCTGCCCGCACGCCCGCTTACCTGGGCCATGAGCTGGAATGCCCTTTCGTGAGAGCGGAAATCGGGGAAATTGAGCATGTTGTCGGCATTGAGGATCCCCACCACCCCCACGTTGTCGAAATCCAGTCCCTTGCTGACCATCTGGGTGCCTACCAGGATGTCGATCCTGCGGCATTCAAAATCTTCGATGATTTTCCGGTAGGCATTTTTCGAACGGGTGGTGTCCAGGTCCATCCGGGCAACCCTTGCCTGGGGGAAGTAGAGGGGGAGCTCCTCTTCTATTTTTTCGGTGCCAAAACCCTTCATTTTCACGGCGGTGGAGCCGCATTCCGGACAGTCGGCAGGGGGTGGGATACCGTGGCCGCAGTAATGGCATTTGAGGCGGTTGACCTTTTTGTGATACACCAGGCTTACATCGCACTGATGGCATTGGGGGAGCCACTGGCAATGGTCGCATTCCAAACGAAGCGAAAACCCCCTGCGGTTCTGGAAGAGGATGACCTGTTCGCCGGCATTCAGTGCCTGGTCCATGCTTTGAAAAATCAGGGGAGAGAAGTGGGACTTCATGGCCTTGCTGCGGCTGTCTTTCCGGATGTCGGCCACTTCGGTGCCGGGCATCTCCACACCCCCATGCCGGTGGCCGATGGTGGCGCAGGCGAACCTGCCCGAGCTGACCCCCGAATACACCTCCAGAGAGGGGGTGGCTGAGCCCATCAGTACCCGGGCACCGCACATGGAGGCCAGGTAAATGGCCGCATCCCTGGCATGATAGCGTGGGGCGGGATCCTGTTGCTTGAAGCTGGGCTCATGCTCTTCGTCGATGATCACCAGCCCCAGTTTGCGGAAAGGCAGGAAAACAGCCGAGCGGGGTCCCAGCACCAGGTCGTAGGTGATCATTTCACCGTCCGATTCGACCCCTCCCTGCAGCAGGTTGTTCCACACTTCGGTGCGTTCCAGGGGGTTGAAGCGCGAATGATAGATCCCGGCCCTGTGGCCAAAATGCTGCTGAAGCCGTCTGATGATCTGCGATGTCAGCGCGATCTCCGGAAGCAGGTAGAGCACCTGCTCTCCTTTGTCGATGGTTTCCCGTATCAGCCGGATATACAATTCGGTCTTGCCGCTCGAGGTCACCCCGTGCAACAGGGCTACATCGTGTTTGCGGAAGCCCTCCCGGATCTCCTCCCACGCCTTCTGCTGGTGGGTATTGAAATCGATGCGCTTTCCGTCCCGGGGCTGGTGGTCGAAGTGGCTGACCGTTTTTTCGTACACCTCGAAGACCCCTTTGTTCAAAAGGGCCTGAAGGGCCGCCTGTCCGTTCTTGATCGGGGCAGTCAGCTTTTTCCTTTCCACTCCGCTTCCGCCATTGTCTTTGCCTTCCAGTAGCCTGAAATACTGCAGCAGCAACTCCATCTGCCTGGGTGCCCTGGCCTGAGCCTGGTCGAATACCGGCTTTAAATTTTCTTCGCGGGCAAATGGCTCTGTCAACCTCACAAAACTGATCCGGCGGGGGCGCCAGGGGTTGTCGAGTTCCTCCTTGAGCACAAGCAGACCCTTGTCGATCAGTGTCTTGACCAGGGGAAGGATTTTTCCCACCGAGATCATGGAGGCGGCCTTGCCCAGGCTGAGCTGTTTGTGGACGCGCAGGGCTTCCAACAGGGCGTATTCCTTGTCGCTGAGTTGCTCCGACAGGGGCCCGGCCAGCGGATTGAGCACCAGGAGCGATTCGCCGGCAAGCTTCATGGCGGCTGGCAGGGCGGCATTCATCACCTCCCCTTCGGTACAAAGGTAGTAGCCGGCCATCCACTCCCAGAAAGCGAACTGCATGGGGGTGACTACGGCTTCGCGGTCGAGCAGGGAATGGAGATACCTGGCCTGCACCTTTTTGGGCGGGGTTTCGTGGATCCGCTTTATCAGCCCGGAGTACACCTTGCCCCGGCCAAAGGGGACCACGGCCCGCTGCCCCTGGCAAACGACCCCGTTCAGGGCCCAGGGGACCCGGTAGGTGAAACAGCCCTTCAGCGGCAGGGGGAGGAGGATGTCGGCAAAAAGGGTCTTACGTTCCACGGCATTTGCTGGTTTCGGGTGTTGCCGGGCCTTAGTCGCCCATGCAGATGCCAACGCCGCGGGCGGCCTTAACCAGATCGGATTCCGGATTGACGAAGTTATAATGGCTGATGGCCTCTGCAAAGGGTACGGCCACAATGTTGGGATGGCGGTAGGCCACCATTTTCCCGAATTCCTCGCGCAGAACCATTTCGAAGGCCTCCACCCCGAACTGAGTGGCCAGGATGCGGTCGTAGGCGATGGGAGTGCCCCCGCGCTGAAGATGTCCCAGCACGGTTTCGCGGATATCGGTTTCCAGGCCGGCCTGTTTCAGCTCGACAATCAACTTGGCTGCCACCCCGCCCAGGCGGATGTTTTTGTAACCGACTTCGCTGCTTTCGGCATAATGGATGTCGCCGCCAACGGGCTTGGCGCCCTCCGAGATCACGATGATGGCATAGCCGCGTCCGCGGTGGAAGCGCGAATAGATCCTTTCGATGACCTTTTTGATGTCGTAGGGGATTTCGGGGATCAGGCACACATGCGCCCCGCCGGCTACCGCACTGTGCAGTCCGATCCAGCCGGCATAACGCCCCATGACCTCCAGAACGAATACCCTGTTGTGGCTGGCTGCCGTGGTCACCAGCTTGTCCACCGCCGTGGTGGCTTCCTGGACGGCTGTCTGGAAACCGAAGGTGAAGTCGGTGGCCGAGAGGTCGTTGTCGATGGTTTTGGGTACCCCGATGATGTTGCAGCCTTTTTCAAACAACCGCTGGGATATTTGCTGCGACCCGTCGCCTCCGATATTGATCACAGCGTCTACGCCAAGGTATTGCAGCCGCCTGAGCATTTCGTCCGAGCGGTCGGCAGTGTCCCAGCTGCCGTCGGGGTTTTTTATGGGCCAGGCAAAAGGCCCGCCCTTGTTGGTGGTGCCGATGATGGTGCCTCCACGGATATGCACACCGGCCACCTCTTTTTCTCCCAGAACCAGGATCTCATTGGGTTCTTTCAGCACCCCGTCGAAGGCATTGATGCTGCCCACTACTTCCCAGTCCCTTTCGCGGGAGGCGCGCAGCACAATGGCGCGGATTACCGCGTTCAGCCCCGGGCAGTCTCCGCCGCCGGTGGCTACCAATACTCTTTTTCTCATAACGGTTGTTTCTTTTCGTCTGACAATGGCCGGTTTACCCCTCTTTCTTGTCGGGAGGATCCCCTATCCTGCGCCTTCTCTTTGTTTCCAGATGTTCTTTGCGTTTCCCCTCAAACAGGTCGTAGATGGCAAAAATGCACTTCAGCGGACCATTGAACACCGGAATCTTGCGCCTGGGCTTCAACCCCACATGTTTGACGGAATCCAGCTGGGCGGTGATGAAGCAGGCCCGGAAACCGGCAAAGCGGTGTTTGAGCGTTTGCCCGAGCTCGGTGTAAAACGTCATGGTTTCTGCCTGGGTCTGCCGCTGGCCGTAGGGGGGGTTCAACAGCACCCAGCCGCTTTCTTCTCTCGGATACAGGGCAAAGAAGTCGTTGCGCTGCACCCTGATGCTGCCCGAAAGGCCGGCAGCCATCACATTCTGCCTGGTGACATCCAGCATGTATCCCGAAACGTCGCTGGCCAGTATCCTCGCCCTGACCGGGCCTTGTTTTTGGCGGGCATCCGATTGTTCGGCCTGCAGCAACCCGGGATCAAAATCCTTCCAGTGCGAAAAGCCGAAGCTTTTTCTTCCGAGGGCGGGAGCCATGGAGGTGCTCATCATGGCAGCCTCTACCGAAAAGGTGCCGCTGCCGCACATGGGATCCAAAAAGGGGGAAAGCATGTCCCATTCGGAAAGCATGATCAGGCCTGCCGCGAGCACCTCGTTGATGGGAGCGCTGCCGGCATCTTTGCGGTAGCCCCGCTTGAACAGCGGATCTCCGCTGCTGTCGAGCGATACCACGCACCGATCGTCGAGCACATAGGCATTGATGCGAACCTGGGGGTTTTGAATGTCTACACTGGGCCTGCCACCGCTGGTTTCCCTGAAATGGTCAACGATGGCATCCTTGGTCAGCTGGGCCATGAACAGGGTGTTGTCAAACACTTCCGAACGGTGTGCCAGGGCCTGCACGGCAATGGTCTTGTCGTGGGCAAAAAGTTGATGCCAGGCTATCTGGCGGAGCTGATCGTAGTAAGACTCCCTGGAGTCGAAGCGGAAGGCCTTGACTTCCTGCAGGATGCTCAAGGCAGAACGGCACCACAGGTTGGCACGGTAGAGCATTCGGGAGTCGCCCCTGAAGCTGACCGCCCGGTTCAGCAGGGATACCTCCTCCGCCCCCAGGGCACGAAGCTCCCTGGCCAGCATGGGCTCCAGCCCCGAAAAAGTTTTCGCTACAAAAGTCCGACGGTTGGTGTTCACAGTTTTCCTCCTATAATCACCCGCTCTGCCTTGTTGCTGCCATAGGCATAGGGGAGGAATGCATAAGTTGGGATGCGCCTTGTGATCAGAACATTGGCCCTTTTTCCAACCGCGATACTCCCCAGATCGCCTCCAACGCCCATGGCGTAGGCACCGTTGATGGTCACGGCATGAATGACCTCTTCGGGCAACATCCGCATCTTGATGCAGCCCAGCGACATGACAAGCTGCATATTGCCCGAGGGCGAAGAGCCGGGGTTGTAATCGCTGGCCATGGCAACGGGCAGGCCGCTGTCGATCATTTTCCGGGCGGGTGGGTAGTCCATTTCGAGAAAAAAAGCCGCCCCCGGCAGCAGTGTGGGCATGGTTTCGCTCTCCAGCAGGGCCTGGATCTCCTTGTCGCCGGTAAACTCCAGGTGATCGACCGAAAGGGCTTTGTGTCTGACCCCCACCTGTATGCCTCCCGAAAAATCCAGCTCGTTTGCGTGTATCTTGGGTTGGAGCCCGTGTTTTGCCCCTGCCAGGAGGATACGGTCTGTCTGCTCTTCGGTAAAAAAACCCCTGTCGCAAAACACATCAATGTAATCGGCCAGGCTTTCACCGGCTACTTTTGGGATCATCTCCCCGATGATCAGATCGACATAATCGTCCTGGCGGTTTTTGTATTCGGGGGGCACGGCATGGGCTCCCAGAAAAGTGGCCTTGATGGTGAGCGGACTCAGTTCCTTGAGCTTTCTGACCACCCTCAGCATTTTGAGCTCGCTTTCGGTGGTGAGCCCATAACCGCTCTTGATCTCAACAGCCCCGGTGCCCAGCCCCCGGATCTCTTCCAGCCTTTCCAGTGCCTGCTCTATGAGTTCCAGCTCGCTGGCCAGCTGCAGGCGGCGGGCAGAGTTGAGGATGCCACCACCCCGTTTAGCGATCTCTTCGTAGCTCAGCCCCCGGATCTTGTCGATGTATTCGATCTCCCGGCTTCCGGCATATACCAAGTGGGTATGTGAATCGCAGAATGCGGGCATGACCATGCGGCCGGTGGCGTCGATCTCGGTTACGCCCTGCCGGCCCGAATACTTGAGAAAGGGGCTGTCGGCAAATTCCTTCATGCTGCCATAGCCCATAATGAGCCCGTTCTCAATATACAGGAAGGCATCCTCTATTTTCGGGATCCTGGCCATATCGGCCCCGGCAACCGCCTTTCGGTCTTCCAGTCCTGTCTGGAGCAGGGCTTTGATGTTTCTGATCAGTATTTGCATAGCATCCTCCTTGTATTGAGTCTGGCAGGGCTTTATTTGCCTTCCTGTTACGCCATATGCGCCCCTGTTGTGGGGTGTCTACAGCTTCCTGATGAGCAGCCAGGTGTCGTGGTATTCAGGATGATTGACCCGGATGCTTTGTACCCGGGTGCGGGCCGGGACCTCCTGTTCGAACGAGTCGACCGATACGCGGTGAAATCCGGTTTCCGCAACCAGGATCACTGGCGAAAACCCTTGCATTTTCAGGGTTTCCATAAAGCGCTCGGCATTTCCCCTGACCGAAAAGCTGCCCACGATAACAAAATACCTGTTGGATTCATGCGTGGCCCTGTCTTCCACCGTTTCGAAGGTGAACCTTTCTTCCACCATGCGGATATCGGCAGGCTCGGGCTCGGGCTCGGGCTCGGGTTCGGGTTCGGTGGCGGGTTCTTCGACTACGTCGGGCGGCGCCTCAACGGCAGCCATCTCTTTTGATTTGCAGGCAACCATCAGCATACTGACAGAAAGCAACACGATGAACGTTCGTTTCATTGGATCATGGTTTTTTTGGGTGCATAAATGACGCAAGCATTACAGGCAAAAATACAGCTTTTTAATTACATGTGGTTGCCCCTGGCACTTCCCCCTTCTTTATTTTAATGAGACCAATGGGCGGTAAAAAATCCTTAGCTTTGTAACAGGCCGGCGGTATGTTACGCCCTTCGGAGCCAAACCCAAAAAAACCGGAAAATGCTGTCCGAACTGCTGTTGCGCGATTACAGCCCGGAAGATTATGAACGCATTTTGCTGCTGTGGCAGGAAACCGGACTGGGCGGCGCTCAAAGGGGAGACAGCAGGGAGGTGATCGAACGCAGTATCCAAATGGGGGGCAGGTTTCTGGTGGCCGAAACCAGGGAGGGCATGCTGGTGGGAACCTCCTGGATCACCTTCGATGGTCGTCGCCTGCACCTCCACCACCTGAGCGTTGCCAAATCCTGCCGCCGCCGGGGTATTGGGCATTTGCTCGCCACCGAATCCATCCGTTTTGCCCGCAAAAAAGCCTGCCAGATCAAACTGGAGGTGCATCAAAGCAACCAGGCTGCCATCGGCCTGTATAAAAAACTGGGGTTCCAACACCTTGGCGACTACGACGTATATATCATACGCCGCCACCAGCCTGAAGAACACTAAGGGCACACCCTGGGGCGGAGACGCGACCCCGCCGGCCACCAATTTTTTTTTATTCGTCAACCGCCTGAAAACAGAGGGGTCTGGCAAAACCACCCGATTGGTTGCCGGCTTACTTATTGAGGTTGATTGCATCTTTGGCATGAATTTGGATATGGAATAGACGTAACCCTGAAAACGTTTTATGTATTAAAAACAACAACCATGAAAACAAGAACCATGAAAACAAGAACGATGACATTGGCCACTTTGCTGGCCGTGTTGCTGGCAGGGGCGCAGGCCCTTTCTGCCCGGCCCGCTGACTCCGGGCAGGAGCTCGAACGCATTGTCCGGGCCATCGGTTACCCGACCTTCGGCGAAGACTGGAACATCACCGGCACTGTGCGGATCGCGGCACTGGCCAACGAGGCCGGTGAGATTGAGGAGTTGAAGGTGTGGGGGAGCAAACCCCATCTTTCGGCCTATGTTGAATCAGAGCTTCGGCGGCAGCTCCGGGGAGCCGTGGCTGATGCAGGCAGTCTGAACCGGTACCGCCTGGTGTTTGAAACCGGCAGAAGGGAGGTTCCCGCTTTCGCACAAACCACTCCCGTGGTTTCGCCTCCCATTGAATCTGTGTTGCGGAGCGAGCTGGCCGCGCTGGGCGGGAGCGCACGGCCGGGCAGCGTGAATGTGGTGATCCGGACCAACAGCGAGGGTCTGGTGGAGGATGTGAGCGTATGGGGCAGGGATACCTATTTGGTGTCGGAGCTGACAAGCCGCCTTGGCAGACTTGGCGGTCGCGCCGTGGTCGTTGCCGGACAAGAGACCACGTTCAGGTACAAGTTGGTGAAGAAATAGGCATCGGCAGTTCCCTGTATCGGAAAAACCCGCCTGGCAGTTCGCCAGGCGGGTTTTTTAACCGGTTGGGGCATGCGGCAAGCTGTTGGGATGTCCTTACTCCTTTCTCGATTCGAGCAGTATCGACAACATCTTGATGGCTGCCTCAGCAATGACGGTGCCGGGACCAAAGATGCCCACCACGCCGGCATCATAGAGGAACTGGTAGTCCTGAGGCGGAATGACCCCGCCCACGATGACCATGATGTCGTCGCGGCCGAGTTTGTTCAGCTCGTTGATGATCTGGGGGGCCAGTACCTTGTGGCCGGCGGCCAGGCTCGATACCCCCACAATGTGTACATCGTTCTCAACGGCCTGCCGGGCGGCCTCTTTCGGGGTCTGGAACAGAGGGCCCATATCCACATCAAAACCAATGTCGGCATAGGCTGTGGCCACCACCTTGGCACCCCGGTCGTGGCCGTCCTGTCCCATTTTTGCGATCATGATGCGGGGACGCCGTCCCTCCAGACGGGCAAAGTCGTCGGCCATAGCCCTGGCTTTGGCAAAGCTGTCGTTGTTTGCGATCTCCATAGAATATACTCCTGAAATTGAGCGGATAACGGCCTGGTAGCGGCCAAACACTTTTTCGCATGCCGTTGAGATCTCCCCCAGGGAGGCCCGTTTGCGGGCTGCATCAACGGCCAGTTCGAGCAGGTTGCCCTGCCCTGTTTCGCAGGCCCTGGTAATGGCATCCAGTGCCGATTGTACCGCTTCGCTAGTGCGTCCGGCGCGGAGTTGCTCCAGCCTCCTGATCTGGGCTGTGCGTACCGAGGTGTTGTCCACATCGAGAATGTCGATGGGATCCTCTTTTTCGAGGCGGTATTTGTTTACCCCCACAATGATGTCCTTTCCGCTGTCGATTCGGGCCTGTTTGCGCGCCGAGGCCTCTTCGATACGCATCTTTGGCACCCCGGTTTCGATGGCCTTGGCCATGCCGCCCAGGTCTTCGATCTCACGGATGTGCTTCCAGGCGCGGTGTGCGATCTCGTGGGTGAGGGCTTCCACATAATAGGAGCCGGCCCATGGATCGATGGCCCGGGTTACGTTGGTTTCCTCCTGGATGAACAGCTGGGTGTTGCGTGCAATGCGCGCCGAAAAATCGGTGGGCAGGGCAATGGCCTCATCCAGGGCGTTGGTGTGGAGTGATTGGGTATGCCCCAGTACCGCCCCCATGGCCTCCACGCAGGTACGGGTCACGTTGTTGAAGGGGTCCTGTTCGGTAAGGCTCCATCCCGAGGTCTGCGAATGGGTGCGCAGGGCAAGGGATTTCGGATTTTTCGGATTGAACTGTTTCACCAGTTTGGCCCACAGCATCCTTGCTGCCCGCATCTTGGCGATCTCCATGAAATGGTTCATGCCAATGGCCCAGAAAAACGAAAGCCTGGGTGCAAACGCGTCGATGTCCATGCCGGCGTTGATCCCGGCGCGCAGGTATTCCAGTCCGTCGGCCAGGGTATAGGCCAGCTCGATATCACAGGTGGCCCCGGCTTCCTGCATATGGTAGCCGCTGATCGATATGGAGTTGAACCTGGGCATTTTTTGGGAGGTGAACTCGAAAATGTCGGCGATGATCTTCATCGAGGGCAGGGGAGGGTAAATATAGGTGTTGCGCACCATGAATTCCTTCAGGATGTCGTTCTGTATGGTTCCGCTCAGCTGCTCCAGGGAGACGCCCTGTTCTTCGGCGGCTACGATATAGAAGGCCATGACCGGCAGTACGGCGCCGTTCATGGTCATGGATACCGACATCTTGTCCAGGGGGATGTCGTCGAAGAGAATCTTCATGTCGAGAACGGAGTCGATGGCAACCCCGGCCTTGCCGACATCGCCGATCACCCTTTCGTGGTCGGAGTCGTAACCGCGATGGGTGGCCAGGTCGAAGGCCACAGACAGGCCCTTCTGGCCTGCCGACAGGTTGCGGCGGTAAAAGGCATTGGACTCCTCTGCGGTGGAGAAACCGGCATATTGCCTAACTGTCCAGGGCTTCATTACGTACATGGTGCTGTAAGGTCCTCGCAAAAAAGGCGGAAGCCCGGCCGCATAGTTCAGGTGCTCCATCTGAAGCA
>SL_3KL_010_SEDDRAFT_10004271_pt1 | contig 12921 bp, 10 predicted proteins | sample SodLakKL_010_SED_2_FD_10381 | JGI IMG/M metagenome (IMG submission 10381)
GGCCGCCTTGGCCCGCAAGGGCCAAGCCAGCGCGGGTCGGATCAGTCGGTGTCGGTGGACTTGCGCGGGCGGCGCGGCGCGGCCTCGACAACATGCGTATCCAGGCCTTCCTCACCGCAGCGGCTGTAAACCTCAAGCGCCTGGCCGGCGCGGTCTTCGGGATTCTGCTCGAATTCCTGGTGGCGGCGGCCCAATCGCGCCCGATAAGGCAGCTCTGCATGCTCCTGCACCCGACACCGCCCGCGCCCATGACCTGAGCAATCGGCAGCGCCGATCGGAGTTCTTCAAAAGCCCCTCGAACCATTGGCGCAATCATTGGCAACTGGGCCAGAACGCGCTGTGCTTTCGCCCCCTCGACCATGGTGGCGAAGTGCGGACTTTCGGCCTGGTTGGCCGGGGTCGTGTGGACGCGGTCGATGTAGCCGNCCTCGTCGGCACGGGCGAAGGCGTCGCCATTGTTCTCGAACCATGTATGGACGGTTCCCGCGGGGCAAGGGCTTTGTTCGGCTTTGGCATGTGGTCGGTCGCGGCCATGTATACGGCGTCTGATACCAACGGCATTATCCACGGACCTGCGCCCACTCGCGGAGTGTGATTGATGCGAGGCGTTGCGGCATTGCGATCAGGGTGGTCCACGCAGTGCAGCACACGTCGACGATGTCCTCGTAGCTTGCGAAGACCCGGTTTGCGAGGTTGTTCTGGCGTAGGTATTGCCAGAGGTTTTCGACCGGGTTGAGTTCGGGGCTGTACGGGGGCAGCGGCAAGAGGGTGATGTTCTCCGGGACGACGAGGCTCTTCGAGCTATGCCAGCCGGCGCCATCGAGGACGAGGATCGCATGGGCGCCGGACGCGACGTGCAGGCTGATCTCGGCGAGATGGGCGTTCATCGCCTCGGCATTGGCATGCGGCATGACGAGCGCGGCGCCGGTGGCGCGGGCCGGGCAGACGGCGCCGAAGATGCAGGCCCAGGCGTAGCGGCAGTCCTTGGGCGCGCGGGGGCGGGTGCCCTTGCGGGCCCAGAACCGCGTCAGCGTCCCCTGCTGGCCGACCCTTGCGTCCGCCATGGGCCTCGGACCGATGGCGGCCACATGGCGAACTCCTGGAACCAGATCTCGAGCGGCTTTCCCTGCGCCGCCACGGGCAGCGCCGCGCGCACCAGATCGGTGAAGTTTTTTATATACCGCCTGGGCTTCGGCATCGCTCTGCGGGTGGCGCGGGCGTGCCGACAGGCGCGCAAAGCCGAGCCGGCGCAGGATCTCGCCCATGCTCCGCTCCGCGAACCGCACGCCGAAGCGCCGCTCGACCACGGCGCAGAGGTCGATCCGGCGCCAGCGCACCACCCCGTCCGTCGCCGGGTCCGGTCCGGTCTCGACGATCGTCGCGAGTTCGCACATCTGGTCGGAACTTAGCATCGAGTTCCGCCCCGGCAGTGGTCGGTTCACCAGCCCGGCCAGCCCCTCGGCATTGTAGCGATGAACCCAGTCAGGCAATGTCTGCCGAGCCATCCCGCAACTCTCCGCCGCCTCTCTCCGGGGCTTGCCGTCCAGTATATGCGCCAGCGCCAGCATTCGCCGTGATGCCCGCGCATCCTTCGCCCGTGCCGCTTCCCGACGCAATTCCGACGCCGAAAGTCCAGTCCGAGTGATCTCAATGGCCATGATGATCCTCCCTGCCTCGCAGAGAGTGAATCACACGCTCGCCGAAATGGGAACCGACCGCCGAGTCAAAGCCTCACGCCGTTGGTATGACCTGCGGCACGTTGGCCGCGCGCCCTGATGAAGTCCGCCGGCGGTCGGGTCCCGATCGTTGCGCCGGAGGCGCACCTTCGGTGCGACGGCACGCAATCTGTGTCGCTCCGGTTCCGGGGCCAAGCATGACATCCCGCGCTATTCCTGTTGGCGTGGTCTGCTCGACAATGGCGAGCCGCGCTGCAATGCCTTCGGCGGCTTGCGGGTCGACGATGCCATCGAGGACGCACTGCTGCGGGTTGTCGAACCCGGCGCCATCGCTGCCGCCGCCGAGGCAGAGGCGCAAGCCGCCAGCCGCCGGGACCAGGTTCGCGAGGCTTTGCTGCGCGATCTTGAAGCGGCCCGCTACCACGCCGATCGAGCGTTCCGGCAATATGATGCCGCCGATCCTGCGAACCGGCTGGTAGCAGCGGAGCTGGAGACGCGGTGGAACCGCACTCTCGTGCAGGCCGAGGAGATCGAGGCCAGGATTGCCCAGCATGACGCCGCCACCCCAAGACCGTCCTCCCTGGCGGAAATCGACGCCGCCACACTCGGTGCGAACCTTCGAACCGTCTGGGCGGCACCCACGACGGATGCCCTGCTCAACAAACTCATCATCCGCACCGTCATCCATGAAGTGGTCGCCGATATCGACGACGAAGCCTCCGAAATCAAGTCCATGCAGCCCGCCGTCACCGCCGACCTGCGCGAGATCTCGCACGCCGGCACCCGCGCCGCGGCGCTGGCGACCATCGAGACCTTCAAGGAGAAATACGGTGCCAAATACGCCCGCGGCGTGACCTGCGTGACGAAGGACACCGAGGCCTTGCTGGCCTGTCTCACGACTTCCCGGCCGAGCACTGGGACCACCTCCGAACATCAAACCCCACCGAAAGACGCGCCGCCTGATGTACCCGCGTCACCCAGATTCAGCCATAGCTCGACCTTCAACAGCGAAAACGCCAAACTCGCCCGGCAATGCGCGGCCGAGGGAAAGGATCACGCGCAATATCTGCTGCGGCTCGGCAGATACGGGCGGGACGTTATCGCCGATGTTGCCGAAGGGATCGGGTGGATATTGTATCGCTTCGCGGACACTGCTTCGACCGTCTTGCCTTTCCCGCCGCATCGGTCCGTTCGCGCCAGGGGGTGAAGCGCTCTCCGCCTTCTGCCACCGCGGCAAGGAGACACTGCGGCCGGGCGCGACCCAAGGATTCAGGGCCGATATCCGACGGCGGCGGGGATCAGTGGAGAGCGGCGATAGCTTGCCATGAGGTCATTGAACTTGCTGCCCTGGATCGCGACGTGATCGCGCAAGGCGTCGGCCGCCGCCTCGCCGTCGCCGCGATCAAGCGCGTCGAGGACCCGGCGATGCTCTGCCAGTGACTGTTCCATCCGGCCACGCACCTGCAACTGCATGCGCCGGAAGGGTTTGAGCCGTCGATGCAATCTCGCGGCCTCCTCGGCCAGGAAGCGGTTGCCGCCAGCCTCGTAAAGCGCCATGTGGAAGCGTTCGTTCTCGGCATAGTAGCGGTCGCTGTCGCTGTCGGACACTGCGGCCTCGCAGTTGACCACGGTCTCGCGCAGCGCCGCCAGCATCGGCGACGTGATCCGGCGCGCGGCTAGCCGTCCGCAGAGCGCCTCGAGCTCGGCCATCACCTCGAACATCTCGACCAGTTCTTCGAAGGCCGGATGCCGGACGAAGGCGCCGCGATGCGGGATGAGCTCGACAAGTCCGGAGGCGGCGAGCACCTGGAAGGCCTCGCGCAGCGGGGTGCGCGAGCAGCCGAAACTCTCGGCGAGGCTGACCTCGTCCAGCCGCTCGCCATCGGCAAGATCGCCGGTGAGAATCATCTGTTCCAGTTCGCGGCGCACTCCGTCGGCGCGCCGGTCTGCACGTCGGTTCACCATGAATACCAGCCTATCGCGCCGCGTTGTATTGCACAACTGCAATATTGTATACAAAAATATTGACTTTGCATTTTCGATGCGTTTCCATCGGGAGGCCCTGCCCATGACGGCAGGAACGGAAAGTGCAGCACGCAGAGTCGTTGGCTGCATGAAAGGGAGGAACAGCATGACTATTGCCCGTCTTTCGGCGGCCACGGCCGTCTTTGCCCTCGCGTTCGGCCTCGGTGCGGCCGAGGCGCAGCAGTTGCGCCTGTCGCATCAGTGGTCCACGGCCGACGTGCGCCACAAGGTCGCCGAAATGGTCGCCGAGCGTGTCGCCGAGGCCGATGTGGGGCTGGAGATCCGGATCTTCCCCTCGGCCTCGCTCTTCTCGGCGACCGAGCAGTACACGCCGCTCAGCCGCGGCCAGCTCGATATGGCGATCTATCCGCTGTCCTATGCCGGCGGTCAGCGACCGGAGTTCAACCTGACGCTCATGCCCGGCCTCGTGCGCAACCACGACCACGCCGCGCGGCTGAATTATTCGCCTTTCATGGAAGAACTCGAGGCGCTGATGGCCGAGGACGACGTCATGGTCCTCGTACACGGCTATCTCGCCGGCGGCTTCGCCTCGAAGGAGGGGTGCATCACCCGGCCCGAGCACATGGCCGGAAAAACCGTCCGCGCCGCCGGCCGCGCCTTCGAGCAGATGCTGGCCGCCGCCGGCGCCTCGATCTCGTCCATGGCCTCGACCGAGATCTACAACGGCATGCAGACCGGCGTGCTGGACGCGGTCAATACCTCGTCCTCGTCCTTCGTGTCGTTCCGGCTCTACGAGCAGGTCGCCTGCTTCACCCCGGCGGCTGACGTGGCGCTGTGGTTCATGTACCAGCCGCTCCTGATGAACAAGTCGACCTTCGAGGGTCTTTCGGAGGAGCAGCAGCAGGTCCTGCGCGATGCCGCGGCCGAGGCCGAGGCCTGGTATCTGGAGCAGGCCAAGCAGGATGACATCAACGCCGTCGAGGTGTTCCGCAACAATGGCGTCGAGATCGCCGAGATGTCGGCAGAGGACTTCGAAGCCTGGCGCGAACTGGCGATGGAGTCGTCCTATGCGAGCTTCCTGCAGGACGCGCCGGACGGCCAGCGCCTGCTTGATCTCGCTTTCTCGGTAGAGTGAGGGCCGCCTGACCCTGCCGACTGACCCTGCCGCCGGGCCCTGACAGGCCCGGCGGCCGCTTCGGAGCCAGACCATGACCCCACGCCCCGCCACGGCATCCGGCCGTGCCGTCGACATGTTCCTGCGCACGGTGGGCGCGATCTCGACCCTTTGCGGCTGGATCGCCGCGGGGATGATCCTCGCTTCTGTGCTGATCACCTGCCAGATGATCTTCGTCCGCTTCGTCCTGCGCCAGTCGACGATCTGGCAGACCGAGACGGTGATCTACCTGATGGTCGCGGCGACCATGCTGGGCCTGCCGTATGTCCAGAAACTCCGCGGGCATGTGAATGTGGACCTGCTGCCGCTCTATCTGCGCCCGGTGCCGCGCAAGGCGCTGGCGGTGCTGGTGCTGATCGTCGCCATCGGCGTGATCGGCATGATGGGCTGGTACGCCTACGAGAACTGGGCCACCGCCTATGCCCGCGGCTGGCGCTCGGCGAGCGTCTGGGGACCGCGGCTCTGGGTGCCGTATCTGGCGCTGCCATTGGGCTTTGCACTCTTCATACTGCAGATGTTCGCCGACCTGGTGGCGCTGCTGACCGGTCGCGACCGCGCCTTCGGCATCGAGGAGGAACTCTGATGGATCCCCTCACGCTGGGTGCCTTCGTCGCCATCGTCACCATCATGGTCCTCTTCTCGGGCGTCTCTGTCGCCACCGGCCTCCTGATCGTCTCGGCCGGGTTCCTGGCGGTCTTCGACGGGATGCGCTCGCTGGAACTCATGCCCGAGATGTTCTTCGGCAAGCTCAATTCCTTCGCGCTGCTCTCGATCCCGATGTTCATCATCATGGGCGCGGCGATTTCGTCGACGCGCGCGGGCGCCGACCTCTACGAGGCGCTGGAGCGCTGGCTCACGCGCGTGCCCGGCGGGCTGGTGATGTCCAACCTCGGCGCCTGCGCGCTCTTCTCGGCAATGTCCGGCTCCAGTCCCGCAACCTGTGCCGCCATCGGCAAGATGGGCATCCCCGAGATGCGCAAGCGCGGCTATCCCGACACGGTGGCCTCGGGCTCGATCGCCGCGGGCGGGACGCTCGGCATCCTGATCCCGCCCTCGGTCACCATGATCGTCTACGGCATCGCCACCGAGACCTCGATCGGCCGGCTGTTCCTGGCCGGGGTGATGCCGGGATTGATGCTGGTCGGGCTCTTCATGGCATGGTCGGTCTATTCGACCTGGCGCTCGGGCGGCCTCTACGCCATTTCTCAGCGAAGCTATTCGCTGCGCGAGAAGCTCGAGATCCTGCCGCGGGTGGTACCCTTCCTGCTGGTCATCCTGGGCGTGCTCTATGCCATGTATGGCGGCATAGCGACGCCTTCGGAGACCGCTGCCGTGGGCGCGCTCCTGTGCCTGATGATGGCGGTGATCATCTACCGGATGTGGTCGCCGAAATCGCTCTGGGTGGTGCTGCGCGACTCGACGCGCGAATCGGTGATGATCCTCTTCATCATCGGCGCGGCGGGGGTGTTCAGCTACATGCTGTCGTCGCTCTTCATCACCCAGTCCATCGCCATGTGGATCTCGGGGCTCGACGTAAACCGCTGGGTGCTGATGGGGGCGATCAACGTCTTCCTGCTGATCGCGGGCTTCTTCCTGCCGCCTGTCGCGGTGATCCTGATGGCGACGCCGATCCTGCTGCCGATCGTTCTGGCCGCGGATTTCGACCCCTACTGGTTCGCCGTGGTGCTGACCATCAACATGGAGATCGGGCTGATCTCGCCGCCGGTGGGGCTGAACCTCTACGTAATCAACTCGATCGCGCCCGACATTAAGCTCAAGACGATCCTCCGCGGCTCGCTGCCCTATGTCGGCTGCATGGTGCTGGCGATCATCATCCTGTGCTTCTTCCCCGGTATCGCGACATGGCTGCCCAACCTCGTGATGGGACCCGTGATATCGTGAAAGAGGGGTGAGGCGATGACTCGGACAGGCTTTCTGGGCGATCTTCTGTCGCAGCTGGTGGAGCGGCGGTTCATCCCCTTCGGACCCGCCGGTGACAAGCCCCTCGACGAGTTGTGCCGTGCGCTCCTCTCGGGGCGGGGGGAGGTCTCGGCGATGCGTCTGGCGCGCGAGATCCTCGCCCGCTACGGCCGCCTCGACGCGCAGGGCCGGCGCGCCTTCTTCGAGCTTCTCGCCGAACGCTTCGACCTTGACCCCGAGGCGGTGGCCGAGGCGGCCTCGGTCTATGCCGGGACGCGGGACGCCGGCGACCTGTCGCGGCTGGTGCAGGCGGCCGAACCTGCCCGGCAGGAACTCTTCCGCCGGCTCAACCACGCTCCCGGCGCCACGGCCGAACTCGTGCGGATGCGTCGCGACCTGCTGGACATCCTGCCCGAGGCGCCGGCGCTCGCGCGGGTCGATCTGGATTTCGCGCATCTCTTCGCCTCGTGGTTCAACCGCGGCTTCCTGGTGCTGCGGCAGATCACCTGGGACACGCCGGCGCGGCTTCTGGAGAAGATCATCGACTACGAGGCGGTGCACGCGATCGGCGACTGGGACGCACTGCGCGCGCGCATCGACCCGCCCGACCGGCGCTGCTTTGCCTTCTTCCACCCGGCGATGCCGGACGAGCCGCTGATCTTCGTCGAGGTGGCGCTCGTGCGCAAACCGCCCGGTTCGGTCCAGGCACTGCTCGATCCCGACCGCGGCGTCCTCGATCCGGCCGAGGCCGACACCGCGACCTTCTACTCGATCTCGAACTGCCAGGAGGGGCTGCGCGGGATCAGCTTCGGCAATTCGCTGATCAAGCAGGTGGTCGAGCTTCTGCGCAGCGAATTCCCGCATCTGCGCCACTTCGTGACGCTCTCGCCCATCCCGGGCCTCGCCCGCTGGCTCGAGGCCCGGGCCGCGGCCGGGAGCGCTGTCGCCACGGGACTGCTGAAGAAAACCGCCGACGGCGTGCCGTTCACCGAAGCCGAGGCGCTCGCCCTGCGCCGGCTGGCCGCGCATTACCTGACCGAGGCCAAGCGCCCCGACGGCAAGCCGGTCGACCCGGTGGCGCGGTTCCATCTGGGCAACGGCGCGCAGGTCTACGAGGTCCATGCCGGCGCCGACCTGTCGCCACGGGGGCTGAAACAGTCCCTTGGCGGGATGGTCAATTACGACTATGCCCTCGACGCCGTCGAGCAGAACCACGAGGACTACGCGCAGCGGGGCACGGTGGCGGCGACGCGCGGGGTGCGGGCGCTGGCCCGCGCCGCCGAGGTCGCGCCCGCCGCCCAGGCCCCCGCCCGAAAGGAGACCGCCGCCAATGACGAACCCGCTGCATGACGCCCTTTTCGCGCCGCTTGCCGGGCGCAGCGACCCGTTCATCGTCGGACCCGACGGCGCGGCGATCACCGGGGCGGAATTCCTCGGCATGTGCGCGCGCGCGGCCGGGGCGATGGCGGCGGCGGGGCTGAAGCCCGGCGACCGGCTGGCGGTGCAGGTCGCGAAGAGCCCGGCGGCGCTGGCGCTTTACGGCGGCGCGGTGATGGCCGGGGTCGTCTTCCTGCCGCTGAACACCGCCTATACCGCGCAGGAAGTGGCCTATTTCCTCGGCAATTCCGGCGCTCGGCTGATGCTCGCCGATGGCGGCGCCGAGGCGACGCTCGCCCCGGTTGCCGAGAGTTGCGGCGCGCGGCTGATGGTGCTTGACGCCGACGGTTCGGGCAGCTTCGGCGCGGCGATGGCGGCGGCCGCGCCGATGGCCACGCCCGCCCCGCGCGGCGCGGACGATCTCGCCGCTCTCCTCTACACCTCGGGGACGACGGGGCGGTCGAAAGGGGCGATGCTCAGCCAGCGCAACCTGTTGTCGAATGCCGAGGTCCTGGTTGGCGAATGGCGCTTCACCGCCGAGGATGTGCTCCTGCACGCCCTGCCGATCTTCCACACCCACGGGCTCTTCGTCGCCACGAACGTGATGCTCTTGGCCGGCGGCGCGATGATCTTCCTGCCGAAATTCGACCTCGATCGGGTCATCGACATGTTGCCGCAAGCCACTGCGATGATGGGGGTGCCGACCTTCTACACCCGCCTGCTGGACGATCCGCGCCTGACCCGCGAGCGGGTCGCGCACATGCGCCTCTTCGTCTCGGGTTCGGCGCCGCTGCTGGCCGAGACCCACGCCACCTGGGAGGCGCGGACCGGGCACCGGATCCTCGAGCGCTACGGGATGACCGAGACCAACATGATCACGTCGAACCCCTATGACGGCGAGCGGCGCGCCGGCACCGTGGGGTTCCCGCTGCCCGGCGTCGAGGTCCGCATCACCGATCCCGAGAGCGGCCGCGACCTGCCGCAGGGCGGGATCGGCATGATCGAGGTGCGCGGGCCGAACGTATTCCGCGGCTACTGGCAGATGCCCGAGAAGACCGCGGCCGAACTGCGCGCGGACGGCTTCTTCATCACCGGCGATCTTGGGATGTTCGATGCCGAGGGCTATCTGCACATCGTCGGCCGGCAGAAGGACCTGATCATCGCCGGCGGCTACAACATCTACCCCAAGGAGATCGAACTGGCGCTCGATGCCGCGCCGGGGGTGAAAGAGAGCGCCGTGATCGGCGTGCCGCATCCCGATCTGGGCGAGGCGGTGCTCGGCGTGATCGTGCCCGAGGACGGCGCCGCGCCCGATGCCGCCGCGATCCTGTCCGGGCTTTCCGCCAGCCTTGCCCGGTTCAAGCTGCCGCGCGCGCTGGAGATCGTTCCGGAACTGCCGCGCAACACGATGGGCAAGGTGCAGAAGGCGGCGCTGCGCGAGCGGTTTCGCGAGCGTTTCGCCGGGTGACCGGCGCGCGACGGGATCTGTGGACGGTCATCGTCCGGACGAGCCGGTTCGCCGCGGTGTGCATTGGCGGCAACCGCGGCCGCCAGACCCGGCGCGCATGCGCGGGTGAATGTCCGCCGACGCCCGCCCGGCGGCATCGGCCGACGAGAGTCTGACGCGGTGCGCGCCCGTCGTCGCGGCTTGCGGGGCGGTCGCGAACCGCGCCACGCCGGCCCCTCGCGAGACTGAGCGCCCGGCCGGGTCTGCCCCGGCGCGCGTCGGTATCAGAACGCCAGCCGGTTCAGCGTGCGGTGCAGGTCCCGGGCGCCCTCGGGCCCCAGGCGCCGGACGAGTTCGGCTTCCTGTTCCTGCGCGAAGCGGCGGACGCGGTCGCGCTTCTGCCGGCCCAGCGCCGACAGCACGAGATGGACCTGACGCTGATCCTCGGTCGAGATCTGGCGCTGCACCAGGCCGTCGGCGACCATCCGGTCGACGAGCTTGGTCAGCGTCGGCGGGGCGAGGAGCACGATTTCGGCGAGCCGGCCCATGGTGATCGCCTCCTCCGAGCCGATCACTTCCATGATTCGCCAGGCCTCGACCTGGACGCCCTCCTCCTTCAGCTTCTGGCTGAGCTCCTGGTGCACGGACCGGTGCGCCGCGGCGAGCGCATAGGACAGATAACCCGTTACTTCGGCGCGTCTTGCGCTCATGGCCAGCATTCCCTGCAACCTACGGCCCGGTCCCGGCCGTGCCCGGAATCTAGTTGACGGGGAAAGGAATTTCAATTGCAGTGTCCCGGTCGCACCGGGGATCTGCGCATGCCTGCACTCTGCCCGATCGGTGGCTCTGGCCACGGATTGCTGCCGGAAACGGTGGTCAGCCCCTTCGACGATCTGCTGCTCGCGCCCCGGTCGGCCTTTCGCGTCGCGCTGATGATCCCGATGTGCGGCGCCGCCGGGCTCTGGGCACCGTCCTGCATCGCCGCGGCGCAGCTGGCGGTCGCCGAAATCAACCGCGGTCGCGGCATCGCCGACCGGCCGGTCGAACTGGTGATGATCGACAGCGCCGTCGAGGCGGCGACACCGGTCGAACACCTGACCAACGAACTGATCGAGCTCGGCGCCATCGATGCCATCGTCGGCATGCATATCAGCGCCGTCCGTCAGCGGCTGAGCAAGATCGTGCAGGCGCGCATCCCCTATGTCTACACCCCGCTCTACGAGGGCGGCGAGCGCACGCCGGGCATCTTCGCCATCGGCGAGACCCCGTCCGAGCAGGTCGGCCCGGCGATAGAGCGGCTGCAGGCGATCTACCGGCCGCGGCGCTGGGCGCTGATCGGCAACGACTACGTCTGGCCGCGGACATCGCATTCCTACGCCAAGTTGCACCTGCAGCGGCTCGGCGTCGGGCTCGCGCTCGAGCGCTACCTGCCCTTCGGGATCAGTGACATGGACGCCGAGGTCGAGGCGCTGGCCGCCAGCGGCGCCGATGCGCTGCTCCTGTCGCTCGTCGGGCAGGACGCAGTCGATTTCAACCGTGCCTTCGGGGCCGCGGGGCTGGACCGTCGGATCATCCGGCTGTGCTGCGCAGTCGAGGAGAACGGGCTTCTCGCCATCGGGGCCGAGAACCTCAAGCGGGTGTTCTCGGCCGCGTCCTATTTCGGCGGGCTGGCGACCGAGGTCAATGCCGCCTTCCGCGAGGCCTATCACGGTTTCCACGGCGACCGCGCGCCGATGCTGAATGCGCTGGGGCAGTCGACCTACGAGGGGCTGCATTTCCTCGCCGCGCTCCTGGCGCGCGACCGCGACGGCTGGCGGGCGCGGACCGGGGCGCTGGCGCAGGACTGCCTGCACCGTTCGGCGCGCTGGCAGCGGGGCGTGGGCGGGCGGCGCGAGCGCCCGATCTACCTGGCGCGCGCCGACGGGATGCTGTTCGACATCGGCGCAAGGCTGGGCTGACCGGCGGTGGCGCATCGATGCCGAAGGCGTCGCAGAAGTTGAATCGGAAACAAATTGCTTGAAACGGAAAATGATTTGCGCCTAACCTGCCCGGCGTAATCCGGGCGCGCGTCCCGGAGCCACAGCAGGAGGGCGCCTTGGTCTGGTTCTTCGGGATAGTCGTCGCGATCGCGCTGGTGCTCTTCGGCCTGTGGCTCCTGCAGCGGTTCTATGCCAAGGCCAGCCGGCAGACAGCGCTGGTACGCACCGGGCTGGGCGGACAGCGGGTCGTCCTCGACGGCGGTTGCCTGGCGCTGCCGATCCTGCACCAGGTGCAGCGGGTGAACATGTCGGCCCTGTCCTTCCGGGTCCGCCGCACCGGGGCCGAGGCGCTGATGACCGGCGACCGGCTGCGCGCCGATCTGGAGATGGAGTTCGAACTGCGCGTCATCTCCAGCGTCGAGGGGGTGGCGACTGCGGCACAGGCGCTGGGTCCGCGCATCGCCCGCGGCGGCGAGGCGGTGGAGGAACTCTTCGCCGGCACCCTGATCGGCGCGATGCAGAACGCCGCCGCCGCCCGGACGCTGGACGAGATCCATCTCGACCGCCGGGCCTTCGCCGCCGAGGTCGCGGACGAGGTCGCCGACTATGCCGGGAAGCTGGGCCTGTCGTTGATCTCGACCGCGCTGGTCAGCGTCGATCAGGCCGATTTCAGCCGCCTCGACGAGAACAACGCCTTCAACGCCGAGGGGATGCGCAAGCTCGCCCAGCTGGTCGCCGAACAGCGCAAGGAGCGGGTGCGCATCGAGAGCGAGGCCGATCTGGTCGTGCGCGAGACGCAGCTGGCGCAGACCCAGCGGAGGCTCGACATCGCCCGGGCCGAACGCGAGGCCGAGATTGCGCAGCGCGAGCATCTGCGCCGGCTGGAGGCCGAGGCCGAGAGCACCTCGCGCATCCAGGCCGCCGGCGCCGAGCGCGCCGCCGAGGAGGCGCAGATCGCCAAGGACCAGGAGCTGAAGGCCGCCCGCATCGCCAGCGACGCGGCGCTGCGGAGCCGCGAGATGGCGGCGATCCAGGCGCTCGAGGAGACCAAGCTGGCGCAGGACGCGGCGCTCGCCCGCAAGCGCGCCGAGACCGCCGAGGCGAAGGCCGCCGAGGAGGCGGCGCGGGCGCAGGTCCTGCTCGCCGCCGAGGACGTGCAGACCCGCAAGGAACGCGCCATGGCCGAGCGCGAGCGCGAGATCGCGCTGCTGCGCCAGAAGCGCGAGGACGCGCTCCTTGCCGCTCGCACCGAGGCCGAGACCGCCGAGCAGCGGGCGCGCGCCAAGGCCGAGGCCGAGATCGCCGATGCCCGCGCCGCCTCCGAAAGGGCGCGGATGCTGGCCGAGGCCGAGGGGCGCGCGG